>Ga0182211_1000051_pt1 | contig 29290 bp, 30 predicted proteins | sample G5R1MG_20_FD_129660 | JGI IMG/M metagenome (GOLD analysis project Ga0182211, IMG submission 129660) | Switchgrass phyllosphere microbial communities from Michigan, USA - G5R2_MAIN_03OCT2016_LD1 MG | ecosystem: Host-associated > Plants > Phyllosphere > Phylloplane/Leaf | place: USA: Michigan... | reverse complement strand
CCCAACGAGGGTCCGCTGCACGGGCTATGGTTTCAGCGCAGGCATGGGCAAGCTGGGCGCCGTCTTTGCGCAGATCTTCTTCGCGCCCATGATCTCTAATGGCGCTACGCATGATAACCCCAATCCGTGGGTCCATGACGTGATGCGCGTGTTTGCGCTCTTCATGTTCTTGGGCATGCTGGCGAGCTTCTTTGTGCCGGAGTCGAAGCGCGTGCGACTTGAGGAATTGGCGGGCGAAGAGGACGATATGTATGAGTTGCAGACGAGCAGCTGGCGGACTAGAGGTGGCTTTGGTAATATGCGCGAAGTCGAGCACCCGGAGATTCCTGGTGCGGCGAGGGTCTGTGGAAGCATGCGGAGTCCGAGTCAGGATTGGCGTTCGGACAGGGCGTTGAGAGACGAAGAGGGGGAGAAGAAGTGGTGGAAGCGACTATGCAACACGTAGCGACATGATCCTGATGCATTCAGCATTCTTTCTTCTAATGCTGCTTTTCTCACGAGTCAAGTTATATTTTTTTTGAACGTTCTATACCCTAGTTAACGAATCAAAAAGTTTCTCCATCATCGACTAACTGACTGACTGCTGGCTTTCTTGCTATGAAAAAAAAAGATGCCCGAGCCCGTGCCATTGTAACAACGCGTCAGGCCTCCCCCCCACCAGCGCCCCTCTCAAACACTCTCACACTACCGTCACCCTTTACCTGGTACAAGAACTCCTCACCATTGCTGCCGAGGTCATGCTTGTCTTGCACTCTATCGTCCACTTCCAGTCCTTGCCACCCAACATTCTGTTCCGTGACCCGGATCACTCCACTGACATCCCTTGCAATGCCTGTGTCCAGCACCCTGACTCCTACTACCCTGCGGCTCATATGCGCCATTTTGACCAGCAGGTTGTGGTGGGCGAGTTCGAGTGGCTGAGGGGGCGTGCTGGGGCTGAGAAGCGGTGTGTCGGATTGAATGTGTGTGATAACATGAGAGACGGTAGGGAGTGTATGGAGAGTCAGGATCAGTGAAGATATTGCCGAGGTCGTGATGACGGGGTTAAGAGCGAGGAGAAGGTCGGGATTGTCGAGGATGAGGATTGTCCTTCGTGGATCCGGGAGCTGTGGGGAAGTGGAGGCAAGCTGGGATAAAGCGGTTGTAATGGAATTTCTGAGGTGTGTGAGGTCGAGGGAGTTCAGAGTGTGCAGGCCGTGTGCACTTTTCGCTGTGCCGGCGATTTCATTTGGTGTGTCGATGGTGGACATCCTCTGGGCCACTGGTGGGGTCGGAATGCGTGGATTTCGCGCAGATGCTGTCCTTGCCTCTGGTATTCCTCTAGCAGGTAGTGTAGCCGTGCCCCGTGGCGTAGATAGATGAGCGTCTTCTTGTTGTCCCCCGCCATGACCCAGACACAGACCCGACAGACCGTCCACAAACGCAAGTCTTCCCTCTCTCCTCAGTCTCTCCAAATCAAGCCCCACACCCTTGCGTGACTCCTGCTTCCAAAATTCGTAGTCTCTCATCCATGACACGAGCACAACATTGTGGCCGTCGTTATTGCCATTGGGGGCGTTCGCAGCACTCAGCGCATCGCAAAGAAAACGTACGAGCAGCCAATTGGCACTGGCGCCAAGGGTGCTTGTGACGAGGAGCAGCGAGTCGTCGTGTGGGACGTGAACGCACGACTGGAGCAGAGGGGGGATGCGTGTCGACGGTGGCATAGTCACACTTGGGTGGTGCGAGAAGACTGTAGTCCGCTTTGCGACTGACGACTTTGTTATCGATAACGCCAGCTCCTATTGCACACCACTTCACTTGATAGGCGCAGTCTTATGGCGCAAAGGGGTTTATTTCATTTCTATTCTGGTGGTGATCATAGCTAGCAACCCAGCCACACAATTTCCTGCCCATCCATGCTGGCAATTTCCGCTCCCGTTTTAGTCAATGTTAGGTATAGGTGCTGCATCTCGTCTTACCCTCGTGGGCGCATTTTGTCTTCCTCTTCTTACCCCGCCCTGAACCTTCTAATAAGCTCGTCCAGTTCCGAAGGCTTCCCAGTATCAAGCAGAATTTCCAGTTCACTCTGTCTAGCATTCATAAACGAGTCATTTCCACTGTTAAGATCCGATGACATCGTGGATGATTCGCCACCAAGCACATCATGTTCTTCAGATGGCGTCTGCCTAGCATTTCCCTGACGCCCATAAGACCAGATTTCAGGCACTGCAGCGGAAGTTACTCCCGGCGTTATGGGAGGAAACGCATTAACCTGCTTGGTTTCTACAGTGTACTCGTCGACTGCATGCGTGATCAAGTCGCTTGATGCACTTCGCTCCACGTTGTGCCCAGTAGGAAACCCACGCACAAGGGGCGTTGCTGAACTTGATCGGTATTCCTTCTTTTGCCCAATCATCTCACTCTGACCAATTTGCTTTGAGATCTTGACATCATGCAGTTTGGTCCTTGGTGCCATGCTGCCCAGTTCCGGTTTCAATAGTCCGCCGTAACGCGAGATGAGACCCTTTGCCACTCCAGCACTTTCATGAGATTCTAGAATGTCGCTTGGCTTCTCACGTTGGTTAGACTTCTTCTCAGCGGCCATCATGTCTGCAGCGGTCGCAATCTTGCCTAGCTCGCTCGCAAAAAGCCACGGGAATGACATCAAGGGCATGTGCTCCTGATTAAGCTTCCTGACGGGTACTTCTTTGCCACCGACCATCTTGATCATATGACATTCGCTCAAAGCAATTGCCATCTCCTGAGCTGTCACGGTATACATGGCAGCAACGAAGGGTCCTAGACGCTTCCAGTCTGCCACGCTCGTTACTTCGGCAGACTCCCGACATAGTTCGCGATACTGTGCCTTCAAGGCGCTCACCGTCCTGCCGAACTCTTCCGAAAACTTGTAATCGCGGCTCTCATGGTTATGGGCCAGAACAAAGACCGACCAGGCCTCGAATTCCGTACTGATTCCATGTTTGGCCATCAGTCTCCTTAGTGCCTCATCATACGCGATCTTAACTTCCCTAGCGTTCTGAAGGAGAGACTCTTCGAGCTCAAAGGCTCCAAGGACCCGCCTGTCAAACTTGTTCTCCCACTGGGGCTGAAAATCGACCAGCTGAACTTGATCGTACAGCATGCCTAATATTTTTTTCGACTTGTAGTTTCTCTTCGCAGACAAGTGCTTCTTCTCCATAAAGTGCGGATATTTTATCGGCCGTAGAGCTTGGTCCATGATAGCTGGAATACCACTCTTGGGGTAGTCAACAGCCTGAGAATGCAACTTCGCGAGTTCCAGACAAATGTGGTCGCTGACACCATCGGGCTTCGCATCCGCCTGTGCTAAGTGAGCATGGGCAATTTGGCCGAGTGATTCATTCTTCATATAGGTGACAAAGAAATCGCTAATATCATCAACTGTTATCGGCCTCTCAATTTCAATAGGCTTCTCGGGCGTGAAATCCATGGGAGGTTCATTGATGATTTGAGGTATCAACTGCCTGTCCCAGAGAACCATGTAATCATCCCCATCGAGATCTCCACCTGAGCACATATTGGCAAGATCCCGATCTCCCGTCTGTGGAAGTACTACCACGTTCTTCAAGTGGTGGAGCGCCGGCGTATTGATGGCCCGGACCACTCTTAGATCGCCTGGGTGTAGAGACGGATTCCGTGCAAGTACACAGATCTTTTCGATGATTTTGTAATGGCCTGGTCTGGCGGTGTCATCAACCTGCAAGAATATCTCGGGCAGCGTCGCAATTTTCTCCTCCCTTGTCGCGTCAGCTCGCGACTGCGGATCATTCCTGTGGCCTCTAAGCGTAGCGGTTTCATCTACACATCCAAGGACAAAGGCACCATCCTCAATCGCTATCCGTGCCTTTTCCTTCAGATTTTTAATTGTATGAGAACGCCAAAGCATGAGTAGAGACATGATGAACGGTTCTCGGGACTTCATGAATCCGTCGAGTATCATGCCAGCCATTGTTAGAGTAGACTGGTTCATGTCGATATGCTTACGCAACTTTTGTATGGCGATATCCTCATCTGACATCGCATTCTCGTAGTCATTTACCATTTCCTGTTGCTTTCTGATAAACACATGGTCGGATACCCCAAGATTCGACAGCACCATAATGATCTGGCGGTTGAAAAAGGGTGTTGCGAGCGCAGACGATCGGATGATTTCGAGCCCTGTGTACGGCGCAGCGAACTTGTGTTGACTGGGCCGTATATGGACCTCATTTCTCGAAATGCTCGGATCGAGCGCAAGCACGCCTTTGCAGCCACCAAGACGAAATTGAAAGAGTGACGGTGGTTCTTCAAAGGGACTGGACAACCCAAGTTCTTGTGCGGCCATCTGGGCTAGAAAGAACGATAGCTTCCCAACCCCATCCGTGAAGTTGAAGCCATTTCGCTCAATGTCGGGTATGTTATGGAGACTGACAGAAATACCCATTGCACGGGTCGTCGAAAAGCACTGTCCAAGGCGGGCGCCGTACTTGGCGATGGTTTTGATGTGATCAAATTTACCAAGGGATCGACGAATGTCATCTGCCGACTTGGAAGGTGTAGGCGCATAGAAGTAAGCGCCGTTTTCACGAAACTGTGAGTTACCAAATGCAAGGAATTCGTAATATCGTCCTGCTACCACTATGCCGTTTGTCATCGCACGCCGAACCCGACTGAACACCGCCTCGGCTCTGTTGTTCGGCATATTACGCAAAGCCCCCTCTGTCTTCTCATCAGAAAACTTTACGCGTATGAATCGATCCGCGTCTGCGGCGTACTTGCGAACGATTCTATTCGAGATCTCCAACACGGGTGAAGCAACATGCATCATAGTCGGGGTGATGATGACAGATCGTTGCAGGACGCAATATTTTGGGACCCTCTTGTCCAGACTTCCTCGTATCCTTATGTTGAAGATATCCATCGGTTCATAGTAGATGTGCTGTTTGTCTGCAACCTTTTCCAGTATGTGAATAGCATAGCGCGGTTCCATCATGGCGAGTTTCGTCAAAAATTCTCTTGTCATGCTATGCTCTTTGAGATAACCGTTCGACAAGCATGCCTCAAGTTGGTAGCGTACGGGGAAGCTGAGTTGAAATTGGGTCGCGAAGAGATCGTCGAACATGAAATCGGTTGCACCGGGCTGGATGTGCGGATGAGTTCCTGATATTTCATCTTGTAGCAAGCTCCAAATCGGTGCCGGCCTACTTTTTTCGATTTCATATTGAGCTAGATCTTGGATAACAATTCCGTGATCGGCCAAGGCACTGTTCAGTTCCTCGAATTTTGCGCCCGCTAGTGTCGCAGTTTCAAAAGAGACCCGGTATGTAGTCCATCGTCCTGAGGTGGTAAGCAATTTTATTCACAATTGCGGCAATGAGAAAATTACCTAGATCGATAGTAGCCGTTTCCTTGTGGTTCATTAGAGGCGCACTTTGTAGACGCTTGCTGATCACACTTGTCACAATGTCGGTCTCGCGGAACCAGGTATCCCAACATGCCCAGATTTTGTCTTTCCTCGAAAATTGAATGAACAATGAGCCGTCTTGAAGTTCCTCCCCATCCCGAAGTTTCTTCAGGAATCGTGGTGGCGAATTGAATGGGATGATTAAGTTGGTCTCTCCATTATGCTTGTCGGGAACCTTGTAGATATGTGAGATCAGGGCAAATGGAAGACTGAATCGGTATTGCTGGATTTGATCGTCTATCTTAAGTGGAAACTGGATATCCAGTTCTTTACGCAGCAAATTCAGTGTCATGTAGATGCTATTGGAACCGCACGACTGCACAGTCCGCATCGCGATCATGGCTGTATCCGCGACCCTAATGCCAAAGTTCATTGACTTCGCCGGTAGTATATTAAACTCGTAATAAGTCTTCGAAGGGTCGATGGGGCTCGGAATAAACTTGACGAAGGGTTGACAAATAATGTAGTTCACTGAGATCGCGCCTATCTTTACTCGATAACTCTCGGGTAAAGGTCTAAAAGGAGGTGGCCTGGAAATGACGAGATCAGTTTCATTGCTTAAAAGTAGAAAAACTAATCACCTGAATATAACCCAAGCGTTATTTTCGCGTTGCCCAGGCTGCATCTCGATCCTGACGACATTGCCATATGAAGACATGGCTTGGTAAATATCTTTGGTCCACTTGCTCGTAGGAAGCCCATGAATCTTGATCTTCGCCTCCTGGTGATATGCCCAGTGTTGTGCTGCTGGTCTCACTATTGGCCTATGCGTGGTGCTGTAATTTCCAGGGCTGTGACGCCGCTGCAAGATATGGCTCCTTGGTGAAGGCGAAGGCGACAGGTGCATGACAGGCTTTGAAGGACTTGACAAGGGGCTTGATCGAGAAGTATAAGTTTCATTGATCTGGTTGCCATGAAGCTCGAAGAATGACTGCTGCCTAGACGGCGTCTGCGGCGGATTGTCACCGGCTCGCGCAGGGGAGAAGGCTCCAGGAGTGTTTAAATCCTCCTGGGCTCCATATGGAGGTCTCAGCATAGGTATGGGCAAGCTGAGCTGCTCGATGGAACCATCGGAACTATTCGAGTACGTCCGACCATTGTCTCCTGTGCCATGACTAGCACTGTGACCATCTCGCCGGTAGCTTCTCTGGCTGGGTTGCATGGCGTGCTTGCGGCAAGAAACTCGCTGGGAAATTCCCTATAGGGTTCAATCGATTTTTTGATGCTAGTCTCGGGAGTTGTCGCTGGTGTTATTCATCTGCTTGGAGGCGTGCTTCTTGAAGATGGTGCTGGGGATGTAATATGGCAATTGGCGTGGTCTGTGTTTGCCTGTCAACGCGCTTGCTATCTAGCTGAAATTGGAAAGAATAATGAGTGAGTGACGACAATTTGACCCATCGAAGGTGACGGCAGCTCGAGAAAGGTAGTAAATCAGCTACCATGCAGCTAGCCGCTTACTTGCCGGTCGCGATTCAGAAATTGGCGATGTCATGCAGGCCTGGTTGCGAGGAGGATTAGGTATCAAGAGGCGGTCACTGAGTGTTTGTTTGCGGGCATGGAATTTCCCCAAGCAAACGCCTGACATTCGACCAGGCAGAATCGTGGACTGCCGACGCGAGTGATAGATCACGGCGTGGCTTCACGCGTCGTAGGCACCTGGCTTGTCGTCTGCGGCAGCAAGAAGATCAGGTCAGTCGCTAAATTCGAAGGTGCCGCCACCAGTCCTTGACTGGTGAGATTGATAAAGGGGGCGTGAGAGTTAAAAAGCAGGTGCTTCGCAATACCAAGGTGGCGAACGGATAGCTGCCAGGTTTCAGTGCGCGGTGTGTCAATATGCGGGTGGGTCCGGGTGTATCAGTCGCCAAGGGGAAGGCACATGGAGCAATGCAAGCAGCCGCAAATAAGAAGCTAGTACCGTTTACTTGTGAGTGCTAAAGAGAGAGTGAGAGAAGCGCTGAACTATGTATAAGAATAAAATCTCGAGTAAGTGCAGCTATGCAAACGTCAACCTGATACCGAGTGTTGGTTCATAGCTCGGTGGCTGTCTCATCATCCTGAGGCACTCGACCAGTGCCTGCTAGGAAATTACCCGGCGTAAGAGGTGTACCCGCTTCCAACTCATCCTCCATGTCAAAGTCTGCTTGCTCGATTTCCTCTAGACTACGTCTTGACCCCACAAAGCGATCGCCGCTAGCTTGGTGCTCTGGCTTCGCTGCAACCATGAAGCCAACCGTGGTATGCCGACGATTCGGCGACACCTGCCTTAACGCTGAACGCTTGCTTGGCGATAGTCTCTTGGATACCAACTTCGAGGCTAGCATGGGCTTCTGCGTGAACGGGGTTTGCATAGCAGGCACTTTGAAGGACAGACGCGGCTTGGGGCGTTTTGAGAGTCGGTCACCATCCTGAGAGGCGTGTGCCTCTGATGGCGCAGAAGCTGCGTCAACCATCGTGTCGACAGTGGCGTCTGTGATACCTTGAGTTGTCGGAGCGACCGTTTGGGCAGGATTTTGAGCCGGCAGAGCTGACGGTCTATGTCGATGCTGTGGTCGATGCGGGGTCTGAGGATCAATATTTCCCTCTTGTGACCGAGACACTGAGCGTATGGCCAGAGGATTCTGGGTGCCCATCCCCATAGATGCCAAGACGTTCCTGCGTAGAGTTCTAAGCTCATCTAGCTCCTCCTCCTGGTCGGTGCAAAGATCGGTAAGCTCCTGTGTGCGAATCTCCAGGGATGACATCGAGGCTTGCAGAAGCTGATAATCTCGCAGTGCTTCTTCGTAATCATGTTGAAGGCGAAGAGTCTCCTGCTGCGTCGTTTGCAACTGAGCGCGAAGATCGTTTCGCTCCCCCACAGCACGCGCGGCAGCAGCCTCCATGTCGGTCTTGTGCTCCATTCTGACCTTTTGTAAAGCCTCCTCTGAGGAAGCCTTTAGCTCCTCATGCCTGACCTCGAGATCGCTCAGTTTGGAAGCTGCGAGTTCTAGCTCCTCCTCTGTACCTCGCAGCTGATTTTCCATGTCAAAGATCCGGGTTTGAAGTTGGGTAAGCTCACTAGTTAACCTAGATATGGTCGCACGCTCATCTTGCCCTTGGCGCTCAGTGTCGCCTAGTCTATGTTGTAACTGTGTGTACTGCTCCTTGAGAACGCGATATAACTCTCCCTTTTCCTGTCGCAGTTCCTCCATGTGGCTTATTGTACTGTTCAACTCATTCAACTGCGCGGTGTAGGTGCGATTTTCTTGTTCACGTTCGAGCGTAATAGTCTGGAGTACCAGCTCCTGGGCAGCATGAGCCTTCTTTGTTTCTTGCAAAGTCCTCTCTGCAACTTCACGTGCTTTGCCCAGGTCGGCCTTGAGGCTTTCAAGCCTTGCAGTGAGATGCTTGTTTTCGTTGTGCATCTCGCGCTTCTCCTGTTCCAGGAGCTCCTTCTCATCATCTAGACCTTGAAGATGCAGCTCGTCATCAGAAACTTGTGACTGGAGCACGGAAACTTGCTTGGATAACTCAGCGACTTGTTGCTCGAGCCCTCGCGTCTTATCTTGTTCCCTACGTAGTGGCTCTTCGACAGTAGCACATCGGGTTTCCAAATCTTGACAAATATGCGCGACAGAACGCAGAATTATATCGCGGTGATAGTGATTCTGGCTCTCGAGCTCCGAATCCAGACGGTCACGCCAGTCTTGCAGATGTTGGCCAGTGTAGGGTGTGCATGCTTGTTGAAACAGTGAAATCGGCGAACAATCCGTAGGTGGGGCTGGGTGCAGACATACCATTTCTTCGAAGTTGAGCTTCCGCTGCGTATTGATAAGCGCCACCGCAAGAGCATGCGATAAAGCGGGCTTTCCGTCTTGTATAGTTGCAGACGCAGTCAGTAGTGAGGCGATGGTTGCCGACAATAATCGGCGATGCTGTGATTCTCCGTACGTGGTGCAAGGGGTGTATCGGTGTTCTCGTCTTATCTCTATAAATTTCCACAACTTGTCCTGCATCTCACTGTTTGATAGCGCATGCCATGCATTGCCACGCAATATCTCGGATGTGCACATTGCGGTGGCAAGCCCATCCATTACCGTGGCAATGACAGAATTTTGGTGACTTGAAGGTCCTGATACACATGCCTCAAGAGCTTTGGAAAACATGGTATGAAGTGTACTTGGCTGCAGGCGGTTCTGTCATGGTTTAGCTTTTTGCACATGTGCCGCACAGCCTTACACTCACAGCAAATAGAGAAAGCGATTCTGACAGTGAGTCTTCGAGATGAATTTCAGTAACAGAAGATATAACATGGGTCAAACACAGCTCGTATTGTGCTACAACAGTCTGTTGTAGACCTTTCGTTCCGACAATCAGCGCATGGAATGCCGCAGCCTCGAAGCAAATCGTCGTGTTCTTCTCAAGGCGCTCGATCTTCTCAACAAGTTTTAGGAAAGTGCTCTTGGCCCGAGTGTCTGATCTTGGCCAGTTTTCCCGAACATCCTCGTCGATAACTCGCAATACACGGGATGCGATGCGTATGCCTTCGATCGCTTCCTCGTCGGACACGCCTACGCCACCTTTGATAGCCCAGATTACGCTGAGGCTAGCCAGGGTGATGGTCCTATACAGGCTTGCTGATCCCAAGAAGAGTTTTTGCCCTGAAGCTGTCTGCCAGTCTTTTTTCACGCTCAAGGTGGGCGCAGTCTGATTAAATCGCTGCCCCTGGCTACCTCCACTACCCTCGGGGTACTCAACAAGCAGGACAATACCGAAACACCAGAGCAACAACATGGCGTCCTTGCCCACATCACTTGACTTGAGAATGTGACGAAGTTGATGGTCAAATTGCTGCTGGGCATCCTGGGGAAGCTGGGTAAAGAGCTGGCGACATGCTCCACTAAGCATGCGATAGACCGGCTTCAAGGTTTCAACACACGGCTCTTGGTTGGAATTCTGGAAGACGCGAAGAAAGAAAGCTTGGGCAGAAGACGGGAGTGGAATGGAGATTGGAAGCGGGCGTGAAAGGATAAGAACACATGTATTGGCATACTGTGATTGGTGAGTATCATGCTCATGTACCCGTCTGTGGGTAGAGAAGGGCTACTTACCTCGTCAAAATCCGCTTGCGACGAGTTCGCTTTGATGAGCAGCGCATTAAGAAGGCCAGGCTTGCGTAAAAGCAGTTCGTCTCGGAATTCTGCAGCATGGCCTTGGATTCTCCTGTCAGCCAGCGTTTTGATGGCGCCAAGGTGGGATGGAATACGAACACAATTGATGCAAGATACGCAAGGTGTGTGGGGAAAGCGGCAGGGCATCGTAGACAAGGGAGACTAATCTCTGGACGGCGCATTGTGAACGAGCAGCAATGCAAGCGCGGATGGTTGAGACATGGCTATGAGCCAGAATACCGGCCAAATGCTGAGAAGATGGGTCAGCAATGCTGTTGAGAACGGGCCTGCAGCGAGGACATGCATGTTCGGTTGTGCAGGAGACTCACGGAAAGCGATGCCGGATATGCGCACTCGATGATCCTCGTCAGTTCCGACGCAAGTGCCTCGGCCATGTCTGCCATGGTGATCTGCGGGATGGGGTTGTAGATGACGGTGGTGGGTGAATGGGTGGACGCGCTGGGTGACGCGGTGCTGTTTGCTCGTGCTGCCCAGACAACCGACAACTTCTCTCTAGTCAGTTATTCAGACCACGCAGGACACCCACCCAACTGCCTTCATCAGCCGCTCCCTCTTATTTGTTCAGGGTGTGTTGCATCCTGGACCCAGAGGTTCATCGTCGTCAGGCGTGGATAGACTTCGTAGACGCGACCAGGTTTCGAGATTGCCTTTGGACGAGCAGCCATCTTTGTTCAGTATTCCGTGACGGTGACGGTGACGGTGACGAGAAAACCCCCAGGCCAAACAAAACGCTTCATGCCTTTTTTCTCTGCTTTGCTTTGGTACAGTGGAAGCGTGCTCTGATGGCTTTCGGGTCATCGAGGGGCAGGCTCCGTGATCGGGGTTGCATTTTCCACTCCACTCCAGCGGCCGCCCACCCGCACCCCGCGTCGCGTCACACGCACACGGTACCAACCCAAGTCTTTGAGACCGTTGATTGGCACCGCTGTTCGCCCCTGCATCTGCCATCATGGACGCCGAACACTTCACCACCGAGAAGCGGGAATTTCCCAAGAAGAAGTGCGGTGAGTAGAATCGCCTCTTCTGGCAGTGACATGACCCGCTGATGCAATTGCAGGCGTGTTGGGCGCAACGGGCTCGGTAGGTCAGCGCTTCATCTTGCTGCTTGCGCTCCATCCCCATCTCGAACTGCACGCCGTGGGAGCCTCTGAACGTTCGGCTGGAAAGAAATACCGGGATGCGGTTAGGTGGAAACAGGCTCTGCCCTTCACGGAGCGCATTGGAAGCTTGGTGGTGAAGAAATGTACGCCTGAGGAGTTCAAGGACTGCGACCTGGTTTTCTCAGGCCTGGACAGCGATGTGGCCGGCGACGTTGGTATGCAGCCGCCCGAGTGCTACACTAGATGTACTTACTGACTATGTGTGGCACAGAAATGGCCTTCCTCAAAGCCGAACTCGCCGTCTTCTCCAACGCAAAAAACTACCGTCGCGACCCCATCGTTCCCCTCGTCGTTCCTACTGTCAACCTCGCCCATCTCGACGTGATCAGGTACCAGCGGCAACACCACAAGCTGGAAAGGGGCTTTCTCGTCTGCAACTCCAACTGCGCCGTCATTGGCATCGTCATCCCATTCGCTGCGCTGCAAGACAAGTTTGGACCAATCCACCAGGTTTCTGTCGTCACAATGCAGGCGGTATCGGGCGCAGGATATCCCGGTGTGAGCAGCATGGATATGATCGACAATGTCGTTCCCTTCATCTCGGGCGAGGAGGACAAGCTGGAGACCGAGGCATCTAAAATTCTCGGCAGCGTCAACGACGACGTCACAGGCTTCGTTGACCAGCCTATGAAAGTTTCTGCGGCCTGTAACCGTGTCCCGGTGCTCGATGGCCACACCGCCTGTGTTTCATTGCGATTTCAGCGTCGCCCGCCCCCAAGTGCAGAGGAAGTGAAGCAGGCGATGCGCGACTACGTCTCCGATGCACAAAAGCTGGGCTGCCCGTCGGCGCCGTCCAAAGCAATCATTGTCATGGAGGAGCCGGACCGGCCGCAGCCTAGACTGGACAGAGAGACAGACAGAGGGTATGCCGTCAGTGTAGGTCGGATACGAGAAGACGAGACCGGCATCTTCGACATCAAGTTTGTCGCGCTCAGTCACAACAGTGAGTCGTGTCCATCCAAACATTTATTCAGCATCACTTTGACTGACTGAAACAGCCGTGATTGGTGCTGCTGGCTCCTCGATATTGAACGCAGAAGCCGCTGTGTTGAAGGGATTTGCATAGATCAGACAAGAATGCATCTGTAGATAGTGCTTGCATGTTGACCGAATGGAATTTGTATGCCATGTGAAAGACGCGAGAACAGGCTTATTGTTGGCAAGCTCGAATTCTCATTGGAGCATTATTTGGTGATTCAACCAAGTAGGTATTGCGATGGATGGATGATGATGGGATCCGGGTAGGCTGGGCGATACCTAGAATGGCCTAGCGCATCCACGGCTCGCTTAAGCCAGGTGAGAAGGTCGAAATTGATTTCCGGCCTCGACTTCTGACTGCCCCGACAGGACCTCCGACAACATCGCCAACTAACCTCACCAACCAGCCAAAATGGGTCGTGGACCAAAGAAGCACCAGAAGCGCCTCAGCGCGCCCTCTCACTGGCTCTTGGACAAGCTCTCCGGTATGCTCGACCGCCGCGCTGCCACCACCACTGCCAGCTGGCTCGTCACCGCAAAACTGACCATTCTCAGGTGCCTATGCTCCCAAGGCATCCCCCGGTCCCCACAAGCTCCGCGACTCGCTGCCTCTGATCATTTTCCTCCGTAACCGTTTGAAGTACGCGCTCAACGCCCGCGAGGTCAATGCCATCCTCATGCAGCGCCTCGTCAAGGTTGACGGCAAGGTCCGCACCGACTCCACCTTCCCCTCGGGCTTGATGGACGTCATTTCGATCGAGAAGACGGGCGAGAACTTCCGCCTGATCTACGACACCAAGGGCCGCTTCACCGTCCACCGCATCACTGACGAGGAGGCACAATACAAGCTCGGAAAGGTCAAGCGTGTCCAGCTTGGCAAGGGCGGAATTCCCTACTTGGTTACGCACGACGCGCGAACGTAAGTTCCTGCCTCTATCAGCCGTTGGCCATAGTGTGGGCTAGGTGTTTGAGGGAAACCTCTCTCACCAGACATACGACCAGGGTCTGGCTATGTCGGAATTGATGCTAAAATCGGTGTAGGATCCGTTACCCTGACCCAGCCATCAAGGTCAACGACACCGTCAAGATCGACCTGTCCACTGGCAAGGTGTCGGACTTCATCAAGTTCGATACCGGTGTGCTTGTGATGGTTACCGGTGGTCGCAACATGGGCCGTGTCGGTGTGATCACCCACCGTGAGCGCCACGACGGAGGCTTCAACATTGTCCACTTGAAGGACGCTGTTGACAACGAGTTCACCACTCGTGAGACCAACGTCATGTAAGTTTAGGGTCCTCGGTCATGGGCAGTATGTGATTCTAACCACGAATAGCGTCATCGGTAAGGAGAAGCCATGGATCTCGCTGCCCAAGGGCAAGGGTGTCAAGCTTTCCATTGCGGACGAGCGTGACCGCCGCCGGGCGATTGCCAGCCAGTAAATGTGGTAGTGTGGAAGGTGTTTGATGAGCATGTGATGTTTCCATGATGGCATGTGCATAGGCGCAGACTTGGGTTCTGTGCACGCCAAGCCCGGCATGGGTAATTCAGGAGAAGGGCTAGTGGAGCCCGTGTTTTCCATGGATACCAAAATGAAGCAATTAGAATCAAGGCAAAAAAAAAAGTTGAAACCGCGGACAGTGAACCTGGGGTGACGATGAAGGAGTTCGGCCTGGCACTGTTGGGGTGTTGTACCTTGTTGAGGTGTCCCCCGAGGCGACTGGGATGGCGACGGCCTATGTTGAGAGGCGAGATGAGACGACAGATGATGTGCACCGCCCCTGGTGGCATATGGACGGAGGTTGATGGATGGACCCACTCCCTGCCATGGACAAGAGTGTATGGTACTACTATGTAGATACATTACCAGTCCTAGAGCACAGGTTCCATACAGGCTCCAAGCGTCGTGATTTGCCCAGCAGCCGTGGTATAGCTCATGATCGACCCGCGATAGAGTGATGCCGTTCTACTCTCGACACCTCATCGCCCGTAATGAGAAGTGAGCCTTCTCCTGTGTCCTTGCGGGTGGGCGGAGCTCAACCGTCAACGGCCCGCATTGGCGTGCCGCAGCCGTTATTGGCTGGCTTACATGAGGCATACTAGGTACATGATACAGATTACACACTATGAGGCATCGGTAGACCGTAGTACCACTACCACCAACCATCGCTCCGCCCTCCAACCACCTCTTTCTGCCCTCTATCTGTTCGCCTCCCGACCTCGTTCGTCTGCACCACACCCCGTCGCACACGCGCTTGTGGCCCCAATGCCCTCGCCACCGTCGGCAGAAGCTCACCCGTCGCTCGTTTCACCCTGGGCATCGTCTCTGCCCGTCCTGGAGTAGGACTCGGCCAGCTGCTCGCTCTCCACCGCTGCCCGCCAACATGCTGCGTCCAGCCACCCCGTTATCGGTATTATTCTTCGTCGCCTTTTGCCTGCTGTTGCTGTCCACGCTGTCCTCGCCCATCATCAAGAGCATTCCGCTCGCCACCTACCGCGGCATCCACTTTGGCGTCCTGGGCTACTGCGACAATGTAGACTGCAAAGGGCCCATGGTCGGTTACAACACGGGTAAGCCTCGCCTGCGCCGCTGTGCTGCCCATGTGTCACCGCCGACACCCTGACTGACTGATCTTTGCGCTCATCAGAGTCGCTCTTCCGCGATGCGCCTGACAGCGACTTCTCGTTACCCGCGGCACAGCGCCATGCCCTGTCTTCCATCCTCATCGTCCACCCGGTCGCTGCCCTCATGACGCTCATTTGCTTCGGCCTCGCCATCGCCGCCCACTTTCACTCCCCCGCCCACTCGCCGCGCTATCTCCTGGCGCTGCTCATCTTCACCTTTCCCACCCTCCTCGTCACTCTCCTCGCCTTCCTCGTCGACATTCTGCTCTTCGTCCCGCATGTCGGCTGGGGGGGATGGATCGTGCTGGCAGCCACCATCATCATTGTAGCCAGTGGCATCGTCACATGCGCCATGAGGCGGACCCTCGTCAGCCGCAAGGCCAGGAAGCGGCGCATCGCTGAAAACGACAACATGAACGGCCAGAGCTACTACGCGAATCGTGCCAACCCTGCCGCTATCACCACCGAGTTCCCCAAGGCCGAATCGCCGCCCCCCATGTCCGCCGATACCATCATGTCTGCAGCCAAGACCAACGGCAATGCTTACTTCGACTCTCAGAAAACCTTGCCGCCTGATGACATGACCCCCTTGAACCAGCGCAATCCTTCGCTCAAGACTATGAGCAGCAATGGAGAGACCAGGTCGGATACCATGGCGCCATCACTACGTGGCCCTCTAGCACACCGACAACCGGTAGACCAGTACGGAAACGCCATTCCGCCTATGCCTAATGACACTTACATGATGCATGATGCACCACGCGGTGCTCCCGGCAGAGGGGGGCCACAAAGAGGCGGCCGAGGCGGTCCACCGCGAGGAGGTCTTTACGGAGGTGGAAGAGGAGGAGGCTATGGACCACGCGGAGGCATACGAGGACCACCACCGCCTGGATGGAATGGTCGGGGCCGGGGCCGGGGCGGCCGTGGGGGCCGTGGTGGCGCTATGCAAGGCCCACCCCCTACTGGTCGTGGCGTTCCACCTCCAGGGTATCATAATAACGACAACTTCCACGGCCTACACATGGCTCCACCTCGCGATACGTCTCCATACCGACGAGGACCCTCGCCGCCCGGCCCCATGCCTATCGGTCAAGCGATTGAGATGGACAATCGCACTGGCACACCTCCAGTGAACTATGGCTTGAGAGAAAGTGACGGCGACGTTGCAGGCATGCTGGCCCTACAACAAGGCGGCTTCCCCGCGGGCGCGCCGCAAAGACGGCTGTCGGAAGGGTTGATGAGCCCAACAAGCGAGTACTCTGTAGAGTAAGTTCGCCAACGCATGACGCCACACCCCATAGCTGACAACCGACAGTGATTCGCATGCACAAGAACCACCGTGGCAGCCACAGCCACAGCAAAACCGGCAGCAATATGTCCCAGTGCGGGCGGCGTGGAATGGTCAAAAGGTTCCATCAGACCAAACGATCAATACCGTGAACAGCAGCAACCGCGGTCTGTCGCCTATTATGGACGAAGCTCTCGAGCTTCCAGCTCAACGATCGCACGTGGGTGCACCAAAATCTAGCCTGCCTGAGCGCAGTTCAGATTACTATGAAGACGTGGACCCGAGATTTGCCGAGTCTGCACCAAGCCATCAGCCGCCTCAATTGGCCTCATCACTCATGCCAGGCGGCTTCTCCGCCTCCAATCCCAATCTTCTCGCCGCTCCCAACTACAGCGACCCCACTCTGCCCCGCGCGTCCTCCTTCGATGAACTACCAGAGGGTGCACGCTCACCGGCTGCCTCGGAGGCATCGCATTTCACCTCGGTCTCGCAACGCCCCGTGAATCCCAACTGGAGACCTGATATGGGTGCTCCCGCTGGTCAATTTCCTCCGTTTCCCGGTCGAAGAGCCATGAGGCCCGAGGAAGTGATATTGCAGGCAAACGCAGCGAATCCTGACTTTGCTATTCCAGGGAGAGGAAATGGCCGGGGACGAGGACGAGGACGGGGTCGTGGCATCACACCACCTGTGCCTGCAACCGTCACGGGGCCAGGTGCTGGCCTGTCCAATCAGTCGAGATACCCCGGTGCTAGCGCTATGTAGGGCTGGCCTTCCCAAAAGTCTCGTAATGCAGGCTTTTTGAGATGAAGGACAGCCGCCATTTCCAAGGCGTTCTTTCCTTCCCTCTTGCGAGTTACGACGACTTCCCACACCATCTTTCCTGGCCTTCCCATGTACAAAACTTCCCGTTGCACCTTCGTCTTCACCGACCTGGTCTCGGTCACAAGGAGCGTGCTTGTCCTTTGCAAATATACCTAATTTCTAGTTCAGCAAGCCAACCGATGAAATCCTCGGTTCTCCCAGGCCTGGCTTTGATACTTCTCCTTGCATCTATTCCCTTATCCTTTATCTTTTTCCCGGCTGGATCGGCTCTACCGACAAGGTGCCAGTGGTTAAGCCGGCCAATGCATTCTCGATTTCTTTTCTCCTTGTTTGCGTATTTTCTTTTCTCGTCAGGGACAGACGACCTTCTCTCTATTAACACCCCCACCCCCCTTTTCCCCAGAATGTCATTTCTTGCTTTCTCTGGCTTTGGGCTGAGGAATTGCTGGTTCAACGAGCGACTCTTTTTTTCTGAGAATCTGTCCGGCGTGAAACGGGTATACTCGGGGGGGATGAAGGCCTTGGATATTGGATATGAACAATAGGGGGTGGGGGGGGGAGGGGGGAGGGGGAAAGGATAGACAGGGGCAATACAGGTGTAGTGAGCTACCCAGCGGTTGTCCTGCCAAGACATTGTCACGCTTCTGTCTGTGTTTTCTTGAATCAGCTGGTCGCGTGCACCAGTAACCACGGTACTAAAGTAAATTTACACTCGCGCTACAAACGAGGCGCCCTCAGACGGGATGGATCATGATGCTACGTCTGTCTGTGCGTCGTGGTAACCAACTCGTGCTTCTCACTCGGAGAACATGCGACCGATCCCCCCTGAGCTGAGGGGCACAACTCTTGCAAAAGCTTGCGGGGGAAATAAGCTTCAACGATGTACCTAGATCATGTGACCGAGGTGTGAAACTCGTGACATGACAACACAGGCTCGGTATGCTCCGGAGAGAGGTTCAACGGGTCATGGCATGCAAAAGATCCACGACATGATAGCCACGGACGGACTCGCTCGAACAACGCCCCTCCCTCATCTGCCTGTCCACCGACTGGCTCGCTCACCACCAGCCCATCCGTGCGCGACGAGTCAGGGCATGCCGGCCATCTCACCATACTCTAGCGCACTTTTCCCCATGGGTCGTGTCTTCGTCGCTCTTGTGTCGGTTTGGGAAAACAGCAGCGCGTGCGCAACACCTGAAGCACGCCAGAAGGAGCTAAGTCGTGGATCGAGGGACGATCAACCGCTCGATTCTTGTCCCCATGCACGGTCATGGCCTATTACATAGGTACCACGCAGAGGAGTGGTGTCGCCAACTACGAAATGCCCTACCTACATAATACCTCATAACCCGCGTACAAACCATCAGCAACATCTTTGGACGTGTGATATCGTAACGACTCGGCGGCGACGGTTTGCAAAAGACATAAAATATCCTCCTATCCTGGGCTGCTCTCCTGTGCATACTACATACATACAGCCCAGTACCATCTCAGTCATCACCACCCACCCACCCAACCATGCTCTTCACCACCTCGGCACCCCTCCTCTTCTCGGCCGCCTTGCTGCTCACCCCATCGCTCGCAGCGCCAACGCAAACAAACTGCCAATGCACAATCGTCTCCGATACCCCCTCACCCCCAACAGACACCCCTTCCACCGCCCAGTGGCTGCCCTCCGACCCATGGCCCACCTCAGCAGCAAGCGACCCATGCTTTGCCCTGGGGCCCAAACTCGACCGGCTCCGCCACACACAGCAAGGCCTCTTTGAAGCCTACATGCGCCAATCCAACCCAAAACCGCACCCCTACCGCCACCACACACCCCAAGACTTACCCCAACCCCTCGAGCGCATCCTCTGCCGCTCCCGTCCCACCGCCGCGTACCAATCCCTCCTCCGCCTCTGGACCTCGCAAATCATCCTCGCCATCGCCATCATCGCCTGCATAGCCGAAGGCCTGCACGCCGCCCTGCCACGGTATGTCCTCTCGCCCCTTCCTTCCCCTCCGACACGCACACTCCTGCTAATACCCCCACCCCAGCATCATTCGATACAGCAATAGTAAGACCAGCAAGACCGTCTCCCCCACTCCCGCCAGCGACGAGAAATCCGGCCTGCGACTTGAGGGTGCTGAGAAACAGTTGCTGGCTGTTTCGCTGGAGGGCGCTGTTGATGACAACAAGTGCAAGGCGGAAGAGAATGACGACGACGACGAGACCAGTCGGCCGGTAGTATAACTCGTTTTTCCCTTTTGTCCGTGTGGTAGGTAGGGGAAGGGAGGGGGTTTCTAGCGATTACGGGTAGGTATATATTGTTGCTGATATTCATGTCCTGCGGGCCGGGACCTAACTGGGGCGTGAAGATAGAGAGAGAGAGATATACATATACATAATATACTAATATGTACACGATGGATATTCCTTATGTACAACATTCTTCTCGTCCTCTCCTTCTCTATCCAAGTCACTCATTCATTTTCATTCATTCATTCGGCACGCAAGCACGCACGCAAGTCAATCAGCGCAAACCCCAGCGTCTAGTCCACAAGAACAACAACCATTAGTTTTACCCAAAACAAAATCAACCATCACCCAGGACACACCCGAACCAAAGTAAAGACGAGCAAAAAAAAAAGTACTTTTAGGGGTATCTCTTTCGCCAAATACAAAGGAAAGAAAAAAAAAAGTGAAATGTCTAGCTCGCTGCGGAAACGTGGGCGGAAATAGGGCGCAAAGGGTCAGAAGTTCTCCGTCAGGCGCAAAACAAGCAAGCAAGCACATGATGACAATGCCATCTGGTCCATCCATCCATCTGTCCTACCTGGCCAGCCCAGGCCCAGAACAAATGGAGGATATGGTCATACATCGAGGAACCTCGCGTAAGGGGGTGGGGGTGTCGCTTGGGGTTTCAGTCGCTATGGGGACATGTTGTTCTCGCGAAGATGACAAGGGTCAACAAGGGTTCGTTGGTAGTTTGGCGCAGCGGGATTAAATAAAGCGTCTGGGTCGTTGGCTCGGCTGTGTTGTAGTGGGTTGGATGGTCGGTGGTAGTGAGCCGTTTCTATGCAGAAGGAAGTCGAGACAGGGCATTCATTGCTGAAGCATGCGTGTCTTGAGAAGAATTAGAGGCGCGCCGGGCGGAAATGAGAAAGTCGCAAAAGGAAGTATTCGTATTAAATAGGAAGCCGCCGTCGTAGGCCGGAGCCAGCAAGAACAACATCACCGGGATGTGGAAAGCCAAGGTTTATATTGGGAAGGTCGTGTATTGGAAAGTTTCGTTATCGATCGGATGAAAATTTCGAAAAGTTTGTACTAGGATCACAGGACCGGGGAGTGATTCTCGTTTGGGACATGGGAGTTGTCCAGGTGACGGAAAAAAAGTTTGATGGAAAGAGCTCAACGTTTGGTGACGAAGCATGGAATGCGATGCCAAGTTGAGGAAGAGCCGGGGGTCATCGCAGTCGTTTGTCATGGTCTATCATAATGTTGGAGAGGGCCAAAGTGGTGCGTGGCCATGGACCAGTCGCCGGGATTGTAGGAAGGATGAATCTGCGTAGAGGAAAGAATGGCAAGGACCTTACATGAGGCAGTGCCAGCCTCTCTCATTCATAATGTCAATCCAAAAGGCATTCTTCCCATCATCAGACTGGCGCCATGTCTCCTTGATTAACTGGATCATTTGGCGCAGTGGTTTGTTAGGCAATCTGAGCGCGAACTCTTGGAGACGCCGAATAGCGAAGTCTCGGGCCGTCAGGATCTTGGAATCGTTGGCGTCAACATCGAAAAAGTCGACCGACGACACAAACCTCAGCTCAGAGGCAGCCACCACGAGGAGAAGCGGCTGAACGCAGAAAGTGCCGGAGGATGAGGGAATTGACTTGAGGGAATTCAAGGTGTGCATAGCAAGGGAGTTGAGCCAAAGCTTGACGTCGGTGTCCTCGTAAGGTGTCTTGTACCGCGGCATGGGAAGAAGAAAGCTTGCGTTCTCAACTCGATTAAATTTGCCAGATCCAAGACGTTTACATAGTATAGAAGGGAAGACGCGGTAGAGTTCAAGTAAGCCTGCGCATCGGTAGGCCTCAGCTAGCACGACAAAGTCGTCCTTCGGTGTCCTCTCGTCACCCGTATCGGCTACTTCGTCAACCGTGGGATATTCCACGGCAAGAAGACTTTCTTCCAATGAAGCTGCATTTGTAATATTTTCTTGCTGTCGTCGGAGATCCAGGGTGGAGTTCCTGTTCATGGCGCGCTCCCGTCGAACCAGACGGCCCACCTCGGCGAAGAGAAATTGCACCATTGGCGCAATGCCAGTCCATGGATGTGGGACAATCCTGCCATCCGACCTTCGACCAGCAGGTGAATTCTTCTTTGCGACAATGCGAGGCCGCAATTCCGGAGAAGGGGAGAAGGTCATGGCATCTTCGGTCACGAAGCCCATGAGCATCTCCCAGTGTAGCAGCGACTCTTCGAAGAACTGTGCCTCACGTTGGACCTCAGCCTCTTCTGATCGACTGAGAAGTTTTGGCAAGATCAGACTACGAGCAGTAGATAAGTATTCAGTGCCAAGTGCCGTGCTGTCGTGCCAAGATGTTGTAAGGCCCAGCATCATGATACTCAAGAAGGTCTTGGTAGCACTTGCTTGGCCGCTCTGAGCGAGTGGCATCTCAATCTCCAACGCATCGTGAGCCTTGCGTTGGAGCTCAGCACCGACAGCTGCCATGTTGGGAAACGTGTTGGCCAGGTGGGCTGCTGCCATGGACTGGATTGCATAATTGATCGACGGTGTATCGCGGTATATGCGGCCAATAGTAGTCCTGAAAGGATTAAGAACGGAATCAAAAGAAGAAAAAACAGCGCAAGTGTCCTTGAAGTAATGTTGGACGAGCAGTGACTCCATGTCATCCAATGGTTCTGGATTGGGCGAGGGGTTTGGCAGACGATAGAAGTCGAGAAGTAATGAGCGCGAAATCCTGGGACTGGGATCTTGACAGGGTGCGAGTGCTGGCAGAGGTAAAGAAACCACAGAGACATCCTGTGCCATTGTGATATTGGGGTCTAAAGAACGCTCTTCCTGTAATATGGGGTCGAAGTCAATGTGCTCAAACGTGTCCAAGGTGTCCAAGTCGAGATCATGGTGGGGAAGTGGGACGGCATCGACCAGAACATCCAGAGAGATCGGATCAAAGACATCCAAGTTCTCCGTGAGCAAGGGCTCCAAGTCTCGGGGCGACTCGTTGTCGTCGGTCGACGTCTCCTGGGCAGACATGGCTTCGTCAAGGGCTGGCGGCGATGCAACGATTGGTGTAGATTCAAGTTGGACCACAGAGGGCTTCCTGCATGCAGGGAGGACAGCAGCCAACGCTTCCATGCCACTGGCAACAGTCTTGGGAAGACTTGGCTCACATAAGGATTGCTGGGTTGTGACTTCAGGAGATGAGCTTTGTCGCGACGACGAGAACTTGCCCTGGAGAGGTGTGAAGACCTCATACTTGGTCGACCACTTCAGTGTCTTCTCGTAGCCAGGACAGGCCGCATTTCTCCTTTTGCACTGGAGGCACCCGGGAACTGTCTCGTCGCATTTGAGCTGTGGCCGTCGGTAGCGTCAGCGAGGGGCCGGGGATCGGAAAAGAGCGGGTTACTATCGTACCCTCTTCAGCTTGCATCGACCACAACCATTCCTGGACTTTGTTTTCTTTGCCTTGCGCTCTCTTTTCATGGCCTTATCCTGCGCTAATGTGGGCATGCTGATTAGCGAGAGAGAGAGGAAATAAGATGCGAGGGGGGTCGAACGATCCTAGGGTTATGCCCGGTGCGGGACAAGGAAAACTTGTAATCATGCTGCAGCCACGAAAACAGCAGAAACGAGCGATCTAAAAACGCGCGTGACAGCGCGATGACACAGCCGATAGTTCCCATGCCTATCAAGCAGGGGCCGAGATAGCAGCTGCAGCTGATAAAAGCGCTTCCCAAATCCCTGGTACGGTTGGAGGCAAGGCCAGTGAGGCTAGATGGCGAGCTTCGGCCCTTGACGAACTGGAACTTCTTCCACATTGTGTTTCCGTAGTCTGAATCATCGTACTACTACCAGCCCGACTCTATGCGTGGCTCACGGCGGCCATTCTGTTGCCACCTCGGTTTCCGTCAAGAACCCCCCCCCCCTTGCTGCCGCAAAAGCTGGACACGTAAAGGATCGTGGAACCACGGCAGTCGGGCGGAATCTGCATGCGCGCCTGGCCAAGCACACCGTTGGCGCACTGTGATGATGAGGATGTTGAAAAGTGACGATAGCCAGATCTGCCGGCTTACCCCACATTCGAATGCGGGATGGACTGCATGCCCGCAAGCGATCTAGCGCGGAATAAGCGATCCACAGACGCAGGACAAGTGATGTCATCGCCGAGGCTTGTTATCGCACCCATCCCAGCTTGTTCAGGCCCAGTTACCTCCTCCACCAACCCGCTCCACCGATCGAAGCGGCTCTGTAGAGATTGGCGGCATCTCCATTGCCGAAATTTCCATGGCGGCTCAGCAAGTTGTGCCAAAATCGAGGCAACGCCACTGCCATGGGTACCCCGCAACACCTGGGGAGGACAAGAAACACCAGGACTTGGGGTAACAAAAATCGGCTCTATCGAGCGCCCCTGCAAGAGCAAGCGATGAATAATGCCAAGGCTATGGATGGAAGTACGGCGGCCGGGAAATGCCGGATCAGAGCAGTGTGCTGGTGCTGGACGATTCAAAGCGAACAGCGTTGATGACCAAAACCTGCGTTCCAAATGCGCGCTTCTCCATTGACCGACTACCGCCACGCGAGCAGGTCCATGCATGCATGCACACATGATGCAGTAAACAACTTGTTAGATAAATAGTACAATGTAATTAGACTATCGAGAAAGAGATGTTCATTTTAAGAAGTAGTACATATAGCCTCTTGTCGTCGCGACATGAGAAAAAAAGCCTCTGGTACCCACACCTGTGGCTGACCAGTCATGACACACACAGAAAAGTTTCACAATATAAGAATCCCGACAACAAGGCCAACAAGAACAGTGAGACCCGCCCCCGAACGGCTCGCTTCTCCCTCAAACTCGGGGGCGCCATAGGCGCTGGGTTGGGTGGGATTACCCGTGCCGGTGGGCTTGGGAGCGTACGCAATGGTGCCACTGCCTGTACCGATAGGGGCGTTGGGCGCACCGACAGGAGCAGTGGGGTAGGGAGCTGGAGTGTCTTTTGCAGGGACAGAAACCTTGGTCAAGGTAATGTGTTGGCTGGGAGTGTTGATGTCGATGCCGGGAACGTCCTGTACGGGCTTTTTCGGGTATTCTTGAACTTGCGCACTCGTTGCACCAATCGGGTTCTCTGGTTTTCCTGGGTATACCTCCTTGTTTACGGGAGCGGAAGGCTGTGGAGCCGAGGGGTAGTTGACGGGATAGAGTGTAGGAACTGCAGTGGGGTACGCCTGTCCGACGATGGGAGCATTGATTGGCTTAGTAAGAGTCACCGTAACTGTCTGGTCGACGTAAACGCTAGTTGTCCAGCCTCGAGGAATCTCAGCCTCCGTGGTGGGATGCGCGCATTCAGCACAGATGGTCTTTGTGATGATCGTGGTGATGGTAGTGAAGCCAGTGGGGCAGACGTCAACGTAGGCAGTAGTGACAACGGTCGTGGTAGTTCCAGTAGGGTAAGATGGGTGATCCTCTAGCTTCGTGGTGACAATAGGAACATTCCCGTAGTCCTTTCCAGCGCTCGAAGGAGCGGACTCTCCGTGATCCTTTGAGCTCTCAGCGGGGTATCCGCCGTGGCCCTTGGAGCTCTCCACAGGGTATGGGTATGCTACGGACGAACTCGTGGCAGGGTGACCTTGAATAGAGGTACTGCACGACGTGGTAGAGGCATTAGCGGGAGCAGACACTGGATGGCTAGGGTAGTCGGTTGGGTATGTACCCTCAGAGGCCGATGCAACAGAGGGATGGACTTTTCTGGAGTTTGCGTCGGTGGCATAGTTGTCTGGATATGCTGCGACGGCGCTGCCAGATGGATAGATGTAGCCGGAGCCTCCCGTTGCAAGAGAAATAGGTATTGAAGTCGAGGAAGCCTCATGGATAGAAGAAAAATCGTGGACAGAGATGTCGCTGGATACTGCGCTCGAGGTACACTTTACAGACGAGGGATCCACGGCTGAGGAAACGACGGCTGAAGATAACGCAACGCGGCTCGAAGAATTCAGGGGAGACGACGCAACGGATCTAGGTGTAGCAAAACCACTAGAAGAAGCCGAGGAGCTTGATGAGATCTTTGAGCTCGAGACAACACTACTCCTGGAGCTGGAGGATACCAGGGAACTGGTATTTATAGAGCTTGAGGCAGACTTGGAGCTCGAAGCACCAGCGCTTGAAGCGGCGGAACTCGAAGAAATCCTAGCGCTGGTAGAGACCACAGGGCTTGAGATAGCACTGCTGAAAGTAATCTTGGAACTGGAGGTGGCGAGAGAGTTGGAAGAGATCCTGGATGAGGACATCGCGGTGCTTGATCCGGAGGTGCTTGAAGTAATCTTAGAGCTGGAGATCGCAGAGCTGGAAGAAATCCTAGATGAGACGACAGAGCTTGCGGCAAGGGTACTTGAAGCAAGCTTAGACGAGGGAATTGCGGAGCTCAAGGCCGCAGAGCTTGAAGTAATCCTGGAACTGGAAACCACAGGACTGGCAGCGATTTTAGACAAAGAGACTGTAGAGCTTAAAGCGAGGGTGCTTGAAGCAAGCCTGGAGCTGGAGATCGCAGAGCCTGAAATAGGAGTGCTTGAGACAGGTGTGCTAGAAGCAGGCTTGGAGCTGGAGACCACAGAGCTGGAGGCAGGGGTACTTGAAGCAAACCTGGACGAGGCAATCGTGGGGCTTGAGGCAACGGAGCTTGAAGCAGGCTTGGGGGTGGGAATCGCAGAGCTAGAAGTAAGTCTAGAGCTGGAGATCGCAGAGCTTGAAAAGATCATAGATGAAGAAACTGCAGAGCTTGAAGGGAGGTTACTTGAAGCAACCTTAGAGCTAGAGATTGCAGAGCTGGAGATCGCAGAACTAGACGCAAGCCTGGAGCTGGAGACCGCAGAGCTGGAAGGAAGTCTGGAGCTAGAGGTTGCAGAGCTAGACGTAAACTTAGAGCTGGGGACCACAGAGCTGGAAGAAATCTTAGATGAAGAGACTGCAGAGCTTGAAGCAAGTCTGGAGCTAGAGGTCGCAGAGCTAGAAGAAATCTTAGATGAAGAGACTGCAGAGCTTGAGGCAAGTCTGGAGCTAGAGGTCGCAGAGCTGGAAGAAAGCCTGGAGCTAGAGGTTGCAGAGCTAGACGTAAACTTAGAGCTGGGGACCACAGAGCTGGGGACCACAGAGCTGGAAGAACTCTTAGATGAGGAGACCGTAGAGCTTGAAGCAATCTCGGAGCTAGAAGTGACCGTACTAGAGGCAATCGTTGACGAAGAGACTATAGTGCTGGAAGACAGAACAGCACTCGAGGATACAGGGCAAGCGGCAATGCTGTGCTTCTTGGCAAAAGTTCCGTCGAGCGAAGCCTTCATCCAGTACCCAAATGACTGGCAGTACTCAGGGTTTCGGACAGAGACGGTCGCCTCCCAGAGCATGACGCCGCCAAAGTTTGGCTGGTTCTTGTACTTGCTGATTAAGAAGTCGGCTTGCGTGGGTGTTAAGTATTGTTCCTTGTGCACGGGTAGGCCGTCTGGGCCAGCTGGTAGACCGAGGAAGAGCTTTGCGTTGGGGCTGGCGGAATTGTTCTTCAGGAAGTCAAGCCATGCCTGGAATGTGAAGGTGGTGGCTTGGGTGGGATGCAGCGAAAGGTCAAGATATCCCTTCATCGCGGAGCACTCGTAGGTATTGTAGAACTGTACGAAGATGAAGTCGAATGCCACGGCCTTCAATGCCGGGGTGATGCGCGCATCAGGCACAACGCACTGAGGTGCTGCGGAGAGGAGCATGGTCGAGGTTGACTTGATGCGCTGTGCAAAGACATCGTAGTTCTTGTAGATGAGTTCGTTAGATCCTGTTGCCCATGCCTCAGCCTCAAGATCGAGATCGAATCCGTCCAACACTGCAGTACCAAAAGGACGGGGCTTGTTGCTGTTGATCCATGTCTCCGTGACAGGACCATAAGCGCCGATGAGAAAATCGGCAAAGTAATTGGCAAGGTCTACTGTGGGCAGACTGTAATCAAGTGGCCAGCCTCCACCCAGAGAGAGCAAGACCTTCTTACCAGAGGACTGGCAGTCCTTGATAGCTTGTTCAACGCCAGGGCAAGTCCTCAATAGTTTGCTGGGCTTGCCGGTCGTAGGGTCAGGGTAATAGTCAGCCTCACAAGCGTTGGCTTGGAAACAGTTAGCAATGTGACATCTCGCAATGCTTGGGCTTACGTACCGTGGTTTGTGCCTGGATACTCATGGACAGTTTGGGGGAAGTAGTTGACGAAGGCGATGTTCACAATGTCAACGCTTGGGTCTGCGCAAACCTGAGAGAGGGAGATTTGATTGCTGCCTTGTCCCCAGTAGACCGCAACGTTGCTCTTGGAGTTCTTGTCGAAAACGGCGGAGACAGTTGAGGTAAGTAGGCTAACTGCGAGAGCAACACGCGTAAAGCGGGAGGGGGCCATGGTTTTGGTATGGATCAAGGGCCAACGTCACTACGCAAATGAATGATAGGACGGCCGGTGGCCTGTAAAGATTGTGATTGAGCTGAACTCAACGAAAGGACGCAGGCAAAATGCTGCAATTCGACCGAAACTCGACAGAGTGACTGATTAAAGGAAAAGCAAAGGAATTCACGATAGAAAAGCCATGGGAGATTGGCCTGTACTTAGGGCCCTGACAGCAACGGTACCTGAATGTCGATTCGAGGGACTGGCTCTATCCGTTTGGTGGCATGAAGCCACCACCCACAATAGGAGACGGCACAGGCACATGGCATGGTGCCATTGAGCCGACACAGGAACAGAGATTAGCCTATCGTTTGCTCCTGCCATTGGCTGCACTGTCAGGTGTCTAACTGTGTGGGGTTTGAGAGATCTAAAAGCATCCAGCAGGCTCCACAGGATAGCGAGCGCTAGGCCTGAGCATGGCGTTCATAGTGGGCTTAGGGCAGAGATGGCGCTCTAGCGGAGTCTGTTTGACCGGGAATTATCGATAAGATCCATCTCGGCCTGGGACAATGTCTCGAGCTTGCGAAGAATTTCGGTGCAGAGTCCAGGTTTGAGCCAGACCAACGGTTCGCGTTCCCGATGGCGTACTAGGTCAAAACCTTCTTTGGTCGTCGCCGAAGGAGGGTTGTCTCGTTTAAAGAGCGTGATTCCAGCCGTCGGCTCATCCCAGGGGTGAATATTGCGGCACGGTATCTTGTCAGGCGGTCAGAGGGCAACTCCTGAGACTGAGACTCGGAGTGCCAGAACGGGATCGTATGCGAGGATGGCTCGTATACGGCGTGGAAGTGTCCGGACGTGGCATAGTGTGGAGCGTCGGTTCACAAAAGTGATGAAGAGGCGGACTTTAGAGCGGCTTGGCGGCGCTCCGAATCAGGGTCCAGGCGTCGGTCATGCCGCCAGGTCGAACGCCACAGGCTGGGCTGGCCGACGGGGTTGATGTGCCGATGGATGGGAATAGGGAACCCGGGTCTCTGCCTTGTGCAGCAGACCTTGGCGGCTATGGGTAGTTAGCGATACCTCCTGCCAGCTATCGTATTTCCTGCCGGGTTCACTGGGAGCGAGGGAAAGTCGGCATGCCTGGGTACGCCATGGGCTGG
>Ga0182211_1000050_pt1 | contig 29297 bp, 33 predicted proteins | sample G5R1MG_20_FD_129660 | JGI IMG/M metagenome (GOLD analysis project Ga0182211, IMG submission 129660) | Switchgrass phyllosphere microbial communities from Michigan, USA - G5R2_MAIN_03OCT2016_LD1 MG | ecosystem: Host-associated > Plants > Phyllosphere > Phylloplane/Leaf | place: USA: Michigan... | reverse complement strand
GTTTCCATTACATGTGATTACTGCGTTGTGACGCTATTAACTTTCTTCAAAACGACGTGATTCCCTTTGCATGTCTATCATAGTACATGCACAACTGCAGCAAAATGTAGTTAATATGCACGTCATCGACTTCTTGGGTCCCACGACAGTAGCCTGATGAGAGACCTGCGTAAATTGGTATGGTATGTATAGTTATACTCCTAGTTATGGAACGGGATATCAACTTTTGCTATCCGCCATCAATGCCCAATGCCGCCCGCAATCCAATTCATAAAGTCGGGATCGTTTGGCTGTGGAAACAGGCCTCTATCCTGTTGCTGGTCTTGTACTGGTGCCGGCGCGCCTGCGGCACCTTGATTGAGGTGTTGCTGCTGTTCTGCTTGTCTTCGTTCTTCTTCCTGTCTTCTTTGCCGCCGTGCGCGATAGTACAGCAGAAATGCCAACGCACCTGACAGCGCCAGGATGACCAACGACTCCAAAATATCGCTGTCGATTTCATCGCCATGGTAGCCATCACCGTAGAAATCATCTCCAGCGGCATGTGCTTCGTCATAGTCGTCTGGCTCGTAGTCGTCCCAACCTGCCAGCTCGGCTTCGAGGAATCGGCTTATCCACTCAGACAGTGTCCAGTCTTTCTTCACAACTAGGCATTGTCAACGACTGCAAAGCCTGATAAATAAGGTGGGTGGGGCGTATGTTGAAGCTTACCTGGCTCTTCCTGGATGGATTTGATCTTGCCGTTCGTAACGGTGTTCCACCAGCTCCGGAAACGTAGTTTGTACAGAGCTAGCACAACAGGAAGATGTGCTTCCCGAGGATTAGTCTCCAATGCAGAATCGTAGTGGCGCTTGGCGAGATGAAAGTCTTGTTCGATGCCGATACCATTCTCGTGCATCCAGCCTAGATTCCATAGGGCTTGAGCGCTTTGCATGGTATCGGCGGCTGCTTGGTAGCATGCTGCTGCTTTCTCCTGGTCTGGAGAGGTGCCGAGTCCATTGAGATAGTAGTCTCCCATCTTGACCATGGAATCAACATTCTTTTGTTCAGCAGAGCGTGTCCAGTAGATCAGTGCCAGGAGAGCATCACTGGTAAGCGATGCTCGCTGCCTTCGGAAAGGAATGAGTGATCCGAGAGTGAACTTTGGTTTAATCTGGTCCAGGAGGTATGCCACGTTGGCTTGTCCAACTTCAAATCCTTGTTCCGCCGCCATCATGTATCTAATCAGGGCAGATTCGAGGTCGCCGTTAGCGTAGGCCTCATTTGCTTCTGGGAAAGAAGTAGACACAACTTCGGCCTTTTCTGCCACAATTTTGTAATAGGCCGCTGCGACATGACACGACTTGTCGCGGCCAACGCCGCGGTGGGTGAGTTCGGCCAGATAGTAATACGCTTCAAGATGACCATGCCGTGCAGCAAGCTCAAAGTACTTGATAGCAATTGCGACATCGCCTTGATCAAGAAAGAGAGCCCCAAGCCTGACTTGAGCCACTGCCAGGTCTTGGTCTGCTGCAGCACCGAAAAGCTCTGCCGCTTTGACAGGGTCATAGGGTACACCGAGTCCTCTCAAGTGCATTATACCCATCGAGTATTGCGAGAGCGCATCGCCAAGCTCAATACCACGTCTGAACCATGTTTTCGCTATGTCGAAGCTCTGTGGCATACCCTCGCCGCGAAGGAACATGCGGCCGAGGTAGCCGGCAGCCTTTGACGCCAACTTCTCCGTGACAGGTGAGACGTTAGCTTTGATCTTTCCATCCTTGTTCCAGTACATGCGAGCGAGTTCTAAGAAACGCTTCTTGGCAGCGGGGAGGTCCCTTTTCGATGTTCGTGCGCCATCGTAGTTGAGTTTGGCCAAGTTGAAGCTGGCTCTTGCGTCGCCTTTTCTTGCCTGTAGATCCATGTATTCAACAACATCGTCCAACGAAGAGAAGGCGTCTGAATTTACGCTACCGACTTTGGCGTTCTGTCCCGAGCTGCTAGCACTGGCGCCTTCGCCGTAAACGCCACCCTCTTCGTCTGCGATCCGGAACGACTCCCTGGGCATCGAGTGGCCGCCTGGTGGACCTGAGCGCATGTATGTTATGGCCTTCTGCGCTGCCTCTCTGTAAAAATGAACCGCCTCCTCACAGTTACGTGGGGTGGAAATGCCTGCCGAATACCTATATGCTACCGCCATTTCTGATCGCACGTCACCAGCCTCAGCACCGAGTGTGTAATAAAGCATTGCTCTTGCCTGGTCCTGCTTCACAGCCCCGCCAATGCCAGTCGCATACATGAAGCCGACCATGTGCTGCGCCGAGGCGTTCCCGTTCAGCATTGCGAGCTCGTGATATCGTCGAAAAGCTTCGGCATAGTTTCGTGGATGCGTGTGGTTTCCGTAGAAGTTCATTTCGGCGAGCATGAACAGCGCGTCCGGGTTCTTCTGGGCGGCTGCCTCTTCAAGCAACTTGACAGCTTGTAACAACGGTCGACTGAGTTTTCTAGGCTGCAAGTTGGTGGAGAAGAGTTCTGGCTGGGGCGGCCCATTCATGAACAGCAGATGGAACACCTCTTTGGCGTAGTACGCGCTGCTGCCCAGCACACCCGATTTCTTGTCGAAGTCCCACCATGGCGACGCCGCTGGTTGGATCTTATGCAGCACCTCCATGGCCTCATCAAATGCCCTTGCGCCCTTGTGCCCACCATTCCCCCCCTCCACGCTGCCCCAGTTCGACTTCCAAGCTGACTCTCCATCCGGCCCCGATGCGCCCCAATCCGAGAACTTGCCTAATGGTTTCTGTGGCCCCGCACCTTCGGCCCCCAAGCGCGCCGAGGCCGTCAATGGAAAAAAAGAGAGGGCGGCTGCCAGTCTACGGGTCAGCCAGCAAGTCTCGAGTGTGCATGCCCGCTCACATACCGAAAGCCAGCGACACGAGCCGCTGTCGTCGTGGCCTCATCGTGGATGTGTGTCAAGGTGCAAGAAGGCAGATGCGAAAAGATTCATCTCGTCATCTCAAGGAGCAAAAGGTCGTGGCGCGACTACTCCATTGGCGTCGGGGGGGGCGTGGGTTCGTTGTCAAAGGCCAGCTTTCATCATCGTGATCGTTGCACCGCCCGCCGGGAGCTCACCAGCCAATCAGCGTTGACGTCATCCACGGCTTCCCCAGCAGGCTTTGGTACAATCCTACACTATGCATGTGTTACGCAGAACGACAGGTATAACGTGCAGATGCATAGCTGAACCCACTACTACAGATTTCTACTGTCGATATCTATTCACCCACCCCCCCTCCCCCCATCATCAAGTCGTCTGTCGTGTCTCGACCGCGCTCGCTCCTCGAAGATGAAGAATCGCATTTGTCATCTGTCTAGGCACTAGTTGGCATCGTCGGCTTCATCGCGATGCTCGTCGCAATGCATTCTTGCTCACCTACGCGTCTTATTCAGGTTCGGCCACCTGTCCTCCAGAAACAGCTCCTTTTTCTCCACAGCAATGACGTCTATGGATGGCGCAGGAGAGCGCGCTCCTCTTCTTCGCCGCACATCAACGGCAAGCCTGCCGCGGCCAGATGGGAATGATGTGGCGACCAACGTCTCCGTGCTGCGTGGGACTGTCATCATTGTGTCTGTGGGACTGCTTGTATTTCTGCAAGGTAGGCCAGAAATACCCGCGACTTCTCGGTTTCTACAAGGGGTTTTTGGAAGGCGTCGAAGGATGCTCTACCGACTCTGTTCAAGCAGAGGCTCAATCCAGTCACCCTCCATCACCTCTTTCAATGCCATGGGAGTGGATTCCTAGCTCCCACCGTCCTGTCCCCGAAGTGTTGGCGTTTCTGACAGACCGACAGCCACCAACATATCCATTCTCACCACGACCCAATCGTCCATCGCTTCTGATTTAGATGCTTTCGAGAAGGCCACCTGGTTTACCAGTGCCTATCTCATCGCCATGTCATCGCTCGGTCCCCTCATGGGCCGTCTATGCCAAGTGTTTAGTCCACGTCTTTGCATGTTCTGCTCAACCATGCTTATCAGCCTTGGCTGCACCATCACTTCCACCTCAATGACCTTTGAACACTTTGTCATTGGTCGTGTTGTCACTGGGGCTGGTGGCGGAGGCATATTCGTGGTTGCAAGCATCATGGCGATTCAAATGACAAGTCCGCAGAACAGAGGATTGTACATGGGCCTCGCAAATACCGCCATGACGGTCGGTGTCACACTCGGTGCTGTCATTGCAGGGGCTCTTGAGCCAGAATTTGGGTGGGTATGTTGTGGCTGCCCAAGTGCATGAAGATATTCGCGGCGTACTGACAAGGTCCAGAAACCCCTCTTTGGTATCCAGGCGCCTATTAGTCTGTTTGCAGGGGCTGGGCTCGTACTGTCCATTCCAGCGAGCCATACTTCCAAGAACAAAAACTACGACAGCCTGACCCTTGCGGAGAAGCTTGCTGGTATCGATTATTCTGGAGCACTCCTCTTGACCACCACCATCCTACTCTTTCTTCTTGGTCTCTCCGGCCCCAAAGTACTCTGCACACCACTCCTCTTGTCTGCTATCGCTTTACCGATCTTCATCGCCAACGAGGTGTACGTTGCCAGCGACCCTATCATCCCCGTTTCGGTTCTTCGGTCTCGCGGTACCTTGCTCACCTGTGCGGCAACAACCGGCTTTATGATGGCGCGTTGGGGGGTCCTATTCTATGCGCCTGTCTACGCCCTTGCCGTGCGAGGCTGGGCGCCTGCCGTTGCTGGATCGATTTTGATTCCCACCAACGCTGGCTTTGCTCTAGGAGGCTTGCTCGCAGGCGTTTTCCATATCAAGCGGACTGGCAGCTTCTATCTGCATACTGTCATTGCCATGGCGCTCTTTCCACTCACCATCACTATTCTTGCCTTCATCTCCACACCCTCGACCCCCGGGAGCGTGTATGTCACGATTGTCTTCCTCAATGGACTCGTCACTGGTGCCACTACCAATTATGCGCTCGTGCACCTCCTCCATCTCACGCTTCCCGAAGTCCACCCGGTTGTCATATCTTTGCTGACTACATTCCGAGGCTTCGCGGGCTCCTTTGGCTCTGCCATTGGTGGCGGCTTCTTTGTGCGCGTGCTGGGCAAGTCGCTGGCCGATGGATTCGAGCGCGAGGGTCTCGAGCATCGTGATGATCTGATCCACAGACTGTTGGGCAGTCCAGCGCTGGTAAACCAATTGAATGGTATGGAGAGAAGCGTTGCTGTCGGGGCCTATCAAGATGCACTCAAGGCATTGTTTCTCGGCGCCGCAGCGCTCTCCCTCCTCGTCGCTTTCGTACAGGCAGGCACCGGATGGACGGCACCGGCGAGCAAGGTAGCCGACGCAGGCCGAGGAGAAGAAGCGTTGGACGGCGCATGAGGGGCGGTGGTGAGATGGTGTATATCCTCTGTAAAGGGAGGATGAATTCCGGGTCGTTACTCTTCTACAAGCTGCCGTGGCTTTCCATCGAACCTGCCAATCTCAGTCGCTCGGGTATCGTTTGCTGCTGACGCACAGTGGAAACGGGAAGGCGCATAGGTCGCGCCTCCCTGACAAAATCTCTCACTTCTTCCCTCCTTCTCTCCTTCTCTTCTCTCCCACCAACCTCGCAGAAGCTCCCTTCCTCTGGAGTCAATATTATTGCTGTGGCCGCTTACAGAAGGCTCGACTGAGCTGCCGGCACACGAGGCAGCGGTTCGGTCGCAGGCCTACAAGGTCAGTGAGTGCCTCCTCATCCTGTCATGCACCACCCGCTTGCAGACCTCCATCCTTGAACAGCCCCCAGTTGATAGTATACGCACTTCGCTTAGCAGTATTCTTCACACGTCACTCACTTAGAGTGGGTGAAGTGAACCTTGGCCGTGGCGCTATGAGCTTTGCCTCACCCTTTCCACTTCACTTCACCTGTCCGCTCCCAATAACATCCAGCTGACTACAACCTCCAGAATAACAACATCCCAACATGGCTCGCGGTACAGTCATGAACCAGCTCTCGAACATGACGTCAAATCCCTACCCGCGTCCAAAGGAGCAGCAATCAATCAATACCTTCTGCGAGCTCTGTGAGCGAACTATTCGCACCCTGGACTGGAGTGCGCACAAAAACTCCAAAAAGCATCGTCAGGCTGAAGCCGTTGAGCGCGGCGAAGTTCAGGGCAGCAATGGCCATCACGACGGCAACATTAACGGCTTCGGTGGCGATGTTTCTACCACTACATGCACCGACGGCGCCAACGAGTTTGGCTCAGGGGACTCCTTCACCAACGGAGGTGCCTCTGGCACTAATGGCTGGGGCACAGGTAACGATGTTGGCTGGGGTGCAGACAACGATGCGGGGTGGGGTAGTGCTGGGGGCTTTAATGCCGCGTCAAACTACAGCAGTAATGCCTTCAGTAATGGCGGAGGAGGTCGTGTATGCTATGGGTGTGGCCAGACTGGTCACCAGAAGCGCGACTGCCCCTCGGGCGGCTCTGGAGGTGGCATGGCCTGCTACGGATGTGGTGAGACTGGTCATCAGAAGCGAGATTGTCCCCAAGGCTCCAGCGGTCAGACATGTTTTAACTGTGGAGGAATAGGGTGAGTTGAGCAAACCTACCTGTGTTGAAAACCACTGACTGTTGTCTGTTAGACATCGCAAGGCCGACTGTGATCAGCCGCACAAGCCAATGGGTGGAGGCCGCTCTTGCTTCAACTGTGGTGGCTCTGGGTAAGCTTCAAGTTCCATATCCTCTAGTCACCTCGATCTCTTTCTAATATCTTCCTAGTCATATGAAGTCGGAGTGCACTGAGCCTCGCGTTATGCGCTGCCGTAACTGTGAGCAAGAAGGCCATACTTCTCGAGAGTGTGGGCTTCCTACAGACTGGAGCAAGGTCAAATGCAGAAACTGTAACGGCTTCGGTCATGGCGCTGCACGCTGCCCCGAGCCTCCTGCTGTTGCTTCTGACGGAGATTGGGGCAATGGTGGTGGGTCCGGTGCTGGTGCTGTTGGTGGCTGGGACGCCGCTCCTACCGAACCTACTGGTCACTGGGCAGACGATACCACCTCCGCTACTGAGACGTCTGGCTGGTAAGCTATCCTGGTCACTCTCATTGCTTGCTGGCTTGCAGACACACAGTCAAAGGCCCGCATACGCAACCACTCAGCAACAGTACGACGAAGGATGTAAATAACATGTTGGACGAGACAGCCTCGTTTCGACGCGGTTGCGATCCAAAACAAGATACACGAAGATGTCTCCTCGAAGGTCAGAAAACCATGTCAAATAGCGCAGCGACAATGACCGTCAGCGGAGCAAGATCATGTACACTCAGGTGCTCTCGAGACAGAAGATAGCCTAGCAAACTATGTTGGCTCTCTACTTCGTGTACTTGCCGTCTTGATTGTGTTGTCTGCGAATTGATTCAGTCCTGCCATTGACCTTGCTCGACTTTGGATCACGAGCTGTCTTGATTCGTCGTCGGCCCCAGATTGCGTTGAGGGTGACAATTTTGATCGTACTTCTTCACTTGCCAGTCAGTCCACTTTGAGCCCTTGGCTATCACCACACAAGCCGCCCGCTATTGCTACGATGCTGAAGCGGGTAACAACAATCCAATTGCGGTGGAGATGACATGGCAGTGAGCAAAAAAAAAGGGGGGGGGCATGGACGAAGCGAAGCAGACAAGAGTGCTTCATTGGGCTTTTTTCTACCTATTCCCATACAACCAACCTATCGTACAATCGTACAGGTCTCGTCACTGCACAATGCTAAAACTTGTACACTTGATCCTTGCTGTAGCCAAGCTCTTTGAGATAGCCTTCCAGCTCGCCCTGGTCTTGGGGGCTCTTCTTGCCTCCACTGATGGCCTTGTACATGCCCGGTGGGCCACAGACGAAGATCTTGACCTTGTCGCCCTGCTTGGGCTCGGGCAAAACCGTCTTGAGCAGTTCCTTGGTGATGTGGCCCTTGCCGCCTTGCCATACCTCGGGTGGGTTGTCGAGGACGTAGAAGGCGCGGAACCGCTGCGGATATGTGTTCTCCAGCTCTTCCCACTCCTTCTTCAGCAGAATATCTTGCTCCGTGAGATTACCATAGACGAGCGTGACCTTGGTCTTATCCTCTGGGTTTTTGAAGATGCTGCGCGCAGTCTGCCACATGGGTGTGATACCCGTTCCACCCGCAATCAGGGCGATGTGCTCGAACTTGTTCGCGGACCATGGGTACTTGGGGATGGGTCCCTTGATGTCCAATCGTTGGCCGGGCTCCATGTCATGCATGTGGCTGGACATGGGACCGTCGGGGTACTTCTTAACAATAAAGTCGACGGTGCCCTTCTGATCGACGTCGCTGATGGGTGTGTATGGTCGGATGACGGGTTTCTTCATGTCGGGGCCCTTGTACTTGGTGATGACGGCGGCTACACAGCATTAGCACAATCGCATGAGGATGTGGACGGGCGCATACAAGCAACGGGCAATCCACTCTCCATGTCCTCCTCCGGCAGCTTAAAGGTAAGCTTCTTGGTGTTGTGGTTGATGATCTCAGACTTCTCCAATGGAAGCGAAATGAAGCCCTGGTCGCCGCCCGTGAAGGCTGGCTTTCCCGGCGTCGTGCTGATGGCGGGCATCTTCTTTCCCTCCCCGCCTCGTTCGCCAGAGGGCAACTCTCCTCCCCTCAAATACAGATAGCTGCCAGCAAGAGCAGCGGCAGCAAAGCTAGTGTACAGCACACCATTGTTACCGCTGTTCTGGGGTGTTCCCGATGCGTACCGACGAGCTTGCTGTGGGGTTGTTAGCTGTCTCCCGCGATGTTCCACAGGCCGATGGTGCGCATATGGTCGCGAGATGAACACATACCTGTTGCAGCGTCCTGGCCGGACGGAGAACCTGTCTGGCAAACATTGCGAGACAAGTCAGTTAAATGGGACAGCAGGAAGAGGTCGGTAGGTCGGCGGGAAAGGAGGCGGCGGCAACGGCAGTAGTCTTTCTTCGAGACCTGAGCTCATCGAATTAGTCGAGGTAACTAGCGCCAAGGAAACGTCATCTTTTAGAGGTTTACCTAAGCTGTCGAGCCCCATCTAGGGACCATCTCTAGGCTTAAATCGACGTTTTCCACATGGCATCCAGATAAGAAGCCGATCCTAATGCGCTTAAAGAGAATTCCCCCAAAGTCAGCATGTAGGAGAACCGTTCCTGCAGCCCGTGCATCACAAGATATGTAGTAATAGACTGCAGTTTCAGCGTTTTGGCTCATTTCATTCGAATGTCAATTCACGCTTGTATGTCGGTTACCTGTTGAATAGCCGGGTTATAGGTCCATTGATAGGAAGTGTTTCCTTGGGTAAGTAGACAATATGAGCTCTATATATAAAGTAGAGTGACAAGGATTTCAAGGGGAAAAATCCTCCCCCTACCCCTACTCTTTACGCCGGTTAAACAAAACAATTCACTGACTGACCAAGCTGGCGGAATATAGTGTTTCAAGCTTGCGGTTAGTTAGAGAAGAGAGAAGAAAGAGAAAAAAGTCTTACAGGTCAGTTAGGTAGGTAAGCTCTTATCTTTCCGGCCGATAGATGGAAATCCAACAATGCTATGTCGCTCCTGCATCATTCGCCGATGGAGCCTGCCAAGTACGTGTTTATGCCTAGGACCTCTGCTCTGCTTTGCGGTTAATAGTTCACTGACGGAGACCCTCTGAGGATCCTTAATTCCTCGCTACACTCATCCGGTGACCACACCCGTCTTTCTACGTCTTTGAGCCTATTGGCCATAGAAAGCTTTCCAGCTTATTACTATGGCGTCCCCAACTATATACATACATACTATGCTGTTGATATGTGTACGGTGCGTGTTTCCCAACGCCGCTGTGGCGCTCAAACTGTATTAGTAAGTAATTCAAGATAGTTATACATATTAAAGTAATGGGGATAGGTAGTTATAAAGTAACACTGTCTGCGAAGACACAGCTTGTAACACCTGAATTTCTATCCACTACTTTCTATCTGCTACTAGACGCCTTTGGAATACTATCTAAAACTAAGCTTGACGAAATCTACTCTGAAGCGTATTGCTAAGCCTGCTTGCACCCCGACTGTAATTTGATTTCAAGTTGCTCTGGGTCTTTAAGAGATTTCAGAATCTCCGGTTCGAGACCCGAACTTCAGCGGCGTTCTTATTTATGGGTTTCGCTGGTAAGGGGGAGCCGGTGAAGCTGGCCGGCAAGGGGGTGGCGGGCCGTGGAGTGGCCGATGAGAGGATGGCCGCGCATTGGAATGGTGTTATCGCATGCGAGGTTGAAGGTCGAGATGTCCAGGCTGTATCTGCCAGCAGTGCTAAATCAATATGTTAGATCCATTTAAAAGAGACAAAAGGTAGGCATCCCTACAGATATGTCGTCTCTCTTTTCGCAGTCAAGAAGAGAATATATACCCCCACTATTTGTGTATGAAACACCGCGCTCCGAGCCCCGGAAATTGATTTCTAGGGAATTGTAAGGAACCTCTATATGCCCGGGCTCACTTGGTCTATGATGGAACAAGACTTTAACGTTAGGGTTCTCGCAGGGCACTGGATGGTCCACGGTCCACGGCTCCCTTCTGTTTCTTTTATCCCATAAGCACCGTGTTGAGAAATAGCGGCTTGTCAATCGAAGTTGAAATCGCTCTCTGTTATTTGGCCAATAGGTCATGTTTAGATCATGGATCTTAACTTTTATAGTAGCTTCATTTATCCGAGTATTCATCCTAGCAATTGGAAGTGACCGCAATCTGCGTCGCTGGATAGGTGTGGATATTGAATGCAGTTGTGTAATATCATTGGCGGATTCGGGCAAAGCATCGTGATTTGGCGCAGGGTCAAGGTGTCCTGGAGCAGCTAGGGCGGCACTGAAGAGTGCATAAATGATAAGAATAATATACATTTTATCTAGCCCACCGGTGAGAGTGATACTAAGGGAGATTGTAGAGAGAAATCAACGAGGGGAGAAGCCAAGGATGTATTACGGTTATATATAACAATCCCTCGATAGACAGAACGCCATTGCCGTTACACCAAGTCTATGTTTCGAAACATCTAAAGGGTGAAAATAGATATGAGGGAAAAAAAGTCTAGTCCCTATGTACATCTTATTATCGTCGGTGGGCCGAATAATTGCCTCAAAGGCTGCTCTTACAGGTGATTGGATAAAAGACCTAAGAACTGCGTGTAATATTTCTATTCATGTTTCAGATCCTTCTTACATACAATTTTCTTCAGTATAGCCTGGCATATACCATAGTACTCATGGATGTGTGTATACATAGTATATAGCAGATTGCCGTATTGATTGGAAAAACTAGCCGCGAGTCTACTAGGGATTTGAGAGGGCTAGCAGATAGTACAAGATAGAACACGTATGTAAAAGTAGTAGAAAGAAGAAGTTATGAAATCATACTGTCTGCTAAGACTCCGGTAAGGAACCCCAGTTCGAATTCCCTAGACGCCCTGGTAATCCCGCGCGACGCTTGGCTGGTAAGGGGGCGGCGATTGGGAAGGAGGCGGCGATTGGTAAGGAGGCGGCGGACCAGACTCAACAGGTTCAAGGTCGACAGATTTAGGCTTTTTCTGCCTGCAGAACTTGAAATTAGAGGGCGGCGGTCTGAATGGATAGTTATAGTTTTTAGGCACAACACATTTAGTTTTGGGAGCTGGTGTAAGTCCTGCATATCTCTTGCCGCCCGCCAGGTCTTCGAATGTAATGGACATGGTCTCGTAGCTTCGACTACCTGTATTGTAATCGCTGAAAACGACGGTAAAAGAAGCTCTTGTGCTGTTGTTGTTGCAGGGGATATTCATCGACCCGTCGGAGGATCGTCTGTTCATACTTTCAACGGCGCACCATGTGGAGAAAGAGGCCGCCTCGAGATGAACTTTGATACTATCTCTCAAACTGCCACCTGGCCAGATAACAAATTCGAGCTCAGTGATGTGCACTCTTCCAGGGGGGGAAGTTGCCGGAGCGTTTGGATTTGCGCGATGGCGAGAAGGCCAGAGAGCGCGTGGCTGGTTAAGCGTGGATACTGAATGCCGCTGTGCAATATCACGGGCGAAACCGGGGATTGCATCGCGACTTGGGGCTGCCAGGGTGGCAGCAAAGAGTGCGGAAATAACAGCAATAAATCGCATTTTAACGGCCCTACAGTTAAGGCAATACTGTGGAAGTTTGCGGACAGAACTTGGTGAGTATTAGGAAGAGAGAGCCTCCGATGCTTTTATAGCCGTTACACATCCGCTCGCTAAAAAATCCTTACTTGCCTCTGAATATTAGCCTGCTTTTGGAATACCATGTACGCGGCTTCCTGAGGCCTAATAGTTGCTTGGAAGTAGAGTGAGTAGCACTGGTAATGCTTCTAGATCTTGTTGTATCAAAAAAAGGCATTCACGATCATGGCTTAGTTTGTACTTAAATATAGTACAGCGCACAGTCAGTCGGTTGTTCAAGTTTTTTTTTTCCAAGCTATGAAAAGATTTTTTTCCGCTCAAAATCTTTTAGGACACCCGCAGGCAGGTACGTAGGTAAGCCCTTATTTTTCCGGCCCACGGAAATTCAACGAAACACGGCAGTACCCAGATACCGTTGGACTAAACCGATCCACCAACAGCACGGGTGGTGTATCAGATACCTGCATACGCCACCCCGTACTCGGCTTCGAGTTCTGTCCTTTACAGTGCACATTACAACAATAATGACTACCCATGTACTACGTAAATAGTATATACTATAAATCAGTCGTGAAGCAGCTTACGACGATAGACCTGTGATGGATCCTGACTTGGCAGTTGAGCGGCACCCTTGGCAAGGCCGGAAAGTGGGGGCGGAGGCGAGGATTGACAGTAAGCAGGGGGCGGGGGCGGTGGGCCATAGAGGACCAGCGTCCCTCGTGCAGGGACAAGTAAGCGAACACGATATGTACCACGCGTTATATCTATTTATGTACTATGTATATGTCTACTAGGTATGTATACTACATAGTAGGTAGGTATGTACTAGGTATGTACCGTGGAACGTAAAAGGCATTAGGTAACCTAATTCAAAGTCCAGAAGGCAAGGGTTTACTGATACCCAAAGTGAGAATTATGCTGAAACACGTCGTATCATCCAGACTCTTTTCGCTTATGTTGTTGAATATATCTTCCTATGTAGGACGAATCTATATATCTGCCACGGCAGCGCCCACCCACCCACGATGACACGACAGGAGCTCGCAAACGCCCTGAATGAACACTACTCCTCTTGCCGGCCTAAATGCTAAAATGCTGCGCATATGGCTTGGTACCCCTACAAAAAACGCCCATGTATGCCAGACGATAATTGGTATCCGCAACCCCCGTAGCCGTGACAAAGGAAACGGTGAAGACGCAGACGAGGCAAGATACGAATGCTACACGTCTAGAAGTGGTAAAAAAAAAATCTGTACTTCCGCAGTACGCCTCTGAATGTACTCATTACTATTTGCTTCAGTTTTTCTTTCTCTTGTGCTGTCATGTTGGGCCAGCACTCATGCCATGGCTGCGACACCATGCTTTTCGTCCTCGTTCTTCTCAAACATTGCATCTTCGAGCCACTTGGTGGCTTTGGCGCACTGCGAATCGACGTATGTGGTCCAGAGATGCGCGATTGTGTATTCGACGACTAAAAATGTGGGAATGGCGATGGCCCAGACGAGCCAATTTGTTGATCGTGGGATAAAGTGCTCGATTGGCTTTTTTTGCCCCTGGGGATATTCAATCGAGTACGATGCGGTGCTCCACCCGTAGATTAACCGCGCCAGTCCAACTTTCAGGACGGTTCCGTGGGTAAGGTAGACGGCGAAACTGTTGCGGCCGAGCCACATGAATAGCTTGTTCGAGAAGATATTCTGCAACGTAGGCGAGAGCCAGATGCCGGTCACCATGAGATCCCATCCAATGGCGGTGAAACGTTTGGGGAGGTTCGCCGCGTCATGTGGAATAATGTAATCCCCAATCTGCTTCAACTGAACGGACCAGGCTGCCCACTCCCAGTGCTCCCCGGGGAAGCATGCTACGTACCAGCCGAGAAGGATGAGAAAAGCGGTGGCTACGCGTCGGGCCTTGGGCCGGGCATTCATGAACTCTCGGAACGTCTTCTCCGATCCGATGTCACAGAGGATGATACCATAAAGAAATTGGCATTCGAAGGTCTCTGGGAGGAAGGTTAGCGGGTGCAGGCGTGATGACAAAACCGGCTTCTCCTACCCTTCTCAGGACTTGTCCTCAACCAATACCAGATGTACAGCACAACGCAAGTGAACAGGCGCATGCGAAATTTCATGAAGATGGTGGCAAACAAAAGCACGTAGATGAGAAAAGCGCCTTGCAACAAGGGAAGAAGGGCCCACTGGTGATCGTCGTATTCGTTGTTGGCGCCAGACCAGGAGGTCTGGAAATTTCGGATCAAGCGGGGAATTTCCTGGTTGAGACTGCCAATGTTCTTCGGGGTAGAGTGGCGGAAGTAGTCGGAGTCGCTTCGGTGGGCGACTTCAAAAGCTCCCAGCTGAGCAAAGAACCAGGCAATGAGCAAGGCAATTGTCGCGGGAAGAATCAGCCGCGGTGGCCGTCGAAAGGCTGATTTCCCGAGCGTCTCCAGCGCTGCTGGGACGTGCCCCGACTTGGCCTGACGAAGAGGCTTGATGGCGCAAACATAACCGGTAAGGAAGGCGAACATGGTGACTCCGATTCGGCCTTGCCATGGCAGCCGCAAGAAGGGTAGTTGCAAGAGTTGAGGGGTCGCGTTTTCGGCATCGCAAGGTGACCAGAGGCTGTAATCCCAGCTACGACAGAGATGGGTGACGACAACCCAGAAGGATGCTACTCCTCGCAGGCCCTGTACATGGTGGGTTAGGCAGGGTTGGCGTGATGGGTACAGCAGACACGTACTTCTACCCAGGTAACATTTTGGCGGTTGTTGCTCGCCATCCTGCCTGTGCTGGCTCCTCCCGCGTCTGACGACGACGAAATGCTAGCGAGGGCGGCGCGCGCCAGATGGAATGGAGCCTTTGCTATCGATGCTATACGCATACAGATGAATGTTTGCGCACTTCCAAGGAAAAGGGAAGGGCGAAGGGAGAGAAGGAGCGGCAACGGCACCTACATAGTAGACGTAGGGCGCGTGAGCGAAGAGGACTAGTAGGCAGGTAAATAAGTTTGGATTCGGGACGCAAGCAGGTTCCCCATGCGCAGACGGCTATCCGGCGTAGGAGCTTGGCATGATGGAGAGCCGACAGGGGAGAGGGGGGGGGGGGGCAGGTCTTTGCCTGTCTGGTTGGAACTGGTGTGGACGGCCGCGTCATGATGCTTGGCGTCGGGAGCTTCATCTCCCGCCTTATACTATGTAATTACCATAGTAGGTAGCCCCCCACCCGTTTCACGACAGCATCCCGAAAGCAGTTGTGCATAGGATGGAGTCGATGAAGGCTACTCCCTACCTAGTACCCATCCCTATGTACCTCGGTCGCAGCGAGTGCTCAGCAGGGAAACAGGATCGGTAGATGACCCAGCCACCGTCCGCGGGACATGACTTGGGACCCTCCTCGGCGAAAATGCGCTAACGGGTGCCAAAGTTGGGAGACACATGGTAGTACGCACATGGTATGTCCTGTGGATGTTACCTGCAGGTGAAATCCAGTCCTGTGTACAGGGTCGGTAAGCAGATTGCGATGCTACAAATCGCCTCACCGCCGGCGTTTCTGAGAGCCCATCCAGTCGCCTGGCCCTCACCAGCCCTACAAGCCAAGCCGTGGCCAACTCCCAACTGAATCAGCCATGGCTGCAGATGCCCTCCGTCAGCGTGCATTGTCCGTCCCACCCCGGTGATTCCTCTCCACCCTCTGTCGAGCAAACGCTGCGAAATCCCCATGCTCATCATCCACCTTGTCCCACAGATTCGGCTGCGTGAAGACGGCGATTGTGTTTCTCGCCACGCTTCCGCCTGCCCCTGGCCCGGTTCCTTTGACAAAATGGGGCACAGCCTTGAACTTGCCTCGCGTTATCCTCTCCAGCGCTTCCCCCGTCTGGAAAGCGAGACAATCGCGTGGGATGCTGACTTTGACCACCTGTCCAGTCCGAGAGTGTATGTAGAGTCCAGCCTTGGGGTCGGGGGAACACGCAAGCTCTTGGAGGGGCATGAAGCCTTCGCCCGTCTGGGGCGGATGCGCTGCTTCGTCGACAAACATAGCTGAGGTTAACCCGGTCAGGCAACCATGGTCTAGATGGGTGGCACACCAGTCGTCGTCGTCGTCGTCGTCGTCGTCGTCGTCGTCGCCAGTCTTGCTCTCGGCGCTGGGAAAGTAGTGTAGGAGCCGGGCCTTGGTGGAAACACTGCTCCTGACCACATGCTCGAGGTACCCTTTCTGATAACCCTCAATGTTGGCTTCAGCATACTTGTCACATGCCCGAGCGACCAGGATAGCCATGTCCATGATGAGCCCGCACAGCTCGCGAAACGTCTCCTCAAAGTCGGGTAGGAGCTCCTTCGATGGCCACACATTCGGCGCCGTGTACTCTGGGAAGGACGGGTACCGTTCCGCAAGATGCTGCTGCTGCTCCTCGAATCCAGCTGCGCAGTTTACATAATACGACCCTTTGAGGGAGTCGTACCGGCCATCCTTCAACGTCTCCCTGCCGCAAGACCACCCCACGAGCCATTTGGATGCTGGAGACTCGAGCTTCTCTGGGGCCGAATCAGCGCTGGCACGGTCGGACAGCCAGACAGGGCGTGCAAGACAGTGCACATACCCAGCTCCTGCTTTGGGAGATGGCCCAGGGCAGATGAGTAGGAGAGGAGCCTATGTCGCAATGCGTGGAACCGTGGCGGGAGATGCTCGACGATGATGATGCCAAGACTGGACGACCCAAAGGCCTGTTCCAGCAGGGAGAAGCTGACGTTATCTGAAGCATCTTGGTCAGATGGTGGCTCGCAACGCAGCAGCCGACACGGCAGGGCTGGCTCACTGTTCTGCAGATCCTCCAAGCCCACCGTCACTGCATGGTGGTAGGGGGCGTCCTTGGGGCTCGCCATGCTGGCCGTGCAGTTGAACCACCGGGACCTGGCCAATCCGACGATCTATGGAGTGGAAGGAAGAACCAACCGTACATGCACACACACACAAGCCGGGCCTTGGTCACTGGTAACGTGACTGCGCGCACTTGCCTAGTTCGTCACAGCCTCGGCGCAGCTCGTTGCCCCCGACCCGAGCCAAGCAAGCGTCCACGAACCTCCCGTGACCCGCCACCCGTCGCCATGCCCAAAGCCCTCCACTTCAAGGGAGACAAGAAGGCGAAGAAGCGCAGGAAGACGGCCGAGCCCTACGACGCCGACGAAGCGCCCTCCAAGCAGCTCGGCACGGCAGCTCCTGCGACCGACGATGACGACTCGTGGGTGAGCGCCGATGCGGCCAGCGATGTATCGGGCCCTGTCGTGCTGGTCCTGCCGACGGATGCGCCCATGTGCATGGCCTGCGATGCTAATGGCAAGGTGTTTGCGAGCGCGCTGGAGAATGTCGTCGACGGCGACAGCGCCACGGCTGAGCCGCACGATGTGCGCCAGGTCTTCATTGCGAACCGCGTGGCCGGCACAGAGAAGCTAAGTCTCAAGGGCCATCATGGCCGGTATGCATACCTTCTGTTCCACGGTGACGGAAGGCTTTAAACTCATCGGCACGGCAGGTACCTCAGCTGCGACAAATTCGGCATTCTCAGTGCGACCGCAACCGCAATCTCCCCCGAGGAGTCCTTCCTCGTTGTCCCTGTACCCGACCATCCCTCCGCCTTCTCTCTGCAGACACCCCGCGACAAGTTCCTCAGCAGTAGCGACTCGGCCACCAGCACGCCCGACCTGCGTGGCGACGCAGACGACATGGCCTTCCATACCACGTTCCGCATTCGCATGCAAGCTCGCTTCAAGCCTCGACTCCGGGCCTCCAAGGAAGAAAAGGCACGGGAAAGAATCAGCAAGAAGGAGCTGGAAGAGCTTATTGGCAGGAGGCTGACCGACGACGAAGTCAAGAAGCTGAGACGATCACGGCGAGAGGGAAATTACCACGAGGTGGCTTTGGACATGAAGGTCAAGTCGAGTCACGACAAGTACGCCAGCATGTAGCCATCCATACCTACCTGCTTCCACGAATCGGCATGGCCACATTCCTGGTGACTGTGCCATGTGACCGCTTCGAATCATCAAGGACATGCGCACCTCCCTCTTGTCTTGACTTCAAGACTTGGCGCTGCAAGCCGTGGAACGTGCGACGTCATGCGCCAGAGTCTTGTGGCTGGGCACCCGGAAGGATAGCCGTCTTGGCGCAGTCGCGCTTCGTACCAATTCACAGCATACGGGCCCGGCGGTAGAGGCTACTCAGGCTCTGGCGGAAATAGTACGAGCATAAGTGATGCGTATGCATCTGTGGGTAGGAAATGTTTGATTACACTAGATTTTTTTTAAGTGGATCTGTTATGCTCAAAACCCAGTCCTGCACTATTTACTGGTGTACCACCAATCTTTTACACGCCTATCTTTTACCGCTTGGCGAGAGGTGTGAGTATGTATTTGCTAGAGGCGGATACCGAGCATGGTAGGAGAACCTAATCGACAAGGCAACCCATTTCCCTCACCCGTTCCTCGCCGCCCCAACGCCCTGGCCCATTTCGTATTCAATATTCACCATTCTCCATTCCGCACCCGCGGCATTATACTTGGGCACGCTCCACATGAACCAGCCCGCCACCCAGACATATCCCACCGCCAGCTCCAACGCACCGAGCCACTTGGCATGCTTTTGGAGGACCAGCCGCTTGCGCGCCATGCGCCAGTAGTGCTGAGCCATGCTTTCGAGGACAATCGGCAGCATCTGCGCAATGTACCAGAGGGTAATGGGCCAGTGGTTCCCGCCGGGGCTCTGCACCCACCGCACGACAGTATGCATGAACCCACTGACCGCAAACACGATGGTGTTCTCCAGCAGCCGCGTCGTCAGGTGGCCGCGCGCGAGTCCCATCCACGAGCGCGTGACAATCCGGGTATGCGCGGTGAAGCTGTGGTAGATGTAGTTGTGCCAGTGCCTTCCCCAGTACTGGCGCACGCTCCAGGCCTCGCTCAGGTGGCCGCAGAGACTCAAGGGCCATTCCGACGGCGCGTCCCAGCGCAGGATCGACACGAAGACGAGGGCGCACAGCGAGTAGTACAGCTCGTATTCGAAGAGGGAGATGACGGTCCAGTCCCAGCAGCATTGCGCGCGGTAGTAGAGTTCTTCGCGGTCGAGGGACGCTGGCAGCCGCCGGAAGAAGGAGCTTGGTGAGGCGTCGAAGGTGAAGGACAGGCTGGGGCCGTAATAGGAGTTGCGGAATAGGTCGTTGAGTGTGATGCTGACTATGAGGAGGATGAACTGTAAGGCGTGGTGGAGGGTGAAGCGTGCATAGCTGTAGCCATGGTTTGTCTCTTTGCCTCTTCTGGAGGAGGAGGAGGTAGTGGTGGTGGTGGTGGTGTTAGTGACGATGGTTTCCTGCACACCTTGATCATCCTGTAACGAGGCTCGGCGTGTCTTCTCCTGGAGCAAAGCTTTGTCCTTGATGAAGGGCGCATGGTTTCGATCCCAAATCACGCGATACGCCTGATTCAGCTTGCTCTTCCACCCCAGATTCTCCTTGTCTGCCGTGGGCTGGAACTCCAGGATGATGACCTCGTAGCTCATGTGCGCGTACCAAATGTACATGAACCGCCCAATGGTGTCGGAGAGGGTGAAGTCGGGTGCAATGGCCTCGTGGTGGATGAAGGCGTAGGCCGCTGGGATGCCGAGGAGGGCAATGCTGAGTTTCTTGTAGACGGGCGGGTACGCGAGGATGTAGAGCGACCAGGCAGTTGCGACGGCGATGGCTAGTATGGGTGGGATGGCAGAGACAAGGGACCACTCGTCCCAGTCGTGAATCAACATTTTGAGGGTGCTGTGTGTGTGTGCGAAGTTGGAGTGGGTCGAGGAAAGAGAGGAGGAAGCTGAGGTGAAGCAGGACGGATACGGAAGGGGAAGCCCCCAAGCTTGTAGCCGTTTAGATATCTGTTGGCGGTAAGGAAAAGGCGAGGGAAATAAAAAGAGGTCCCAGAAGTGGAATGAAGTGTGCAAACGATCGAGTCTGCGTCGCTAACAGCACACTGTTCCAGGTCCAAGGAAGCGATTGTCTCGGTGAAGGTGAAGGGGTTTCTGTATCATTTGCTATACGGTATCAAGCATCCAACCATTTATGAAGACACGAGAAAACTAGCGGGGATCTCCCCTCGTTGGAACATGATGGGTTATGTGCATGGCCTAACGACTTATTCATTGTGATGATAATCGATAGTGGAAGGATGGGTACTGGGACGTAGTCCACGAGACTTGCGCTACATTGCATTAGGAATCAGCCAGTACAACGATTGGGTCTTGTAGATGGACTATGGGCATAATTACCGCGAAGCACCTTGGTTCAATGCTTATTTGGATCAAGGGTACAGAGTATTTTCTTGCAAGATACATGTACTATTTTTGTGCGAGTTTGGTACCGATATCTAGTGCGGACCTGGATCACCACAGTACAAGGATCCATCTGGCCTACCCTACCCTGAATGGAATATAAGCACCCCTACTTGCATGTCGCACGGTGACTCATAATACAAAGGTCTGTTGTGGGTATTGTTGGACCCGAAAACGTCGGAGTCACTGGCCATTGAGTAGGCGAACAAGCGGGTGAACTTGTCGAATAGCATCAGTACATTTCACTCTTCAGACTATTTAGGTATCTCGGGACTCCAGTTGTACCAGATCACATCATGAGTAACCACTCCAAAGCGTTTTCCATATACACTCTTAGTATCTGGTCAACGTTGGACTGTTTTTCCAGGCGGGGAAACTCCACTTGGTCTCAACAAACACCTTCTGCATACCGTCCTCCTTCTTCTCAAACTTTTGGTATACTTTGTCCAGGTCCTCAAGACGCACACGGTGGGTGACCATTTTGGAGGGGTCGATGCGCTTCTCTTGGATCATCTTGAGAAGCGATTCCCAGTAGAGGTGGACGGGTGCTTGTCCGTTACCAATCAGACGAATGCCACGCTCCATGAGGGAACCAATGTTGAAGTGATTGGTGAAGCCAACGTATAGACCGGTGATACCACAGCTTCCAAAGCTCCGTGTGCTGGTGATCATCTCGTTGACAATCTCGCTAGAATCGGTCTCCAGGCCTAGCATGATCTCGAAATAATGGCCCCAGCCCTTTGCATACTCGCCGGCGACACACTCAATGCTAACATCTGGACCACGGTTGTCACACATGTCCTTGAGCTTGCTGGTGACTGACTCGCCCTCGGAAAGGGCAGAAAAGTCAATCGTCCTGATATGAGGGTACTTTTGCCGGATAAAGTCAAGACGCCAGTTCTGGTCGATCATGATGACCTCCTTGGCACCGTTCAGGAGGGAGAAGTCGGCTGCCATCTGACCGATGGGACCAGCTCCCCAAATGGCGACGACATCGCCCTTCTTGACACCGGTGTCGACGACGGCATGCCATGATGTACAGACAACGTCGGAAAGGAAGAGGCCCTGCTCATCAGGAACATCGTCGGGAAGAGCGAGTAGGTTGACGTCGCCGAATGGCACGCGTGTGTACTCGGCTTGTCCACCAGCGAAGCCACCGGTGAAGTGAGAGTATCCGAACATGCCTGCTGTTCGGCCACCGTACATGCCTTTCTCGATGGTGTTTGCGTTTGTCTTCTCACACTGTGAGGAGAGCTTTTGCTTGCAGTAGAAACAGTCGCCGCATGCAATCTGGAAAGAAGCAACTACTCGTTGACTAGTTTTGCGTCAACGACTGAAAGAACCACTGTAGGGGGGAGTTGACCGACCCCTTCTGGAACTTGGTGATTGCGCTGCCGACGCTGTCTACGACGCCGCAGAACTCATGGCCGAGGATATCACCCTTTTGCATCTCCACCACGGCACCGTGAAGCAGATGAAGATCCGATCCACAGACGGTGGATCCGGTGATCTTAACAATGACATCGCGAGGCTCGAGGACGGCGGGCTTCGGGCAATCGATGATGCGAACTTGGTTCTTGCCGAACCAGGCCAAAGCCTTCATAGTCTCCGAGTGATCCGCCCAGGCCTCCCTGTTGGCAGGGTTGGTGACATCCTGTTTTATGGTGTTGTTGTCGCCGTGGCCGATAGCCTTCTCCGCCTGCATGGCAGCCTGCGACAGCATGTTGGGCGAGGGTTCGTAGGGTAGGAGAAGAACAGCAAGCGAATAGGATGGGCGTTCGATGGTGCCGTTGGGTCGGCAGGTTGGAGTCGCCTCACGCCTCTTTGTAGCATCAAAACATGGTTATGTCATCGCCATACCCTATGACGTCGCGAGCCGTAGCTAACGCGATTCTTGGATGCGGCGCAGATGGGAATTGCGATGCGAATTGGGTGAATGTCATGTTGACGTAGAGCGGGGCGGTTTGGTCGGCGGCGTGACTGGGAAACTCGCCTCCTGGGTCTGCGCCAGCACCGTGCCAGGGTCATTTCGTCATTGCGCGACCTGGGTGGATGGATGGATGGATGGATGGATGGAAAGCGGGCGTTGGGTGACCGGTATGACGGTTGGATGAAACGGGGTCATGTGATGACAGCCTCTACGAGCACCGAGCCAACCAAGTCAGCACTCTTCCTCAATTCCACGCACCAGGCGAAGAAATCAATGAAAAGGGAGTGTAGGCCAGCAAAAATTGCCACGCCGAGATTCGCGAACGAAGCTCGTAGCCGTTCCACACCGCGCTGTGCAATGCAGGCGAAACGGCTAGATGAACCCACTTGTTGAGCTGGGCCATCGCATGAAGGTAAGTATGAAAAAGAAGAAGAAAAAGGGCCAAAATCGGGCGCGACAGGGACGGGCTTTTATAGAGCGCGGGCGGTGTGCTTTGGGCGGGACCGGCGTCAGGGCGCTGGCAGCGAGCTGGAATTGCCGTGGTGTTGAGGAGCTGATTTGTTGGACTTGGGCAAAATGTTTCAAGAAATGCGCCTCGTCGACGAATGGACCGAGGAAAGGAAGGCGCGACGTGGCATCAACCGGCCAATGGGGCAAGAGCGGGCGGAGACACGCGCACGTGCCACGCACAGTCGCGAGAACTCCTCCCATCCACCACCACACCGACCTCAGCCGCCTCACGCGGGTGAGGAGACATGGCACTGCAGCAGGTAAGCCAGTCGATGTCCATCCTCCCTCCAAAGCCCCTCTATGATGATCATGTACAACCTTAGAACCGTTGCGAACGACGCCTCTGGGCGAGTGACTTCACAGCTTCACCCTATCTGAGACGCGCACTCCACCACACTCTCCCTTTTTTTTCTCTGCTGGGACTGACACTGTCAAGGTACAATGAGCAGACTCTGTCTCGGCTTTCTGCGCCCCTACCTCTGCCCCGCTGCTTGGCCGCGTAAGCCAGAGCATGCTAACGCCTATCTCAGCGTCCAGAGACGCCTTGCCACGACAGTCGCAGCGGAGGACTACATTGGCCCTCACGATGTGGAGAAGCAGAAGCGGATCGAGCAGCTGAAGCGGGTCAGACCGCTGGATGCGTACCATCCGTCGCTCAGCCATGCTGCTGGGGTAGAGCGCCTGTCCCTGCGTGACTTCAATGTCAAGTACCATAGTATTCAAGAGACACAGAATGAAGTCGTTTCGGTGTTGGGTATGCCTCGCGTCCTCGTGTGTGGATTGTGTGAATCTGACATGGCTAGGAAGGGTGCGCTCCGTGCGCGTGCTGGGCTCCAAGCTACTGTTCCTCGATATTGAACGTGATAAGCAACGCCTGCAGGCCATGGTCGAGCTGAAGAAGCTTCCTACCTCCAAGGATTCTCTCGAGGCCTTTGCGAGCTTCAAAAAGGTTGCACGCCTCGGGGATTGGATTGGTACGTGGCCCCGCCTCGACCTCTCGCACCCAGCTGACACAGCCAGCCCTACAAGGCCACGCCACCAAGACAGCATCCGGACAGCTCTCCATCCTGGCCCTCCAGGTCCCTCACATCCTTGCGCCATGTCTCCACCACATCCCCGACGTCATTGACAACGTTGAAACGCTGACCCGACGCCCACACATGCACTCGCTTACAAGCGATGAGCCTGGCGACGTGCTCCGTCTCCGCGCGCACATCTACCACTACATCCGCGCTTATTTCATGCGATCTGGTTTCCTCGAGGTCGAGACGCCGCTCTTCGACGCCAACGCCGGCGGCGCCATTGCCCGGCCCTTCGAGACCGTCGCCAACGAAATGTCAAACACGCCAATCAAGCTCCGCATCGCACCCGAGCTGAACCTCAAACGACTCATCGTCGGCGGCCAAGATAAAATCTTCGAGATCGGCCGCTGCTTCCGCAACGAGGGGGTGGACAGCACCCACAATCCTGAATTCTCCACCTGCGAATTCTATGAAGTCGGCGCAACGCTGCCAGACGTGGTGGCGCGAACAGAGCAGCTGATCCATGGCCTGCACACGGCCATCGAAGCCTTGCGACCGACTTGTTTTGCGTCTCTAAAACCACCAAAAGACATCAACTTCTCGCCACCCTTTGCCCAACTCCCCTTCATTCCCACCATCGAGTCAGCCTCGGGCCGCAAACTCCCCGACCTCTCCGCCCCAACCGCCACCTCCGACGTCCTCGCCCTCTTCAACGACCTGGCCATTGCCATACCATCCAACCCAACCCTCCCCCGTCTCCTGGACACCCTTGCCGAGGTGTACATCGAGCCCCTCTGCACACAGCCCACCTTCATATCGCAGCACCCCGAAGCACTCTCCCCGCTGTCCAAATCCTACCTGGACACCGCGACCGGGCAGCGCGTTGCGTCGCGCGTGGAGCTCTTTATTCACGGCCGCGAATACGTCAATGCGTACGAGGAAGAAAACTCGCCCTTTGAGCAGCGCCGAAAGTTTCTCCACCAACGCGCCCTCCACGCCGACGGCGACGCAGCAACGTCCGTCGATGAGAGTTATCTGGAGACGCTGGAATGGGGCATGCCGCCAACCGGGGGTTGGGGGTGTGGGCTCGATCGACTCGTGATGCTGTTCGCGGACAAGAAGAGGATTGCCGATGTGTTGCCTTTTGGGACGTTGAGGGGCGTGGTTGGGATTGGGAAAGCCAAGTAGGAGTTTTCTGAAGCGGTCGAGCAAGGACGAGTTTGCCGGGAGTTGTCCTGGCGCATGTGTATATAGGAACAGCATGCCAGACTATGTTGAGTAAGTTATATTGTGTCCTTATGTATTTCACGACCCCTATCCTTCCATGCCAATCCAATAGGCAAGGAGCTGGCACACTAGGATGGGTAGTAAACTACTCGACAAAAGAGACTCCTTTCCATAGTAGGTAGAGCCGCGGCGCTGTCAGCACTTGAGTCGCGCCCAGTTCCAACGTCAACGTTGTCCATGCTGAAGACCATCACTGGCGCAGAAATACCAAGCCACCCTCTCCCAACGGCCTATCCCGTCGTCGTCGTCGTCATCATCATCGTGGGTAGAGAGCCATGCTGCTCCATATACCACCCTCTGTCCTCTCAAGCATCGTACATGGATTCGATCGATCCCGCACCAAGCGCGCCCTCTAGAGCACGCAAATCATCCGCCCCACAGAAAACAAGCCCGTCTATCCCAGCACCCGCGCGGCTCGGGCCTCTCTCGCACCGGTCTCCCGACTTGCCCCTCACCACTTCATCCTCTCCCGCAGCTTCCTCCACGCCTGCTCTTCAAACACCGTGGGCCGCTCCGCGTTGCCCACACAGCGGATGGGCTCCTGGCCGGCACAGCGGACCAGGCGGAACCTGTGCAGTGCCTTTGCGCCCTCGTCGCGCTCGCAGCCGGTGACGGTGTACAAGCCGTCGTAGCGCAGGCCCGATGTAGGGCGGTACGGATTGGAGGCGGGCAGCTGGTGGGAGCGCAGGACGCGCACGGCGGTGCGCAGCTCGATGGATTGCAGCAGGTGCGCCGTGTTCTCGGTCGGGGTGCTGCTCTTCGACGCCGTGCCGCTGTAGAGGATGGTGCTGCCGAGATCTTGGTCGTGGTAGCCGCTGCCGCTGGAGAGCACGATCGAGTAGGCGCCCTGGCCTCGCTCGCCGGAGATGCCTGTGTGGAAAGGAGGCGGTGCGTTAGTGGCTGGTTAGAGGTGGGTAACTGCTGGGGGTGGCTGGGCGAGGCGGGTTTGGATCAAGGGAAAACCTACCTCCTTGGGCCTGGCCGTGCGCTCCGTCTCTCACGGCGCAGAGTTGCGTGGGCCACCACTGGCCTAGCACGAGGCTGCCTTGGCCGTGGAACTTGCTCGTCGTGGGGTGGTCGGCACGGTACTTGGGGTCGAGCTTGTCGTTGTTGCGGTCTTTGCTCTTGGTGGTGACGATGCCCCGGAGCAGATCTTGCTCAAAGTCCTCATGGTACCAGCGGCTGTATAGGTGATAACTGTCGGCCTTGACATCAGAAGGGAACTCGTCGCCCTGGAATATTGCCGGCAGCCCTGTTTCGGGGTTGAAGATTTTGGTCTTTTTGAGCATATACTTGTTGAGCTCAAGTACTATCTCCGCCTTGTGGACGTGGTCCCGCAGCTTGTCGTATAGTAGTGCTTGTTGCTCCGGCTTACTCTCAGCCTTGCACAGGACGACACAGGCCTTAAGGGCCTCCAATGCGGTGACGGTCGCAGGTCGCTGCCTCGCTATCTGCTTCATCTGGTAGCCGTCCGCTTTAATCTCGACATACCAAAGAGGTAGAGCACGCATAATATACTGCTCTGTTTCAGACTCCGGAATAAACAGAGACGTAGTATCTGTCATCCGGGCCAGGGTCCTGTTGTCCAATGTCGCTTCTTTTCTAGCCTTTTCTTTCCTTGGTTGCTTTGGCTGGCGACGCTTACCCAGTAAACTACTGCGTGAATTGTTGCCTGTTGTAGAAGGAGAAAGCGGGACTTGATCCAGTGAGTCAGTGTTGGTCTGACCCTTATGCTGTGACTCCTCGGGTGCTATAAAGCTGGCTGTAGACAAAGATCGAGCTTTTTCTCTGGACAGCGAGCCAGCTTCAACAGACTCAAGTTCTTGAGCACGAGAAGCCAGGTGCTCCGACTCACCACGTGCCCCTACCTTGGCCAGAGCTGGTGCATTGGGAGACACACTCGTCTCCGCTCGCTCACGTCGGTGTATCTCACTGGACACTTCGTGCAGCGTACCGTGCCCTTGTGCAGCATTTTTCCGAGCCAACTTGAGCAGTCCTATATACTCCTTGGAGTATAATATAGACTGAGGGCTGGCCATACTGGGCCCCGATTGATTTTGTGAGTGGCGCGACAACCAACAAGAAGTTGGGTGTTGTGACTCGAGAGTGTGTGTGTGAGGAAGAAAAGAAAAGAGAGGGAGGGGGGATTTATAAGAGGTTATAAGAGGGACTGATAAGAGTGAGTCAGTGCGTGGGGTGGGTTGGTGAGTGAGTTGGTGAGTGAGTGGGTGAGTGAGTGGGTGAGTTGAGTGGGTGAGTTGAGTGTGTGAGCGGGTGAGCGGGTGAGTGAGAGTGAGAGAAGGAGAAGAGCGACAGTGTGCAACAATAAAAACAGCACAGGAAGAAAAGTAGCAGTGACCTTATATTATGTATCGCTGCTAAGGCAGAAGGAAAATTTGCTATAATTTTAAAGTTGGTGTGTTTATCTAGGTTACTATGCAACAGCCTGGCCGTTTGTAAGGCATAGGCAGGCACCTGCCTAAGCCAAGAATGCCTGCACACTTTGGTTATAATACAGAAAACAGCTTCTTTCTAGCTCTGCATCTAGAGGTATATAGTGCTAAGAGGTTAGAGTTATAGGGATATAACATTAGACAGAGGTTTCCTGGATACCAGCCCATAGTGGAGCATAGACACAGCACAGTGCTAGCGGATAGGTACCTACAAAAATAGGCAGATATTATGCTTAGGGAATTAGTATTTTAAGATGAACAAGGATAATTTTAAGAAAAAGCTGCTAGGGGAAAAGTGAATACAAACCTTTGCAGCATAAGAAGCCCTGAAGGGTTGTGTAGTTCTCGTGTAAGATGTCATATCATGTCCTAAGGCACTGCTTGTGTAGCAGGACACCTGTCACACGTACACCTGTAAGACGAAGACTGAAATATGTCTGCAATCGGGCCAAGGCTTGCTTTTAGTACGCATTGTGCAGAAAGGACTGCCTTATTTCCCCAGCTAGAACTAAAACTATCAAGGCATAATAAGCAGATCCTGCCTTGGCTTCCTTTGCCTATACCACTACTAAACCGCTTGCCCGCTTCAGCCGGAGTATACTTATGCCGATCTTAGCGACTATAGACCCCTCGCCGTTACAGTGGCAGCAGAGGACTGCATTAGCCTACTAGATGTGGAGAAGAAGTTAAAAAAAAACGCCTGTAAATGCTTGCAGTACTGATTGACATGTGTGGTATCGGAACAAAGGAGATTAGCGAAATCCAGGAAACACCTTGCGAAGGCCTCGCCGCCAGCGTGGGCCCGCATCTTCCTCGTCCACGTCCGTTTCCAAGCCGGAGTGACGAGTGCCTACCATGGCCAACGCTCGTTGACGCGCCCATTCTCTTCGGTTCTCCGTTGGAGCGCAGTCCTGCATGACGGGTGGGGCTGAGGGTGTGGAAGGTGTGCCTGTTGGACGGCCATGGTGCTGAAAGGTGTCTGCGGCAACAGGCGTTCCTGTTGGATTCGCCATTTCAATATCTGATGGTTGTGTGGCTGTGCGTTCGCGAGCGCTGAAGATGCGGCGACCAGGGATAGCTCCTGCTATTCGCCTCCCCATTGAGCCAGCAGCCCCATTTGATGGATTGCCTCCGTGTGCCGGAACAGCCGTGGCCTGGGCGTTCGCAGCGCGTAGGCGCATACGGGTGATTTGACGTTCCCGGCGGACCATGACATTGGTAATTTTGATCGGACACTCTCCTTTGGGTAGTGCACTTTGCTTGCACATGGGGCATAGAGACGAATTATTAAGAAGAAAGGCGTCGATACAATCGGGATGGAAGATATGGCGACAGGGCAGCTCACGCACTTGTGTGTCGCCGTGTTCGAACTCGTCTAAGCAAATTGGACAGGTAAGCTGCGACCAAGAAGCCGACGCCGTGGTGCTCGCTGGCACTGTGGATGACGAAGATGTAGGAGGAGGGAGAGAGTGCGATGCTTTGGGGCTGGAATTGGCGCCGGCGAGCGGAGAGGAATCCAGTGTCTGACTTGACGGAAGGTGAGCCGACTTTTCCAACGGGTCCGTCG
>Ga0182211_1000048_pt1 | contig 29674 bp, 35 predicted proteins | sample G5R1MG_20_FD_129660 | JGI IMG/M metagenome (GOLD analysis project Ga0182211, IMG submission 129660) | Switchgrass phyllosphere microbial communities from Michigan, USA - G5R2_MAIN_03OCT2016_LD1 MG | ecosystem: Host-associated > Plants > Phyllosphere > Phylloplane/Leaf | place: USA: Michigan... | reverse complement strand
GTGGTGGTAGTGGTGGTGGTGGTAGTGGTGGTGGTGGTAGTGGTGGTGGTGGTCGTGGTGGTGACGGCAGGGCCTTCACTGCCTGGCCGACGAGGGCGATGGCGATGCAGTGAAGGGCGACGGCGGTGCAAAGCAAGCAAGGAGAGGGTTGTTGTTGACGAGACAAGTGGGAAATGCGTGGGAGCCAATGAATGCAACCCTGTTTTCCCGGAAACGGCAGCCACGCGTGCAATGGGGGAGGGGAAAGCGATGAGACAGTCCAGTCCGGCTAAGCGACCTGGCGAGGCGAGGAGACGACGACGACGACGACGATGGCGGCAACGACGTCAGGCAAGCGGCGTGGGTGGCGCGGGGCGAGGCGGTGGAAAAGGTGATTGCGCCGAACATGGCTTGGTGTTGGGGCCGTGTGGGAAGGACGGGAGGACGTCGTTCCAGCCCAGATGGGTCCGAGGACGATAGCCGAAGGCGAGAGACGATCGTCCAAGACGAGAGAGGACGACGCCGCCGCCGCCGGGGCCTCGGCCGCGTTCGCGCTGGCGTGCTGCTTATCCCCTCGCGCTGGCGTGCTGCTCATCCCCTCGCGCTGGCGTGCTGCTCATCCCCTCCGGCGCTTCCGGCCGTCGACGTGGAACCTCCTCGTCGGCCTCGTGAGCGCGCCCAGCAGCAACGCAGAGACCCGGGCGGAACAGGGGGCCTGCAGGCCTGCATGCAGCCGGCCAGTGAACACCATCGAAACCCTGGCCACCCGCCTGGCGTCGCTGCTAGCCCGCCGGTGGGAGGGGATTCGGTCGCCGCCAAGGCCACGGTCGCCCAGCCTCCACGGCGGCCGTGTCATGGCATGGGCGCCGTCCGCCCACGCCCGGCCGGAACGAGGAGGCAGGACGAAGACGAAGACAAATGCATTGCATACGAGCGCGAGAGAGACGGCGAGAGAGACAGCGAGAGAGACAGAGCGAGAGAGCGAAAGAGAAATACATCCATGGCTACGCTAAAACAAGCGGTTGTCGGCGCTGGCCTTGGCCGCGTGCTTCCTGGAACGCTGCTTCTTGCGGTCCTTGACCTCGCCCGCCGGCTTGAAGAACAAGCTGGCCGACTCGCCCTCCTTGACCCGATGGGCGAGGTAGCCCCGGTGGCTGGCATCCCGGTAGTACTCCATGTCCTTGCGCCCCGTTGCATCCGGCAGCCGGTACTTGTACCTCTGCCCAACCTCGCTCACTGCCGCCGCCACCGCCGCCTTCTTGTCGGCCTCGGTCGTCGCGCGCTGCAGCGACGACAGCACCGCCGACGACACGAGGCCCGTCTTCTGAGCCGCCAGGCCGACCAGTTCGGCCGGCGCCTCCAGCGAAATGACAGGATGGGAGTCGCCGCGCAGCACCCGCTTGAGCGACGTGGGCGAGTAGAAGCGCGTCGTGACGCTGCCGCCCACCGCTTCCACGCGCGCAATCGCCTTGCCCGACGCGCGCGAGACGACAATGTGGATGGGCGTGGTCAGCTGCTCGCAGTTGCTGGCCAGCAGCTTGACCCCGTGTCGCTTGACGCCGTGCAAACACCGTGACTTGGCCAGCTCCTTGATCGTGATGGGCTTCGACGCATCCAGCCGTCCCTGGTCGATCCACGCTTGGATGCGGTCGAGGTTGATGGGCGACATCTTGACGGTGAAAGGCTGGTATTTGCCCCGGCCACGGTCTGGGTTGGTGATGGATTGCGGCGTCTGGCCGCCCTCGAAGCCGGCCGGCACTTTTCCATGCGCATGCTGGCCCTTTTGGCCGCGTCCACCCGTTTTTCCCTTGCCCGACGCCGGACCGCGGCCTCGACGGATCTTCTTGTGGTACGCGCCCGCGTTATCCGAGAGGGACGAGAGAATCGACGCGCATCGCTGTTGCCCCAGGCCGAGACACGCAGCCGCCAGGCGCCATGGCGACCCCGTCCGGGACGGGAACCGCTTCGGCCGTAGCGACAGCAGGGAGGAGGCCAGCCGGACGGGCGGGAGGAGTCGTGGAGGCATGGCCGAGCGATGCCACTTCTCTCGTGCGCCGTGCGGAGACGTGAACAATACTTCCAGTGTCTTAGGTAAGCAGGCGCCCCGAGCCTTACCCCATCGAGCATCCGTGCTCAACCCCCCACCCGTCCTCACCCCGACCTGCGACTCGTATCGCGCATGTCCATGCTGCGTGCAACCCTTCCCTCGGCAGCGGAGCAGCCAAGCATGCTCCCGGGATGAAGGGATCAATGATGCTACATAGAAGAAATGACTACGATACCACGACCCATTCCCATGGTTGGAACCCTTCTTGCCAACCATGGCCCAAAGCAGCGGACCGTTTTTTGGGACACGGATGGGCTGACCCGCTCTACCATCAAAGTGGCGCGATGCACAGCAAAACACACGGTGACAATCGGGCAAGAAGACGGCTAACAATTGCATTGGTTCCTGATGCCTCATGGTATATCAAATCCGTGGAAACGAGGCTACTAGAGCTTGTCGAGTTTGCGTCGCTCCAATCTCGTCCGCTTCATGAGCTTCTTGTACTTGTGCTTCTTCATCTTGAGTTTTCGCTGCCGCTTGACGCTAATGAGCAGCATACCATTGCGGGCACGCCGACGCGCCACGTGATACCGGAACGGGGCCCCTCGGTCCATGGGCGGACGTGGGAGCGGGCCTTCGGGCTCACTGGGCCCGCCTGCAACGTACGGCCTGGGCGGAGGGGGAGACATAAAAGGCAGATAGCGATGGGTCGGCGGGCTGTCGAGCGACGAGTCGGCGAGCGCCTCGTGTGCCGCGTGAGCCTGCCGTTCTTCCTCGACTTCAATCTCGCGTGTGATGCGCTGCATGTAGTAGGCCAGCACCCCGTCGACAGTCTGCGTTTTTCGGCCGTCGCCGGACCGGGCCGGGTCAAAGAGGGCGTTGAACTCGGCCATCGAGGCCACGTGCAAGTGAGGGTGTGAGATGGACATGGGGTGGTGTCGGTCGAAGAAAGACGCAAACTTGACATCTAGGAGCCGGTCAGTATCGGGTGGGCTGATAAAGACACCGGCCGCACGGCCGCAGCATCACATACCCGCTTCGGTAAGGTGGGTCGTGGCCGGCACCTTGGGGATGTTGTGGTCCACGGGCACGGTCGAGGGCGCTTGGAGCCGCTTGTCCCGCTGCGAGGCCCGCCGTGTCGCACCCTGCGGCTTTGCCGCGGTTTTCTCTTCGAGCACGACCGCCTTCTTCTTGCCGCTGGGCGGAGGCGGCGCCGGCTTCGACGACGACAGGCGGCGCTGGTGGCCGGGGCGCAAGGCCTGCGGCGGCGCGGGCGTGCATGCTGTGCGGAAGAAGCAGCCGGCCGGCGTCGTGGCCAGGCTGTGGGTGGAGCGAGCCACTCTCCCAGCGGCGGGGGAGAGCATGGTGGGTGGGCGAGGGAGGGGGGTGGTGAGGTGCAATCGAGATGCCTGGGTGGTACTGGGTTCATGCGGCTCGAGGGCCTTGCTGCACGTCGTCGGCGCCAAGAACCAGCCGGCCAATCAGCACGGGGTCACGTCACAAGAGCACCACATCACCAGCAGGCAACACCAGCTGACAATGCGGAAGATGGCAGCTGGTCGCCCTGTCGCCCGTCTCGTGCCATCGACGTCTGTGGGTTTATTTTATCTAGGTCGCGCATCGTTGCGACATACATCCTATCTTTTCAACCGACTCTCTCAATGCGCACCGACACAAGGCAGGCCAGCCATGTGCCCTGATAGCTGGTAGTAGTGGTGGTGGTGGTGGTAGTAGTAGTAGTAGTAGTAGTAGAGACAAGCACGCCTCGCAGGAACTCGTCTATGCCCTCTCCTCGCCGTCTGCCTGCTTGGCCTCGTTCCGGCACACACGCCACCAAGCCAATACGCTTCTTCAACCGCACCTCCCCCCCCCCAAGGACTTTGCCGTCGCTTCATCATAAGAAATCAGGGCGAGTAACAAGACAAGAAGTGAAGTACTAAACGTAAAAGGGTATAAAAGAAAACTTCGTCTCTGGCATTCCTTCCATGGGCCGTAAAAACCTCGTACCGCGCAAGCCGTGGGGCCAGTGCTGCGCTTTCTCTGTCTGGCATGTCGCGAGCAGCATGCAGGCCTTGGGTGGATTACAAGATGAGGGCGTTTAGGTTGCGTTGCACAATCATGTCCTGTACGGATGCCATTGTGATTTTGAGCAGGTTGGTGTCTGTCGCATTGGTGTAGTGGACGTAGACCTCCTTCTTGGGCTGTCTCACCAGATTGCGGAACTTGCTGGCGAAGAAGTCCATGCCGGCCTCGATGTCGGTGGGTGCGCCGATGTAGTCGGGGAAGACTTTGCAGATGGGACTCATGCCGCCTGCAATCTTTTCGCGGAAGAGATCAATCTTGTTGAGGAAGAGGATGAGGGCTGACCGGTCGAAATACTTGGAGTTGGAAATGGACTCAAAGAGCATCAGGGCTTCGTGCATTTGGTTCTAGCGCGTGTTAGCACATGGAGGCAGCCGACAGCACCACGGTGGCGCAAAGGGGGCCGGTCGACGGGTGGACGTACCCCGTTTCGGTCTTCGACCAGGACATGGTCGTAGCCGCTGATGGCGACGAGGAACAGGACCACCTGTACGTTGTCGAAGACGTGGATCCACTTTTTCCGCTCGGACCGCTGGCCACCGACATCGACCATTTTGTAGGTAAGGTTGCCCAACTCGAAGATGGTCTCGGAGATGCCCGTGGTGCGTAAGCGGGTGCGTAGAATGTCTTGGTCGGTGGGCAGGAAGTCCTTGTGGAAGAGGCGGTCAATATCCTGGAAGAAGCTGCGGGCGTCAGTAGGCGCCAGGCCGGGTCCGTGGGTGCACACGAAGGGGGCGTGCTGGGCAGGAGGGAGGGCGGTACGTACTAGTTGAGGTTGTCGTGCAGAGCGTACTGGTTGCCCTTGAGTATGGTGAGCTGGACGCCCTTGTCGGCCCATAGGCAGTTGAAGGCGGTCAGGAACTCCTCGGGCATGGGCTCCTCGGTGCCAATGTCGGGCGCGGCGTTGACGAGCTCCGAGTAGCGGATGTTGTCTTCGTCCTCGAAGTCGGTGTCGTCGTCCTGCATGGCGGCATAGACGGTCTGGAAGGCGGAGACGAGGTTGTTGAAGATGGTGGCGCGCCACATCTTGCGCTCGAGGCTCTGGAAGCCGCCGGCGTTGATGATGCGCATCTGCTTGAGCACCGTCGACTTGCCGCTCTCGCCGGCGCCTGGGGGGCACATGTCAGCCAAAGCACGGCGTGGCGGGTGGGTGGCAGGGCGAGCGAGTACGTACCGAGCAGCAGCAGCTTGACCTCGCGCTCCGCCCGCTTCCTCTCGACGCGCAGGTGCTTTTCGATGTCGGCATTCTTCTTGGACTCTGGGCCGGCGACGGTGGGTTTGCGTCCAAAACACATGATTGCCGGGGCCATGTGACACCAAGGGCGCACGCGCTGGAGGGTCGCTGGTTAGAGCTGGGGCAGGCGCGGCAGTCGGCCGTGGGCAGAGGAGGTGCGCAGGGGGAGCACTGGGGGTGCAGGCATGGACCGCGGTCGCCGTGCAAGGCCCGCTCGGGTGACTCGCTGTGCTGCCGTCGACGGTCGGCCGGCGGATGCCGCGAATCCACAGGCGTGGCGAGGCTTCTAGGGCGCGGCGGTGGGGCGCTGTGGCCGGTGGTGCGGTGGGGGGGCCCTTGCGGTATCTAGTTCTCTACTTCTCTCGTTCTAGAGTGCGGTGGGTGGCGATGGCGCTAGTGGCAGCCGCGAGAAAAGCGAGCCGGCGGCGGCTTACACGACGAGGCCGCGGCAGGCAGCGGGCGTGGACAGACAGGCGGTGCTGGCGACGATGCGGGGGTGGGCGGTGGACAGAAAGCAAGCATGCCGTGAAGCGTGTAGGGGGGTGGTGTAGGTCGATGCCGCGCCCATGTGGACGGGAGCGTACTAAGGTTATGTAAAGCGATGCAGCGCGGACCGTGGCCGCGCCGGCATGCCGCATGCGTGCTGGGGGTGCTGGGGGCCCAGGCAGGGCGATGGGCTTGGATTGGCTTGGGTTGGATTGGATTCGATGGGCTTGGATTGGATTGGATTTGGCATGCTTCTGCCCTCTCGTTACTAGCGATCATAAAACTCTCGTACGGGCCCGTACAAACTGTACCGACGCCGAGTTTCAGACTTTCAGACCCGCCTGAATCAGGAGCCAGGCACACACACACACACACCACCACCGCCATGTGTCGTACGTAAGAGCAGGCACAGGACTACGGTACCCACCTCGTTCTCCGCGGATGCCCCTCTGCCGTGCGCAGCGCCCACGACGGACGAGTCACGACTGCGCCCATGGTTGCGGACGTACTATGTAGTACGAACTGGGCACTTGCCCACTACTCTGCTATCGCAGTCGTCCTATCGTAGTCGTCCTGTCGTAGTCGTCCTGTCGTAGTCCTGTCGTAGTCCTGTCGTAGTCCTGTCGTAGTCCTGTCGTAGTCCTGTCGTAGTCTTGTCGTAGTAGGATGGCCCTGTACGCACTGTCGTCTGCGGCACAATTCACCACTGCCCAGGGCCCGTTTCAGCTACGTTGCTTTTTTGCTCTCCTTATTCGTATTCGCAGTCTCACCACCATCAACGACGCCCTCTTTCTCTCTTTCTGTCTCTCTGTTTCTCTCTCTCTGTCTCTGTCTCTCTGTCTCTGTCTCTCTCTCTGTTTCTCTGTCTCTGTCTCTCTGTCTCTGTCTCTCTGTCTCTGTCTCTCTGTCTCTGTCTCTCTGTCTCTGTCTCTCTGTCTCTGTCTCTCTGTCTCTGTCTCTCTGTCTCTGTCTCTCTGTCTCTCTCTCTCTCTGTCTCTTTCTCTCTCTCTCTGTCTCTCTCTCTCTCTCTCTCTCTCTCTCTCTCTTTCTCTTTCTCTTTCTCTCTCTCTCTCTCTCTCTCTCTTCTGGTTCTGCCGTCCGGACCCGGTGGAATAGTAACGTCACCTCCTCTCCTTTCTCTTGCTGCCCACATTCTCCTCGCCTCCTGCAAAAGAAAATGACTTGGCAATTTCGTTCCTTTGGTTCCGTGAGTTCCTTTCACTCAGTTTACTCGTAGTTGTACTCGTTCAGTTTACTCGTAGTTTTACTCGTTTCACCCTTTCCCTCCTCCTTCATGGGAATCCCCTGGCAAATCTGGCTGAACCAGCACGTCCAATCGACCTGCCGGTACACGACCGACGAGTCTCCTCTCCTCTCCGTCACAGTCAAGCCAAGCCACCTTCACCTGCAATCATGCCTCGCTTCACCGCAGTCAACCTCGTGCAATACAGTAGGAAGATCAAGTTCGACGTAGTCACCTAGGGGCCCACACTGTCCGTGCCCATTGTTGTCGTTGTTGTTGTCTTCGTTGTTGTCGTCGTTGTCGTTGTTGTTGTATTCTTTCCACCTGGCAAGCGCGACTGCCTCACGCGGCTGTCGGATTTCTCACCACAACAACCTCGCCCACGAAGATCCTACATCCTTCCTCTATACCCCGCCGTTACCCATCTCGCAAGCGTTCGTCATCTACGGATTGTTCTTCGGCTGGGCAGCCAATGCTACAGTCGCCCCTTACCATGACACCTGCCATGTATGCAGGCGCCAACGCGCTGGGTCTGTCCAGATATGCCAACCCGCAGCATAAGGTTGCATTGGAATCCATGGTGCCCGCTGCTTCGTCTCATGACAGTGTCATCGCCACCAAAGAGCAGATTGCGGCGGCCTGCGGTGCCAATCCCAGTGGGAAAGCCTCGCCTGACGCCACGACCCAGCTTGCCATTGCTCAAGAACATGCTCTTAAAGCTGAGGTCGAAAAGCATGCTGCGAAGCTCTCCAGGACAGTGTCCGCAGTCGTTGTGAACACACGTAAGCTACTAGCCCTCCTTCATGAATCATTGCAAAAGGAGGGTGTTGCCGATACAAAGCCCATTGATGGCCTCTGGGCAGAGCTCGAGCAGCTTGTAGCCGCGGCCGGTGACGCCAAAGCCGCCATGCCGGTATTTCTGGAAAAGCAACGCAACAACATGGGCCTCTACCATTCGTCGATGCTAAACGAAACCATTCGTGACACGCAGGAGGAAGTGGACATTCAACAGAAGAAGATCCGCATCCAGCACAACCTCATTCTCGAACAACAGGAAGCTTTCCAGGAGTACAAGGCACAGACGGCTTCCAAACTGAAGAAGCTGGAAGAGCTACAAGAACGAGTGTCGCGCCTGACACTGGAGAGGGGTACGTAAGACATTCGCCCTACTTTGATACCACTCCACATCGCTGACCGGAGCCTACTATCTAGGCAACTTTCGCACCGACATCGATTCGTACAAGCACCTCCTCGAAAAAGAGCAAGAGCTGAAAGCAGGCGAGATCGAGAAGGTCGGTGCTCTGGAGAAGGAGCTTGGTGCTCTTAGAGCGTCGAAGACGCAGCTTCTCGAAGAGGCAAATGCTCTCCGTGAGACACTCCGCAATCTCCAAGAACAGATGCAGCTGTCTGGGGAGCAGAGTAGCGACAAGTTTGCAGCTGAGCTCAAAGCGAAGGCAGATCAGCTTGCCGAGGAAGCTGAGAGCAACCGAGCCCTCAAGAATAGCATCGAAGCGTACAAGACGACTGAGGCGACCCTGAAAATCCAAGCTGATAATCTCAAGCAACAGAATACGGCAATCAAGGAGAAGTATAGTCAGCAGGCCGCTGAACATGCCCAGGCGTTTTCGGTAGGCACACGGCTACAACGGAAACTTTGTTTGACTGACCAACGGCAGAACCTCAGCGAACAGACCAAGAAGGTCGATGCACTGATCAGCGAGAGGGGCCGTTTGCGGGACGAGAACGATGCGTTGAAGCAAACCGTTACCAAACTATCGGAGTTGGAAACGCAAAACGCAGACCTGTCGCAAGCCAAGTCTGCCCTTGCTACGCAAATCATCAAGCTGTCAGCCGAAGCAGATGCAGCCAAGAAGGAAGGAGCTCGGGCCAAGATAGACAGTGAAGGCTTGAAACGGAAGCTTGCAGAGCTTGAGAAAGCGATTGTGGATCTCGAGAGTGAGAACAAGGATCTCCTTGCTGAGCATGACGACGATGTGAAGATGAAGCAGGAGATGCAGCTTCTGAAGTCAGATCCTATTCCACCAAACCCTGTCATCCCGGATCTGCGAATCAGCTCTACAGAAGCTACCGGGGACGGCTCTCGCGTATCTGATAAGGACAAGAGTGAGCTCCAAGAGATGCTCGTTGCGCTTGAGAAGAAGAACACGGGTCTCGAGACAGCATTGGACGAGTGGACCGAGCTTGCCAAGGTATGCTGCGAATCCCGCGAGTTCGCCTGTTACTGACATGCTTGCAGCGTTCGTACAAGCAGTACAAGGAAATGATCCCTATGTATAAGCAGGCCGACCAGCATCGCAGGGACTCCCTCGGCAAGGATAGTCTCATTAAGGAGCTAAGAGATCAGCTCTCAGCCGCAAAGACTCTCCAGTCCAATGGCGTGAGTGCTGGCGGCGACACGGCTGACTGGAAAATTAAGTTCGCAACTCTCCTCTAACCAGACCTCGTGGTTAGCGTTGCTTTTGCTGCCATCCTTCTGTCTCTTTGCAGAATGAGAAGGCAGTTTTGATTGCTCTGTGAAAACGCATGGGCTTGAAGGGGGGGAGGGAGGAGTGCGCATGTACGTTGTCGAGACATAGGAACCGAATAGCAGGACCGGGACGTCTTCATGGGCCAGTCTCTGGACACATCGTGACGCCTAAGGCTCCCTGAAGGTGTTGCCTAGCTTGTCTTCTACCCTCTGTCTTACTTTTGTGATGGTCAGTCCAATCTGGTCTGCTTGACACTGTATCCTGCATCTTCAACCATAGGTGCCAAGGCTACATTCATTCGAAGCGCAAGGTAGCCGTAGATCCTAGGCTCTGAAGCAGTAGACTGTGTACAGGTACGCTAGCGATTCGCTGGAAGAGAATTCCCGAAGACGAGATGGGTCCCCAGTGCGCGGTAGAGTTCCCGACACCGCGGGTCGTTGTTCCCCGACCGAACATGACTTCCCGACTACAGGGATCATCCGAGATTCGGGGCGTAGGGCGTAGGTATCTATGTACCCTACCCAGATAGGTACCTGGGTACGTACCGTATCGGACTGGACCCTGGTGCGATTGCTTCGAAAGGGCTTGAATTTTCTCGCGGGTTGTGTGGTGGGCAGGCACCTACGTAGGTACTATGTATCCATACGATGTACTATTGCCTATATACCTATATTCTTGGACAGTACGTACCTTTTTCTTGTCCTGCCCTTTCTCTCCTTTTGTTTTTCTACATATTGCCCCCTCCCCCTCCCCCCCTTTTTTTTCGTTTTTCGCGCTGCATCGCTGTACTATGTAGGTAGGGTAGCACAGGATTGGCCTTGTTTGATTGATGGGAATGGCTGCGTCTTGGACTGGGGGAGGGGAGGGGAGGGGCATTGCAAATTACAATTTAATTTCGGCGCCGCCGTCCGCCCGGGGGGTTTTTCCGCCACTCCCAATGTACTCAACCGGTGGATGGGTGGACGGCTTTTGCTTCTGTTCGTACGCGTCGTTGCTGGCGATATTAGTATTTGATCAACCTACTCTATTACAGGTCTCAACGGTAATTGTTGTACCTGGTCACTCGGAAATTGTTTTCCGGAAATCCGTACATATAAAAATAAGACACTTTGTGTGAAATCTGTTAGGTATATGTTGTTGTTTTTTTTGGATAAAACTAGCAGGATGATAATCCTCTTTTAAAAGGCTACTGACTTGGAAAATTTCCATAGATGGGTGAGAAAGTTACTTTGATATTACGTGCAAGGCCTACAGTAATCTCGCTTTTAGCGACTAGGTACAATAATCGCTGTTGAGACCTGTACATAGGAAGAGAGAGTGTGTGTACCTAGCTATTGTCTACGGCGGTTATCGGTTATCGTACTAGTCATAAATCACTCGCCTCCTCTGCTACAGAATGCCATGTAGTCGTCTTGTTATTACATGGTCGTTTCTTTTCTTCTTCTTTTTCGTTCCTGGCTTATTGGAGGAGGATGACGAAGGCCCTTCCAGGTAGGATGCCGAGTGAACCAGACGCTTGGAAGCCGTAGAACGCAACACAACACGGACGAATAGTCGTTTGAGCGGATAGGGTTCGAAATTCGGCCCAAGTGAGCCAATAAAGTAGCGGGACTTCGAGTCAACGTCGGTGCGCCTTTGCCACTAGCAGGGCGTTTTGTTTCACTCGCTTCCTTCAAGGATTTGTTTCTATTTGTACTGTATTCAACGGTAATTATTGTACCTAGTCGCCGGAAGCGAGATGACTACAGGGCTTGCACGTGATATTAATGAAAGCGACTTTGTGACCTAATTATAGGAGTTTTCCTTTTATTTTTATACAAGGCTATAGCCCTTTAAAGGAGGGTTATAATCTTGCTAGTTTTATAGAAAAAATATATTTAAAAGACTTACAAAGTATCCTACTCTTATGTGCACGGATCTCTGGATAGTAATTTCCGAGTAACTAGGTATAACAATTACCGTTGAATACAGTATGGATGTTTGGGTTGAATGGCCGGACCTTCCTGCATCCTGCATCTTTGATTGATACGAAGCATGTGCTTGGATCAGAGTTGGGCAACCCCCCCCCCTCCCCGCACCTATTGCTGGGACTGAACTCGATTCGTCGATTTCTCACTTGTTGTTGTAAGCCAGCGTTGGCAATGTCTTTCTTTGATCCTTCGATACCTCTTGTCATTGCCATCTTCGGTATTTCGACGCATTACCAAGCGCGAATCTAGCTGCAAGGCGCGTTGATCGCAGCCTGTCTCTACTACCCAAGCACCAGGGCATGCGTCCCACCCCACGGCCCCCAACCTATTCCAACCCGGTGACCATCTCCTGCCTTGGGCTTGGAGCAGGCCATGAACATCTACCCGCGAGACGCTGACGGTGCGGTACACGATTACATTAATCCTACGGTGCAACTCAACGTTGGTCTTTGGACACTTTTCGCAGGCGCGACTGGATTCCTTGCGCTTCGCATCTGGGTTAAGACCACTCGTCGCCGAGGTCTATGGTATGATGACCATATCCTCCTGCTATCATGGGTGAGTCTCTTCTCGACCTGCCAATCATCAAAGCGAGCAGGAGCTAAGAGGACCGAGACCATTCTTCTCGCGAATGATATCATAATCACCATCGAATACGCAACCGGTTATGTCCAGGAGACGTGGGATGATCGCATGCATATCCTGATCAACATCAGTTCCTGCGGAACCCTTGTCGGGCAGGCCCTTACCAAGACAGCCTTTGCCGTCACGCTGCTCAAGCTCACAAAGGGCTGGCTTCGATGGGTGCTGTGGTTCTGCATCGTTTCCTTGAATGCCTTCATGATGGTCAAGGTCATCTTTCAATGGGCCAAGATATGCGGCAATCCTTCCTACGATAATTGGTACCGGCTCGATTTCTGCCTAGACACAAAGTTCAGGCTTGATTTCAAGGAGGCTGGCAACAGTACGTCGGTCAAGTGGAGCGAAGGGAATGCTGCCCCTGCTGACTTGTGCTCCTAGTTTACAACGTCGTCATGGACTTTGTCCTCGCCGCATTCCCATGGATCATTACCTGGAAACTCGACTTGCGCCGGATAGAGAAGATTAGTCTCTGTGTAGCCATGAGCCTTGTGAGTGGCCATGCTGCTGCACCGCCTACCTGTCTGGAACCCCATCCCTAATTCGTGACGCAGGGCATGGTAGTTGCCATCGTGGCCGCAATCCGCATACGCTGGAAGCAAGCGGAAAACGTCAAGAATAAGTATTACTTTTGGAACAACGCGCACTCCAACATCTGGTATTCCTCGGAAGTGGTGGGCACCATCATTGTCCAGTGTATCCCCGTCTTGCGACCTCTCCTCCGGGACATACACACGTCCCTGACCTCCAGGCGACTGGACAGCACCGCCACCCGGCAAAGCCAGCAAGTTTGCCCCAGCGCCCCACCGAGTCACGCACACACCCCAGAATGCTAATGGCCTCCAGAGCGGCGCATGCAATGTACCCTGCCCATGCCAATAGGCCCGCGCGTCCGATGCACAACGGCTCCAATTCAGAGAATGAGAAATCCACTGTCAAGAGCGAGCCATGTGGTGGTGAGGGTGGTTCATGGGATTCTCAGGCGATACATCCCGGCAAAGATGTCGAGCTGACGAGTATACAAGTCCACTCGCTATCGACTCCATCGAAATAAGAAACCCTCGCTGTATAGTCAATGACTACAATGATTCTTCTCGTCGTAGATGCTGTACTCAATCTCAAGCCAAAAAAACAACAACAACAACAACAACAACAACAATTAATCATGGGCCGTTATTCACGGCTTATTGAAGCCTACTAGATTTCCTCTTCTTCGTGCGTGGTTACAGGCTTGTCTGGAATAAGAGATGATTGCAGAGGAACATGGGTGGGGGTAAGAAGGAAAAATTCCCCTGCCAGGGCGTTTTCGTGGCGCTACGGGAAGTAGCAGCTGCTTCGTGTGGGCGTGTATTTATGCCCTAATTTAATTTTTGGCCCGAGGCTCTCGTCAACGGGATGATGGCCTTGTCGTATTTTCTCTCGGGCGGGTTTCCAGGTGTGATGACGGGCTTGCACCACGCACCGCTTCGCAAGCGGCCGGCGGGCTTCGATGATGCCGCGTGAAATGTGCGGTAGAAGAAATCGGGTTTGAGCAGGCGAGTCAAACAACAAGGGCGTGTTCTGACAGCATCGCAGGGGATTGCAAGCGCTCGGGAAGCTGTGCATTCGCCTCACTTGATGCTCCGTACAAGCTCCCGCAAATCCCCACCCTCCACCCACTTCTCCTCGCCGCCGCCGCCGACCCCAAGGCCGCCGCCACCCGAAAACCCGCCACTTACACCCCAGCCTTCGCCCACCTCGCCGATAATGCTCGCCGGGCGGCCGCCAACCACGGACCCCGAGGCAATCACCATGTTCGCCGGTATGACGGTATGGGGGAGGATCTTGACATTCTCCTTGATGATGACAAAGGGGCCGATGACGACTTTTTCGCCAATGTGAACATGGGACGAGATGTTGATCGCTTGGATAGTGCAATTCGGTCCTGAGCGCATGTGAGTGCTTTCCTCGGCCCCGCTCGGGTTGCGAATAGGGTCCGGGGAGGGGCGCGTCGCTGTACGCACCTACGAATACGTTGTCTCCAATCTTCATGGGGTAGTAGTGAATCTGGCCGCGGCTGACCCGGCTCGGCGGCTTGATGACACTGCCCGTCGAGATGACGGTGCAGCGCCCAATGCTGATGCTTGTCGGCGTGACTTCCTTTCCTGATTGAGATGGCGTGGAACGGGTGGGGTGTAAATCGCCGCGTAATTGTACGTCTGCCATGATGACCGTTCGTCCACCCAGTGTGATGTTGGCTGTGCCTGTGATGGCGGAGCGCCTGGAGACTTTGTTCCCAGAGTCCTGATGAGGAGATTAGACAAAACGTCAAGCGGAGCGGGTCCTTTCTTTTTCTTTTCCGAATCTTTCTTGCGGGATTCCCGGTTGAACAGCCGAGAGAGGTGGAACGAGTTGATCGTGGTTATAGAGCATGGTGGTGGCAATGTTGTAAATGTCAACAACTCACGGTTTCGATGTATTCCCCTTTAGGCGCGACCTTGCGCGCTGCGGGTCGCGACATCCTGATTGGCACGACCGCGTAGATTACCTTCGCAATGAAACCACTTGCGAGAAGTTTCGTTTGGCGTATGGTGTGCAAAGTTCCTGTTTCATTGACAATCTAATGGAACGAGTAGACGTTCACACTGACGGGGGCGCATTGGTCGTAGAGGCGATGCCAGCTAGGCCATGTTCGGTGTAGCCCGGTTGAAGCGACCTGTCCGTGCACGTGCTTCCACCACGACCATTACCACTCCCCAACGTCTGAACATACTCTCCTAGCAGATTCACCGAGCCAGTCTCTTTTTTGGCTTCTTGATTTCCTTCTCAAGCATGTCAACAGAACGTTACCGGATGGAATGTCCCTCGAATACGCCACCGTGTCTAGGTCCAATCCTAGGAATGTACCACTGATATCACTAACCTCACCCAGTGGATTGATGTTTCCAGGACGGTGCACGATACTTGGCCAAGGTACCCAATCACGTGGCGCTCATATACCTACATAGGTCCCATCGTCTTGCACGCTACCCCACACCTCGCTAACGGGAGACTTCCCACCCGGATCGTCCGCAGTCGGCACGGCTCCCCCCATTCAGGCTCTGCTCCAGCCGGCTAGACGGCAAATGCCCAAACGCGGTGCCCTCGTTCAAGGTTGGATCTACATGACAGGATAGCGCACGACGACGATCGCAAAGTCCCAGGGAGAACGCCAGTGTGGCGGATGATGGCACGAAGGAAGTTGGGTAGCTACTCGTCTCGGTGAAGCCGCATGGTACGCTGCAGTAATCCTGCGATGGTCTTCTGCTGGGCTTCCCTAGGACTGCAAAAGCGCTACTTTTTTTCTTTCGGTAAAGGACCCCCCTGCAAGCAACAAGGAAATAATTGGGTAACTCGGTTCTGCCCAAGAAACGATAGGATTCGGAAGGTTGTATGGGAGCTAGCCTTGGAGTCGGCATTCCTACTATGACATGCGGTGATGGACTATCGTGTATAGGGACAGAATATCTGCCACCATCCTGGGAGGGCCTGCATGTACCCTTTGACGACTCTAGCTACCTAGCCAGATTTCCAACGTAATACCAAACTCATAGACAATTATGCCGTCACTGTCCGCCATCATTGGCTACTGACGGAGGCACATCCGCATCAGCCGCGCTCACCTGTCATAATATACATGTACAAGGCCAAGTACAGGGTCTTGCGCTCCATTATTGGATGCACCGGATCCGGGCGGATCGGAAATTCCATCACATGCGCCCGGTATATGACCGAGACGGTACGGTGCAGCGAGATTTTTGTTGGCATTGGCATTCGTGAAAAACTGACAAATCTACATGTGAAAACCACATCTGACTTTTTGTTTCATGATTCCGCGGTAGCTGAAGCAGCTTGGGCTAGGTAGAGGTGAGGCCGTTAATTCGTTACTCGCTCCATAATCGTGATGAATGAAGAAGAAAAAGAACAAGGAGAGCGGAAGCCACGCGTGGGCGGATAGACTCGCCCTGCCCCTACACCTTCAGAAACCACAAATTCGGAACAAGAAGTACCGTTCCTACCTACATCGTCAACAACAACATAGGAGAGAACGAAGAGATAAATTGCCTAAAAAGCCTGAGAACGCCGAGATCGGTCGCTGCTGATAAGACCAAATAGGATAACCCCATCGTGCACGTACGACAGGTAGGAAAGCCGCATGCGGCGTCGCCTAGAATTGTTTCATCTAATGCCGTAAGCGATGAAGTCATTACGAGATTTGAAAGTATTGTATCGACGGGAACATATGTGTAGTGTGGTGCGTTACCAAATAGGAACAAAAGGGTCGTCCAGGGTTGAAGGTAAATGTTGGCAACCCAATGGCTCGATTTTCATGGAGCATTGGATTGGTATCCGATGTATCCGGCCAAATCATACGCAGCACATGGTCTGTTACACGCCGTGATCCCCGAGATAGGAATCAGTGGTGCTAGCGTGTGCGCCATCCCAATAGTTGTACAGGTTCAAGAACGGAAGTTATTTACGATGAAGGGACGGATTTTTCAGCGCGTTGGTTGATGTAATTGGCATGCGATTCGAGAGCCCGTGCCTGCACATGGGTGACTACAGGACGTCAGTACCACGGATCAAATAGTAACACGTAGGACACTCGCCTGGCCAGACAGCAGCCTTTGACAGCATAAAAGCGGTTACCATGAGGAGCTTGGTGCCATACCCACAATGGCCAAGGTTAGAGAGTCCTCCGAGCATTGGGAGTGAATTTGGGGAGAGATCGTAAGCCAACTTCATGTCGGCATGTAATAGAATCTCCTCAATCTTTTGCAAAAGTTTCACGTCCTCCTCTTCCAGCACCATAATGGCAGGCACTGCGTGGAAATCAATTTCATCTTTGCCTAGTATGCCGAGAAAGCGACCGACTCGGTCTTGAACAGTCGCAACCCATTCCGTCAGAACCTGCGCACAATCGAACGTACACATGGCCGATGAACTGGGTAGTTCTCGGGCTGTAAGATCGGCGTAGGTAGCGCCCAGCCTCTCTGTCATGGAGAGCGAATCGGCCGCATAGAATGCGGCTTTACGTAGATGTTTCTCGCGCTTTGTGGCTTGGCTTGACGGGAAGTGATTGGGCTGGTCTGGGCTAATGTGATTGATCGAATCGGTGTTCTGCTGGCCAAAGTGTCCCGGTGACACTGACTTGGTATCCATAGGCAATGATCTCTCGGGCGTCCCGTCGGCTTGCCCGACAATATCAATGCCCTTGGCCAATTCATTGGCCATGCCGTCGAAGTCTCGTTGCCAGAGGAGCTCCTTCGCTCTACTCAGGTTCACGAATAGTCTGACATAAGCCAGGTCGAGCAGCGGAATACAGTCGGCAGACAGGGGGCCAAATGGACTGGGCCGTTCAAGACTATGATTGGGATTCGCTCGCCAGGCCGCTTGCCAAGCCTTGAGCGCAGGCTCGACCTGGGCATGCATAGCTTCGGTTTCCTGCGTCTTCCACAAGCGCCCTGTATGCCTCTGCCTTGTTTCCCATATGTAGACGTGTAGCGCGTTGATCAAAACGTAGCAGCCGAAAGTGCTTGGGCGAAGCTCACTTTCCATGGATTCATTGAGAGGTTGGCTAGCCCCAAAGGGCTGGGCATAGGAGCCATGCATCCAAGAACTTGACTGTCTTGTACTTGCTTCGAGGAGATAGGTCATCGAGGCCTTGAAAGAGAGTCCCCTGGTCTGCGCAATCATCGGGCCTCCCATGGCCATCCAAGCTTGTGGATTTTCAGCAGACCATAGGTCTTCCTCGCAGGGGAGATCGAGGCGAATCTCCGAGTTCAGAATCCGAGGAGCATGAGCATATGCAGATACGAGTAAACTCGACATGGAGAATACCGCAAAATAGGTTCGCTTACACTCTTCAATCTTCTTCCACTGAACCCATCGGCTATGCTCACCCACGCTGTCACCCTGCTGCTCAGCTTGAGACGGGCCCGCATTGTCAGCCATGTGCACATCTCCGCCATTTGCATGATTGAGGGTAGCCGTGTGTTCCATGGGCTCCAGGGCTACTGGCTTATCCAGGCCAGCTGCTCGCGCAAGACTCACGAGCGCGGCGCAGTGGGTACTAGCGACCTCAGCGGCTTGTCGATCGCCACAGTTGTGGCCAAAAATGAGATTGAGCAGCATTGCCTGCACCAACCAAAGCGGCGGCTTATTAAGAGAGTCGTTTGCAGCACTGGCTCCGTTGACTGCGGCAGACAGCCCTGCTCTGCGCCGTTCGTCTAGATAGTAGAGAATCATCTTCTTCGCAGCTTCGAATAATTCCTTGGCCACATTGTGGTCAAATTCGTAGAGAGCGCCAATGGCGGCCATAGCAAGGATCAAGCAGCCACCGCCGCCGACCACGCCGTCTTGATTGGAGCTGCCAGAAGTACGGAGATGGTATGTATAGGCTGGCGTATCGAAAGATAGCGTCGGAATGTGTAAGAAGGGAAGGTGGGGGTGGAAGTACTGAATATACGCATTCACGTAGCGTTGTATGTCCATCGTGCTAGGAAGCGTAGTAGCCTGCCCCATATTCTTCACCGAACCGGAGGCGGAGAGCGGTGAGCTGACTTGTGGTTGCGAAAACTTTCGTTGAGGGTGACTGTAGCCCATGGCCTGGGAGAGGTTGTAGATGAGCGCTTGTCTCGTGCATTCTGTAATCGAGTCTGTAGACAACGAGGTTACCGAGCTGTGTCTTCCACTTCCATTCAGCGACGACGACGAAATGCTCCCAGTATCCGAGTTAAAGGTCATGGGTGCCTGAAAGTACTGGTTGGGAATGCCAGGGATGCCCGTGGAGGGGCTCATACCCGATAATGGAAGGGGCGAGGATATGTAGAAATCATTTTGGACGCTAGGATCGCCAAGATCCTGTGGTGGTGCGGAGTTGAGCATAAGTTCGGGAAACACGGGGGCCATGGAATCCATCGTGAAGGCGGTTGGGTTCATGTTGGCGTGGTGAGGCAATGGATCATGCCACATGGCTGACGAGGGGGCGTGGCATGAGCCATCAAGCATCACTTCGTTGAAACCACTCTGGCTTGCGCTACTTATAGCAGAGGGAGACGACCCGTCTACCGCTGCTTCGTTTGCACCAGGAAACACCATTGCGTTATCCAGGCCAACACTCCAGGCAAAGTCGTCTTCCTCAATAGGATTGTTGCCAGCAAAGGGGTTGACAAACTGCCTGCAGGGTGATTGGGGATTCACCATTGTGCCTGCAAAGTGGTGCAGCTGGTTGGGATTGATCGTTGACCCCGACGCCGTGCCGAAGAATTTTTCCAGTTCCAAGTCATCAGGCCCTACGCCGTGAATGGGCGCTGTGCGTAAACCGCCGCCGAGGCCGATTCCGCTGTGGGTGTCCAGCCTGGGCAGGCCGTGCTGGCCATGGTTGCCGACGGCGGTGGACATGCCCCTACAGTCGAATTGGCTTGGGCCGCCAATCCCTGAAAGACTGGCATGATGCGAGTGAGCAGCGTGTCCGACAGGGCTGCGACCTAACGACACGCTATGGGTCGTGAGGAAGTTGTTCAGCGCACTGGGGTCAATATGGCTAATGGTATTTGCCCGCGGTCGCATGAGGGGGTTAGCAGGAATGCCCACCGTACTGGACACGGAATTCTTGCGCACGCGTCCGGAGGAGTTGGGCGGCAAGCCGGTAGTGCTCTCCCTGCGAGCATTGCGGGGACGTGCGGTGGTGGTGGCGCCCTGCTGGTGCAGTTTCTGCTGGTGACGCAGGAGAAGGTCGCGCCGTGCAAAGCATCGGGTGCACTGTGGGCACTCGAACGGCTTCTCTTTGGTGTGCGAGCGCTCGTGGCGCTTCAAGTGTTCCAGACGCGCGAAGCATCGTGTACAGGTTGCGCAGACATGCGGTCTCGGCTTGTCGGTCTTTGGCGGCGGGAAGGTGGCGGCAACGGGTTGTGTTGTCTCGCGCTTGACGGTCTGGACGGATGCTGTCATTGAAGTCCGGCGTTAGTCCAACGAGGGATCGCTGTGCCCATGCGTGACAGTCGCTTACTGTTGCTGCTGACACCGGAGCCGGCCGACTCGTCGGTCGGCGTGTCGGTGGCGGCTACGAGGAGGGTGCGCTCGACTTTGGCCATGATGAAGCTAGTACCACGTCAGTCGGGTTCAGCGCGCTGCCATTGCCCCAGAACGAGGCGCGTTCACAGGCTGCTGGCTGGGCAGCGTGCACTCGCGGGGTGGGCCCACTTGGTAGGTTGGTGGGTGGTACGACAACGGCTGGCGTTGGATGGGGGGGGAGGTCGATGTGCCTGCAGGTCGTGGGTTCGGCTGGCTCGCCGAAGCAACAAAGGACAAGGACAAGCAAGGACAAGGCTGCTGCGATGACGCGCGTGCGTCCAAGGCGTAGCCAGAAGCCGCCTAGGAATGGTCGGGCAACGGCCGAACGGGTGTGCGATGAAGAGATGCGAGGCGGGGTGCGCGAGAGCAAGCCAATGCTGACCTGGACTTGAACGACCGAGCAACCGAGCGACCGAGCGACCGCACGATGGAGCAGGCTGGGTCTCAGAAGGGAGCTAGCTGGACCCGTCCATGCATTGGCATAGGTGGGAGGGGGAGACGGTGATGGCGACGGTGATGGCGACGATGACGGATGATGGCGGTGCGTGGGTGCGTGCAAGGGCAGGACGGGCGCTGCGAGCCGCTGGTGTGAGGTGAGGTGAGGTGAGCGAAGCGCCGGCGACTGGCTGTACTATGCAGAGGCCAGGATTGGACGACGGCGTGCGCCGTAGAGGGCTGTACCGAGCGATACCTTGGGTCCCGGCAGCGCAGCAGACGGCGGGTAGCAACGGCGCCGAGTGATTGGCTGGCTGGGCACCAAGATCTGGGGAAAACGGTCGGGCCAATCGTTAGGAACGGCGGCGGCGGCGGCCGAGGGGAGGGCAATCGGCGTCGTAGAATGGCATTCGTGGTGTTGCGGTCGCAGATTCGCAGGGCAGAGCGGGCGGGAGGAGGCGGTTGGTTGTCACTGGGCTTGGAAGCCGATCCTCTCCTCTCCGGCCTGCCCTGCTCTCCTACTCGCAGCCTCTGCGGGCTAGCTGGGGCCATGTGTCATGCAGCTAGACAGCAACCTCGTCCCGCCGGGCTCTTCCTGTTCTTGTGCACCAGCGCGCTTTCGGGGTGGATCCTCGCTGGACAAAACGGTCTTGTTGCGACCGGGGGGGCGGTCGCGTCGTCGTGTCCCTCGTCGTCGTCGCAGCCCAGGCCCTCTCGCCGGCATCTTCCGCGCGGTAGTCGTCGACCGGCGCGATACCGGGCATCCTCTCTCCTGGCGCTGGCCCTCGTCTCGCCAGGCACTGCGAAAGGAATGGATGGCTGATGGCTGGCTTTCCCCAGCCCTGGCTTCCCCACGGGGAAGCGATGCATGGACTGCGCCGTGGCCTGTCCGCCCGTCGTCCGCGTGCCGCATGACCTGCTGCCCCCTGTCCGTCGCCCGTCGTGCTCGCCATGCACCCGCACTGGGCCACCGACGCCATGGCTTTCCACGGCTGCTGGCCCTTCGATGCGCTTCCGCCGCGCCGAGAGCTTGCCAGAGCGTGGTGTTGCTCCTCCACCACGGGCTGCATCGACGTCCCAGCGCGCTAACCGGCACGCGTTAGGCCGCCGCGTCCCGCCTTGCCGTCTGTGGTAGAGCGCGCCTCGGCGTGCCAAGCACCGCGACCCTGTCCGGCGCCGTCGCTCTTCCGCACCGCCATGGCCGCCAGCACGCCTCTACCACCTACCCTTCACCACACGGCCGTGCCACCTCGCCCACGGCCACGGCGCTGCCCGGAGCAGCCGATCCGTCTCCTCCACCGCGCTCGCTCGAGCCTGGCCATCGCGCACAAGACCTGCTTATCGTTACCCTCCTTGGCCGTGGACGTCAAACGAGGCGCCGTCTGGGAAGGACATGGACACATTGCTATGCAGCCACACACGACTACTGCACCATGGCACCCGCTGACGGTGTGTGCTGCCACGGTCAATAGGCAGTCGACGTCGTGCTGCTCGTGCAGTGCATGGAACCTCTCCGTGATCCCTACCACCTCCGGGAAGAGGCTGTGGCCACGACCCGCAATGACGCTGCCGACCGCGACGACGGCATCTGCAGGAGCCTCGATGACGAACATCTGTTCTTTTTGCCGTTGAATCCAACCGACAAGCCCGCTCGACCCGGTGACCGCGCTAACGCAAGAGGGAGTTCCCGTAGATTGATTACCCCCCCCCGCCCCGCCGTGCTTCACCAGTCGCTACCCTGTGCAAGGAACAGCCACAGCTCATTCGCAGCAGTAACAGCAGCATGCACCTCTCGAGACACAGCGGCTACGGACCGCATAGCCTTGTCTGCTTCCGGCCGCTTTGCAGCGTCCATCTTGCCATCCCACTGTCGAGATTGGTGGTACCTATAGCCGTGCTGCTGATGCACCTTCCAACCCACGGTTCCACCCACCTCGAACAGCCAAGTTGCCGCTTTCATCTCATCTTTCTTTCTTCGCGACCGGGTAATACTTATCGGTAAAAGGAAGTCTCTGTCCCGAGTATGCTACCCTTGAATCCCGCGGCCCCAGTAGACTCCACTTTGTATCCACGCTCGCACACCTAGAATAGCGGACTATGAACTCAACAACGGCGAACGCACTGCGTCTGGGGGGGCGTTTTTTTTTCTTTTTGCGTGTCAGAGACGTTATGCAGTAACGAGTCCCCCATGAGCCCCCACCCCGCATTTGACACACCAAGCCACGACATCTTGGATAGACTTCTCTTCACCACCGTGTTCTCTACACTGCATTCGTAGAGGGACAACGAGAAGCTGAAGAGCTGCTGGAAGATGACCGGCTATTCCCGCAATATCTACCGTTCAGTACTGGATGCCGTATGACTTGCATGGCTGCGCGCAGCTAGTGAGACGGCACGAGAATTTCGTTGAGCATGGCGAACAATTTCCAGGCATACGTTACAGGCCCCAAAATTTGTTGCTAATACTAGGTACTCGTATTCTGGGCCCACCTTCGCCGAGCCTAGTAGAGGCAATGACATGTCATAACCGACGCGATCGGTAAACTCGTGGCTATTATTACGTTGTAGTGCGTGCCGGGTATTCCTGAAATGGTAGCCCTCCCAGAACCAAGTGCACCAAGTAGACACGATTGCATTCAGGATACTTACTTGCATAACACCTTGATTTCATCAACCCGACGTTGGACTCATTCCGTCAGATCTCTCTCAGGATCATTCACGGTAGGTACGATTGTATACTACCCTTCTTGCTCACCACGCCGCCACTTCCTACTGGTTCATTATGCTTCTTCAAATAAAACACACCGGCAATCATCTGCACACACCCAACTCCTTCACCAAGCTCCTATCTGAAAACAACCAACCAAAGTTGGCAATTTTCAATCCGGCATCCCACAGTCCCGACGCTCAAGACGGCTTCGCGTGAGCTTAGCACCCTGCATAGTAGCAAGCCCACCCGGTAGTACCACATCTCAGTCATTCCCTCGCTTTTGTCCAATAAGATCAATCCGTTTACACCAAAGAGGCCCGGCAGTGCCAACACTCTCCCAGTCCAATCTCTTACCACCCTTGCTGATCGTCGTCATCATCATCATCATCATCGTCGTTGTGGATATACAGTCTGAGATTATCCCTTTCCAGTCCCTAGTCCTGTTCTGCGCCATGGGAGTCTTTCATACACGCCATAGCCAGCGCAAAGTACGCATACTGTGACAATCTTGCATGATATCCAGGTAGGTGTAGGTAATATCGCTGCAAAAAAGACGTGAATTGACCTCATGTTCCCGGGAAGGGACAGAGGGCACAGATAACATAGGTATGCTTTGCTTGATATGTGAAACGTTCACCGACGGGCATTCACTCCATCCAGCAACGACTCTCTCTCTCTCTCTCTCTCTCTCTCTCTCTCTCTCTCTCTTCACATTAATCCTCATCACGATCCTACCGCTGAAACCCAACCTCCCCTTCAAATCCCACACGTCACCTCCACCACGCCCAAAAATCTCGCCACGCAACACCTATCTTTTTTTTCCTGATTTCCCCAGCAGCACTACCGCATCTCCACAACAGCACTAAAAACCAGGCAGCTAACCGACCACGCTTCTACAAACTAACGGCCACACCTCCTGCGAATACTAGAACTTCAGAAACAAGACCCAACACAATCATAACAATAACGAGCCCCTTTCGCAACTAATGACACCCACCCCAACCACCACCTTCCAATCCCCGTCCTCCACCCGCTCTCCACGCCCGAGACAGGATCGCTCTCGCCCGCCGTCGCCCTATCCGCGCGACCGCTTGCCTTCTAGCGCGAGCACGTCCGTGTGTCAGGAATGCGGGTATTTGCTCGTGGCGGCGACGCTGGGACGTACGGGGTTGACGTGTGTGGAGTGTGGAGTTGGGGATGGGGTGGAAGCTAGGAGAAAGGCGGCAAAATGATGAGAAAGGAGGAGAAGTGTGGTGGGGAGATTTGGGCATGTGCGTTGGGATCTGAACAGGTTGTAGTTTTTTTTTCTCTGTTAGACGAGTCTGCTTCGCTTGTGGCGATGTGTGGTAGAGGCAAATAGTGAGAAGAAAAAAAAGAGGTTGGTATTTATGACTCGGTAAGCTCGGCGGCAGCAAAATACCCCTTGCTCTCGACTACGCCTCGGTCTTTGACTACGGCTGTGTATTTCACGACCCACTGCGGTTCGACATTGCCACGTAGTCCAGCTTCATTGCCCTCTCCAGCTAGCACGCCACAGCCGTCCTGGCCAGAGCCCAATAGCTGCCGTAGTGTTCCTCGAGGCAGGATGTTGGTGCAATCGTTGTGTGTCAGCAACTCAATCTGTTGTTGTTTTGCGTACAAAATCAGCGGCTTGGGCACTACGCAGCAGTCCCTGACGTTGATTTGATCCACGCTCGGCTTGACCTTGACTTGTTCAAGGAACTTTGCCAGCCGTGTGACGCCGAATTCCGCGATGCCTAGACGCGAGACAAGACCCTCTTGTTGGAGCTTTTCAAGGGTGCGCCATGTTGTCATCATGGTCTCAATGTCTTCGGGTGGTACCTCGGCATCGAGACAGTCGCCATTGTGATTGTAAGGCGATGAGGCAGACTGGGGTGCAGATGCCGAGTCGTCATCGACGTCGGAATCATCATCGTCGTCCGCGTCAAACGTTACACCGGGAAAGCTGACGATGAGAAGGTTGATAGAACCCGTGCCTAGTTCCTTGAGTACGAGTTCAATAGCCTCTCTTGTCTGCGCGCATCGCCTGTCTGCGGGTACGTTGGGAAGGTAGAATAGCTTAACGGTAATGTCATACGACTCTCGTGGCTCGCTGAGGGGGGCCGGTTTGTGTATGGGAATGAACAGGATGCCGCTATCGGAGTCTCGTGTGGTCCAGGACTTGTGATCGGGCGGTGAGGATGTGCTTGTGCTGTTGGATGTGCTTGTGGCTGCGGACTGGTAGGCGGCGAAGTTTGCGCGGAGAGCGGAGGTGAGTTCGGTATTTGACTTTTCAAAAAAGGGTCGTCTTATCACGGATGGATTTCCAGACATTGTGTTCCTGTGGGCCGTCAGTGGAGGGGACGTGGCCGCAGGCTGATTGCTGGGCCATACGAGGTGGACAGTATGAGCTTCATGATGGCGAGTGGCAATCCGTCGCCGGCGCCTGTCATATGAGATGACTTGGAGTATTAAGTTGCTAGATTTAGTACGAGAGAAACTCTGTGCCGATGTTCTAGGATGTAGTGAAGTGAAGGTTGGTCAGCCGGGGAGTAAGAATTGGCGCAGCGTCCAGATTGGCTCAGTGGATAGTACGGCGCACACTCGCGACGAGCCGACGCCTTGAAACAGAAGTCTTACAGGGTGACTAATTTGGGCGAGAGCAGTGTGTAGAGATAGGCACAGGCACAGGCATAGGCATAGGCACAGGCACAGGCATAGGCATAGGCACAGGCACAGGCATAGGCATAGGTATAGGCATGGTGATGGCGGGGTATGAATTCAAGGCGCATGCATTCTCGCGGGGCTCCATCGAGACCTCCGATGGCCGACAACCCAGCCACGCTGCGCTCCCGCTGCCACCACCACCAACGACAACCAACAACCACATCCCATCCATCCATCACCGCCCCCATGACGATCCAGTATGTCTGGCCCTAATTACTTCCCCATATAACCGCCATGCCGGCCTAACCTGCGCCGTCAGATACCTCATCCTGCTCTCACGCCAGGGCAAAGTGGTTGGCTTGTCCCTCTCCCTGCCCCCCAGCGCCTTCGTGCTAAGCAAAGCCGACAGCGCCTAGCCAAGTGGTTCACTACGCTCGCCCCAAAGATCAAGGCAAAGATTGTTAAGGACGTGTCGCAGCTGGTCCTCGCCCGCCGCACGCGCATGTGCAACTTCCTCGAGTACAAAGGTGAGTGGCGCGGCACAGGCATACAGATATGGCTTCACGACGCTCACACGCGGCCTCCAGACACCAAAATAGTCTACCGCCGCTACGCATCGCTTTTCTTCATCGTCGGCTGCGACTCAACGGACAATGAGCTCATCACCCTCGAAATCGTCCACCGCTACGTCGAGCAAATGGATAAGTACTACGGGAACGTGTGCGAGCTCGACATCATCTTCAACTTTCAAAAGGCCTATTTCATCCTCGACGAGCTGCTGTTGGCCGGAGAGATGCAGGAGAGCAGCAAGAAAAACGTGCTGCGTTGTATAGGACAGCAGGACAGCCTTGAGGATATGGAGGTGAGTGAAGCTTGACCGACTTCACACACGCCTCCGCCACCACTACCACCACCCACGGCGCCTAGTGGCTGACACGCCCCTCGTCTGGCCAGGCCGAGGACGAAATCGTTGCTACCATCATGTAAATCTCTAGGTCCTGGTGTCGACTTGGAATCCACACACGTCCTGGCCAATCCCGCGGACCGTCCGCCAGAGCCTTCACTAATTGCCTTTGCCGGATCCAGGACGTCGAAATCTTCCGCGGCCGCCTGCAAGAGGGTGGCGTCTTTTGAAGGAGCTTCATCGTGCGTTGAAGAAACGGAGTTGCATTTACGGCGTTTAGGTGGCATGGGTACGGTCGAACAGAGAGTCAGGTCGCTACAGTATACCACTTGTCGCAGTGCGCGGCACTTCTCACCAAACACCACAAAACCAGGCGGCGTGGAGCGAAACAGACTCATGCAGTTGTGACCGGCGGGGCCACCAGAGAACGCACCATCTGCCATCCTGCCATGGTGAGCGGGTGGCGATGGCTGTACTCTAGCTTTTACAAATCTACCATCTCGGAATCCGCTCGGATCAGCTAGGTGTCGCTACAGGCAGTTCATGAGCTCGAACGTGATCACAAATCATGGTATCGAGACTTTGCACTTGCCTTGCTCTTGGCCTGCTCCCGTGTTCTCGATCAAGGCTAATCGTCTCACCCCATCTAGTCGCAGACCTACTCTACCATGTACACTCTCTCCACATTCTGTGACGGCGACGAGGTTCGGGTCATTCTTTGGTCCCTCTTCCAGAACCTTGGTCTGTATACATGCTATCTCTAGTTTGCCGAACTCCCTATGAGTTCATTTTCTGGCAACCTGTGCTGTCTCGTCTCGTTTGCTCTGAGTCAAGCGGACCCCCTCGTCCCCACGTTCCCACCACAAGGAATCTTCACACGGCTGCAATCAACCAGAACTGGCACAAGACCTGTAGCCTATCGCCAACACCCCATTCGCTCGTGTCGGCCATTGTCGTTGGGAGAGAGGGCGCAGCACGTTGGCATCACCTCGACCAATCAGAACCGCCAACCCGACACGCATGCCGCGGCTTAGCTCGGCGACACCGCCAAGCGCATCACGACCGCCTCCGCAATCGCCAACACGTAGTCGCTGTGACAGCTCACACCACCTTACGACGCCGCACTCGTACCATCTACATGCCTCCCGCCTGCTAGACCGCTGCCTGGCCGAACAACGATACCCTCTTCTCTCTGCAGCCAGCCTTGAGCAGCGATTATTCGTTGTTCCGGCTCCGCCCGCGAACAAAGGAGCGCCCACCGCAGCCAGCCGTGTGCCGAGACCGATACCATCGCCATAAGGCCACAAGGTAGTCGTAAAACCGACTCTACGGGCCACTCGCTCCTAACCCAGCGTCATGAAGGTACGTACCTAATCGAGTAGGCTCTCGTTGATGATGCAGCTGACCCAGTGGCGCGCAGTACCTCGACTTGTGCGCCCTCCATGAAGTCAACCTTGCCCTCAACTTCGATACCCAAGACACCGCCATCATCGGCGGCTGCGACCTCTGGACCGTCAAGGCAGCAGGGAGCGACAAGAAACTCTACAAGCGCATCGAGAAGACGCTCGAGGAGCGGCACCAGGATTTGCTCTCAGCTGTTGCGGGCCTCTCGGCACAATCAGCTGCGCAGTTTGAGGACCAGCTGAATATTGCGCGAGACACGCCGTTCGGCACCTTCAACGAGACGTCGAATCGACACACCTTTGCATATCTCATCGCCACGCTCAATGCGACACACATCGATTACGACTTTGCGAACACACTCAACCCCGAAGAGTTTCGACGCGAAAGCCAAAGGTCCTTTGTCCACAAGATTGACACAACCATGTACTATCTACGGCCACAGGTCTACTCCGCCGGCCTCCCGGCAGGGGCCGTTACGCCTCTCGGGTCCCCGATATGGAGTCCCCGGTCGTGGCATCTTATCGACAGCGAGATGGACATGGCGAATTGTGAATATTACGCCTGGGAGCCGTCGGACGACCCTTTTGCCGACGACGGCGCAATATGGAGCCACCACTTTTTTCTGTACAACAAAGATCGCAAGCGCGTGGCCTACTTCTACCTGCGGGGCATCTCTGCCTTGTCGAATTCGCCTAGTGTCGCAATGTCGCTCATGTCGAAATTCAAAGCCTCCAAAGTTGAGTCGTCGGCCAATGCGGGATCGAGGAAGCGGGCGGAATACTGGCTTGGGGACCGTGCGCGCAAGGGTCTCGAGGCATATGGCGACTCAGACGAGCTGGACAATCTGGTGATTGATCACCCTGAAGACGTTGTCGATGCCGAGCAGACTACGCTCCCAGTGAGGGAGATGAGCATGGACGTCGAGTTCTATGAAAGCGAAGGCGACAGTGATGTGGAGAGCCTCGTGGAGCGCGAAAAGAAGCCGAGTCGGCCGAGGACGATGAGTGAGGGGGTTATGGACCGCATAGAGCTCTAAGATGCCACGGCGCAACGACAAGCGCTGTTTGACGATGTCGTTTCCCCGTTCATCCGGTTCCTATTGGCGTTGTGGGTTTGCTTTCTCCAACTGTTCTGGTTTCTCCTATGTCTCCTTTTCTTTTCCAGTCTTCTTGAGCATAATGACGAATGACGCATGAACAAACGAGGCGTTACGGTCGGTGGGAGCGACGCGTTGCAACGTCCTTTGTTTGATTACCGTCCCAGCTCCAGATACCCCAACTCCTTTTTCGAT
>Ga0182211_1000047_pt1 | contig 29703 bp, 32 predicted proteins | sample G5R1MG_20_FD_129660 | JGI IMG/M metagenome (GOLD analysis project Ga0182211, IMG submission 129660) | Switchgrass phyllosphere microbial communities from Michigan, USA - G5R2_MAIN_03OCT2016_LD1 MG | ecosystem: Host-associated > Plants > Phyllosphere > Phylloplane/Leaf | place: USA: Michigan... | reverse complement strand
TCTCACCCCAAGCGCAGCGCATCAGTGTCAAGCCGTGCCAGTATCCAGATCCGCCGACGCGGACCAGCCGTGCCACCCCAGGCTGCCGCCCACGACGCAGACAGCGAATCGACAGATCGCACGACGAGCCTCGACCTGTCACACATCCAGATCCCAGGCGTTAATGCGCCTATTCCAGATGACCGTGAGGATACGCACGACCACGGCCACTACGTGCCAGAGCTATACCGACCCTCAGATACGCGACTGCTTGATGAGGCTGAGACTTTCGAGGAGCAGCGCTTGCACCGCGTGACAAGGCAGTGCATACAAGCATGGCGCCACCGTACACAAGAGCACATGTCGATACATGACGATAGGGAGAATCTCGCCAACGCATTCCGGCGCAAGATACTGCTTAGAGCATCGTTCCCCTTACTACATAGGACGGCGCTCGCCAGGCACTCAAACCGCGAGACCAGCCGCTTCTTCTCTAGATTGGAGAGCCGGGCGGACAGGGCGCGCGCCTTGTTCCTCTTGACAAAGGCCTTTACGCATTGGGCCAAAAGCGCCGAGGACGAGGTCCAGCGCACGTCGGTTGCCCGACGACACATTCTGCGCACGAAATTCTTCAATGGCTGGCGCGATATCACGGCTGTCAATGAGCTTAAGATACAGCACTTTGTTCTTGGTAATTTCTTACGGAAATGGAGGGCCAAAACTGCCGACACCCTCACGCGATGCGAAACTGCTGTCGCGTTCTACGAGAATCATCTGGTTCGAAAAGTATATCACGAGTGGATGTTTCGGTTTTTCGATAGTGCTGCGCCGGCTTGGCATAATGATAAGATGAGGAAGGTGACCTTGCGGAAGCTGGTTGAGATCGCAAAGGTGCTTCAGGAGCGCGGTAGTTGGGCGACTGAGCAATATGACCGATCAGTGTTGGACAAGAGTCTCAGGAAATGGCAGCAAAAGACTGTGGTTTTTCGAGCTCAGCACTTGCACGCGCAGGAGCATCAACGGACGACACAACTTTCTTTGGTCTTTGGAACGCTTCAGAAGCAAGCTCGACTCGGACCCCTCCTCCGAAGCTTCCAAGCACGTGTCAACAACCTCCGGGTCCGGGCTGCTTTCCAGACATGGCGCAGAGACGCTCAATTATCCCAGCAGGCCCGCAATGTCGACCGCCTGCGCATACTGCGCAATGCCTATACCGCCTGGAACGATGGCTTACGCAGCAAAGTCGTTCAAGACTGCAGTAACGAGCGCATTATCATTAGAATATTGTACAAGTGGACTTTGGCCTCCAGAGTATCACTCTTCCAGCGTGTCCACGACCGTCAGCTCAAGGAATCCAAATTTTTGGGCTGGGTCACCAAAACAAATGAACGCGCCAACACCTTGGATGCGGCCGAGCGACGATTCACGATATTCAAACGTGGCCAGCTTCTTCGAACAGCTCTCCGCAAAATGGAATTGATTGCATCCGAGAGGCGTAGAGAGGAATTTGCTGTTGCAGTGGAGTACCAACAGAAGCTCAAACAGCGCGTCTTCGACAAGCTCAAAGAGAGAAACGATCACTTTCAACAACTTAACCAATGGACCAAAGATGCACGGTTCTACGTTTTGAGCAAGCGGACGCTCAAGACTTGGGGCGAGGCTACACAGCATGCTCGACGGAATCGCAGACGCGAGACGTATGCTCACGTACGGAGGACGCTCAAGACAAATCTTGTGAGAAGGGTTTTTGGAGTGTGGAGAGACAGGGCACACTACATCACGACTTTGGGTCAACGGGCGACTGACGTACTCCGAAATCGTGCCCTTCAAGATGCTGGTGTTCGATTGCATCGATGGCACGATCGCTCCATTATACTCCACCAGTTGAATAACCAAGCGATGGGTCTATACAGTGACAAAGTCGCCACCCGCTACTTTAGCGCCTGGTTCTCTCGCCTTGATACACTTAATGCACTGAAGAACCAAGCCACTGCTCTTCGACAAGAAAGCACAGAGATTGCTGCAACTTCTGCGCTGAAGAAGCTGGGATGGCGGCTCTGGAACCTGCAGAGAAAAGAAGAAAACGCAAGAGCTTTGTATGAGAGGAATTTTGAAAAGCATGTTAGAGCAATGATACGCTACTGGTGTGAGCAAATGGCAGAACGAAGGGCGGAGAGGAGGGGAGCAGCAAGTCCAACGCCGAGGAGTAGGAGTAGACCGAAGAATGCAAGGGACGACGGCGATGAGAACCAGAACGAGAACGATGAGGGAGGCATACTGGCCGATACCGGCGACGAAACCCAACAGCTCGAAGCCTGGACCGCTTTCGACGAAACAGCCCTAGATGTGAACAACGATCTCGACCTCTCGTTAAATATCACCCCAGAACGTCAACAACGGTCTACAAACCTCTATCGTCACCCACCATCATCGAGCGTCCGCCCAAAATTCCAACGCCCAGCATCAGTCTTGCGACAAAACACCATGCTCAATTCACCATCATTGCACCCCCCTGTCTCGGACACCGATCTCGAACCAGAGGAAACATTCTGGTCTAGTACTCCTCTGCCTCCGCCCCCCACAAATCCTACAACTACCTCTCATCCTTTTGCCCCTTCCACCTCCACCTCCACTTTCACCAAGCCCAAACCAGGCTACCTTAAAACGCCCAGCAAGCGCTCGCTTGCGCGTGCCAAGAGGCCCGGTCTCGGCATTGCTGCAGCAGCTGTTAGTCCAGAAAAGATCGGACTGCGCAGTCCTGTTCGAAGGGAGACTGTGATGGGTGCTGGACTTGATACGGGACGCGGGGAGTTGAAAGGGCAGAGGGGGATGGGCTGGGGGCTTGGCACGATGAGTGCGCCGCCCGCGAGAACGGGACGACGAGTTGGTGGTCCCGGAGGTAGGGCGGGTGGTGTGACTAGTTTTCAGCGGAGATTGAGAGAGGGAGGCTTTGGTGCTACAGCTGGTGTTGGGGGAAGCGCGATGAAGGGTGGAAGAGAGCGAGAGAGAGCTAATCTCAGAGTGGGATTTGGGGCCCTGGGCGAGGTTGGGAGGGAATGAGCGGATTTTTTTTTGGTGCGCTGGCTTGGATTTTGGTTTACTAGATGTTGTGTTGCATTGTATTGCGTTGGGACGGGCGCTTTTAAGCAGGATCGCATTGCACTATATATACCCATTATTGGTTGTTTTGATCTGCCAATTGCACCTACCTGAATGTTCCTCCAATTATGTGCATCCTGGGAAAACAATCAATTGCACTCGAGGGAGAAACAAAATGCCCGAGACTTCTTCTTGGGCAAATATAATCACGTCAGACACAGATAACTACAAGACGTTATCAAGTTTGAACTAGTACATGGGTTTGGCAAAAATGAAAGCAATTGATCACGAAACATGTGTATCAACTGATGAGGAAGAAATATGCAAAAAATTGTGACCTAACCAGGGGTCGAACCTGGAATCTCTTGATACCAACGAAGATCGTAGTCAAGCGCCTTGCCATTGGGCCATTAGGCCAGTCTGTGACAACTGATGGCTTATGAGGTGGTTAATAACATTATAATTACCACTCGTAAATTGAGTAGCACCATGGGAAGGTCGCGCGGAACGTATGGCTTGCGTACGATGGTACCACCCTTGACCTACTAAAGCCCTCCATCCAAACCGACAGACGTAACACCAACATGGCAGGCTTCAAACAACCTGCTCAGCGCAATGCTAACCTCTCCATTCATTTCCCACTCCTAGAGTAAGCACCCTATAGCCTGACAAACTTATCTGCACCCTACCCCACCTCCCCGTTCCTTTCCCCCAATTCCCGTCCCACCATGGCAAGTAATACGGCAACGCCTGCCCCTCGCTCCTCTGCGCCCACCACGGCGCACTTTGCGGACTGCGAATTCGTTGTCGGTGGTGGTGTTGCCATTTTCCACCTTGCCACGGGCAGAGTGGTGCTCTGCCACGCACAACACCGTGGCGCGGTGTACTATTTTCTGCCCAAGGGGCGGCGCGATGCGGGCGAGGAGAGCGGACCTGGGGCTGAGCGCGAGGGGTACGAGGAGGTAATCACGTTTGTGCTGTGTTACTGATGGTTTTATTCTCCACTCCGTGCTTGTTCCTTGGACTAAGATGGGGTGAGATGAGCTGGCTTGTTCGCGCACCGTACCATGTGCTGGTGTGTGCATCATCAGCTAATTATCAAAACGGCTGTACAGTCAGGCTACCGAAACCGCATTTTGCCACTTCCAACCCCCCACCGCCAGCCCCAAGCCTACCCGCGCCTACACGCCCCACCTCTAACCGCGAACCCCGTGTCTATGGAGCTCCTACCGCTGCGCACATGGCAATACGTCTTGTACTGGTACATTGCGGAAACGTTGCCGCCGTCCGCGGAATCTGAGCTCGGGACTCCGGTTCCTGGGGCTGTGTACAAGATACCGCCGCCTTTCCCAGCAGATTTGTCGCTAAGAGAGCGGATAAGACAGGAGCCAGTGGGTTATGAGCCGGTGCGGCATGAGGGCACAGGGGTGGATGAGGAGGAGAGAGCATATGGGAGCGAGTTGGTGGGGGTGGATGAGGCAATGGGGAAATTGGGAGTGGGAAGTGTGGGGGCAGATGTGGTGAGGAGGGGGTGGAGAGGGATTCAGGAGCGGTTTGCTTTTGAGGACGCGGCTGGAAGGTGAAGGGCTCGTGGTGGGATGCGAGATGGTTTGTTGCATTGAAGGTCATGATATGCGTCGTTAGGAAGGGCACGTACTATGGCGCCACAGTGTTTGCGGCAGTAGTCTTTGGACTGGAGTTGGCTTGCCAAATTGGTTGTGTTGACCATAACATGAACACGATACGATCAAACAATTCAGGGACACACGTAAACAAGAGTTGTTGACGCGAAACTGAAAGCGGCCAGATAGATAACGTTGAACAACCTGTAGGTAACGTATGAGAATTCGCTCTACACTACGAGAGTCGTAGCCTGCTCACTAAGGCCCCAGCAACTAGTAAAACTGCCAGAACCCCGCTCTGGACAGGTGCGAACATGGCGGAGCGAATGATGACCAAAGACCCCACTGCTATGAATGTAACTGGTAAGATGGTTGCAGGTCGATATGGACGTTGAAGTTCTGGTTCCCGGCGGCGGAGGATCAACAGACCGACCACAGTAGATACGTAGAAAACCCATTCAGCCATGCCGACAAACGTGAGTAGTCCGCGAAAGCTCCCAGTGACAATATAGACTAAAGTCACAACAAGGGCCAGAAAGTTCGCGTATCTAAATGTATCAGTAAAGGGGTCGTTAAAAATAGGATTCGACTGACATGGGGGCGTCGAGTTTTGAGAGTATCTGACGCTCGTTACTCTGTGTCTGGGGCGGTATAGAAAGTCCTCGCCTGCTAAAAAAGGACGGTAGATAGTGCCGTTGTGATGCAGCTATTGTCAATCTACCCACCGAAAAGATGTTGCTTGTAATAGATCCAGCACAAGAGACTGCCACGAGAATAGTGACGATGATTCCGGCAGGTCGACCCAGAAGTGATGTTGCGGCGGCGACAGCTACTGCATTATTGCTGCTTAGCTTAGACCATGGCACGAGAATATAGTAAGCGACGTTAACAAGCTCGAAAGATGACAGCACAACCACCATGGCGGCTTTGATTGCCTTGGGAAGTGCATGTCCGGGGTCTCGAATCTCACTGGCAACAATGTTGGCCTAGAGGGGTTGTTAATAGACTGAGTACTCGTGACTCTGTGATCGAGCACTCACATTATCCCATCCATCATAAGCCCATAGACCTCCATATATAGCTGCACAATAATGGCCATACCTATCCCATGAACTCATCGATGTCCAGTCAATTATATGGCCGCTAGAGACTGTAGGACGCGTCTCGAACCAATTCTTGGAATACCAGTCACTTGAGCCAGACAAATTTGAGTTTGGATTGATGAAGTGAGCAAAAACTGCAACGAGGCCCGCAATGACGATCATGCCAACTGTAGAAAGCTTAAAAACGGTAAACGATTCACTCAGCCGTAAGGTGAACTTGGTGTTGATCGAGTTCAACAGGACCATGGAGACAAAAGCCATCATAGCGGTCAGTTTGAGAGCCCCGGGCCCATCAACCGAGGTGATTGATCCAATTGATTCTGCAATCACAATGCTTTGAATAGCCATAGACGAGGGCTTCACAGCCATTATGTAGACCCAAGCCATCTGAAAGGCCACGGTGTCGCCAAAGACATGCCGCAGGTATTCTTGCATGCCGCCGTTGAGCGGCAAAGCTGCACCAAGCTCTGCAAAGGACGCGGCTCCCGCCCAGGACAGTAGGCCTCCGAGAATCCATACCAGGAGTGCGGCGCCAGGTGATGGGACATTGCTGTCGACTTGAGCCGGCGAGGCAAAGATGCCAGACCCTATTTGCAGGGTGACCAGCACAGCAAAAGCATGACGAGTCGTAAGCTGCTTCGATGACGGTTGAGTCGATGGTGATTCTGAGGGAGATGGTTGTCCCAGTAGCGGTTCCACTTCCGTGGAACTGGAATCCGGTGGATCTTCAGCTGGGGATGTGCTTGGGTTATCGATGCTGACGTTCATCTTGTAATGCCGAGGGCCGGCCACTCTACACGCGACAGTCAATGACGCTAGTCGGCTGAGACACGAGATGGCAGCGTCCAGGCTGTGCCACAGGAGAATGAAGATCCCGCAGTTCGAGAGGGTCTAGTCGTGTGATGACGCTAGAGGCGGGGTCAGGCAGCAAACCGCAAACACGCTGGGAAAGAAGGGTTGTATGAAGTTGATGATGGTGCGTGTGTGAGTACGGGCGCACGTCGCACACGATCTGGGGTTGTATATCAAGTGAAAGCAGACTGATACCGCACATGATCGTCAGAGGTTGGGCGAGTTGTGCCTGCCGCCACAGTGTGGCTGAAAAGCTTGGCCATCGCCAGAACTCGCAAGAGCAGCCCACTTAGCATCGTGGGCTACACCACCCCGTACATACACCCACCGCAAGACCTTCCCCGAGCGCAACCCCCACCAAACCTGGCCAATATACTTCATCAGACTAATCGCCGCCCTCCCTAACACCCTTTCGCTGCTCTCGCCCCGGGTGGCCCGAACACCCCTCTTCGCTTCAACGCCAACGAGCAGGTACGTCAACACCACTTCCGCGCCTGAGCTCTACAGCCCCGCAATTCCCAGCTTACATCCGCCCTGGGACAGACGCCATCGACATACTCCCGCTTCCACTGTTATCTGCGCCACCTCTCGCCTCCACCCTGGGCAGCTTGTAGCCCCAAACACGCACCTCTGTGACCCGATACCATACCCCCCATCATGGACACGAATCAGAACGACGAGCTGTACCCAATTGCCGTGCTCATCGACGAACTCAAGCACGATGATGTCATCTTACGACTGAATGCCATCCACCGTCTCAACACAATCGCGCTGGCACTGGGTGCTGAACGGACACGAGAGGAGCTCATACCCTTCCTCGATGGTGCGATCATGGCCGGCACCCGACTGCATTGCATTGGCTAACAAGACGGACAGAGTCTGTCGAGGATGAAGACGAGGTTCTCACGGCGTTGAGCGAGGAGCTGGGCAAGTTTGTCGAGTACGTTGGCGGTCCAGAGCATGCGCATGTGCTCTTGTCACCTCTCGAGAATCTTGCGGCGATAGAGGAGCCCCTTGTGCGGGAGAAGGTGTGCCTGTAATTTCGCGACCACGGCTACATGGCTGACATAGGCAGGCTGTTGAGTCGCTGAACAAGATTTGCGAGGAGCTATCGCAGCAGCAGATCGAGGACGCCTTCATCCCCCTCGTCCTGCGTTTGTCCAAAGCCGATTGGTTCACCTCGAAAATCTCCGCGACTGGTCTCTACCAGGCTCCTTACTCTCGCGCCACACCTCCCTCGCAAGAAGCGCTCAGGCAGCATTACGGACAACTTGTTCACGATGACACACCCATGGTCCGAAGACAAGCCGCCAACAACCTCGCAAAATTCATCAAGGCCATGCCCCCATCGATCGTCATTGACGAGATGATCCCGCTTTTCCAGCACCTCGCCGCAGACGACCAGGACAATGTCCGTCTTTTGACCGTGGACATTCTGATTGCGATCGCCGAGGCAGTTCCCAAGGAGCAGCAGTCGAGTCACGGCGTTCTTCTGACTGCTCTACGCAGCTTGTTCGAAGACAAAAGCTGGAGAGTGCGATACATGGTTGCGGACCGATTCGAGAAGGTAGCAGCTACCTTTGCAGGCAACCCATAGTCTATGCTAACGCATCTAGATTGCGAAAGCGGTCGATGAGGAGGTGGTTAACCGAGATTTGGTCCCGGCGTTTGTGAAGCTCCTGAAAGACACTGAGGCGGAAGTCCGCAGCGCCATTGCAGGGCAGATACCGGGTATGTCGTGTGGCACGCCTGGCAATGACTTCATTACTGATAGACATGCCTAGGCTTCTGCGCACTTCTTGAACGCGAGACACTCCTCCACGAGGTTATGCCCAGCATTGAAGAACTAGTCTCGGATCAGTCACAACATGTTCGCGCCGCTCTTGGCACCCAAATCAGCGGGCTGGCCCCAATTCTTGGAAAGGAAGAGTGAGCTATTATGGGTGGGTTATCACGTGCTCTTGTTCTGACGTGCCTTAGGACCATTTCACACCTTCTTCCGATGTTCCTTCAAATGCTAAAGGACGAGTTCCCCGATGTTCGCCTCAACATCATCTCGAAGCTGGAGTCTGTTAACAACGGTACGCTATGCCCTGAGCTCTTTCATGACACGTGCTAACTCGTCCCAGTCATTGGTATCGAGCTTTTGTCGCAGTCTCTCCTTCCGGCCATTGTTCAGCTTGCTGAAGACAAACAATGGCGTGTCCGTCTAGCCATCATTGAATACGTACCCCTTCTCGCTTCTCAGCTTGGTGTCAAGTTCTTTGACGAGAAGCTCAGCAGCTTGTGCATGAGCTGGCTCGGCGACACTGTCTTCTCCATTCGAGAAGCCTCGACCCAGAACTTGAAGAAACTTACCGAGGTCTTTGGTGTCGAGTGGGCTAATGAGGCCATCGTACCTAAGGTTATGGCGATGGGTCAGCATCCCAACTACCTTTACCGGATGACTACTTGTTTTGCGGTCTCGGTACGTTCCTGGCGCTGACCTCGCTCCCATTTTGCAGACTAACCCTGATAGACCCTCGCACCCGCCCTTAGCCTGGACGTTATTGAGCAGTCCATCATCCCCATGATGGACAAGCTGGTCAATGATGACATTCCCAACATTCGGTTTAACGTAGCCAAGTCATACGGTCAGCTCATCAACACACTTAAGCAGCTGCCAGAAGAGGGCACCGTGATTGCTCTTGAGAAGGCAGGCACACCTGGTCAGGGTTGTCCAAAGGCGACCGAAGTCATCACAAAGAGCGTTCTGCCCAACCTGGAGAAGCTGCAACAAGATGATGATGTCGATGTTCGATACTTTGCGACGACGGCGGCACAGAGTTTTACAGAGGCCATGCAGACTTAGGAGGTTGTGTTGCATCCTAATACTCGAGTAATTGCAAAGGATTGATATGACAAGGAGCATTGATGCATGGGTAATGATATGGATAGACGTGGTGTACGAAAGCGAGGGCTAGGCTTGCTTTTGGTTGAATTGAGGGTATGGAGCATTGTAGCGTAACACAAGGGTGCTGACTGAAGAGCCTAGAGAAGGAGCAGTCGTTGAGCTCAGTCATGGAGCAATAACCAATGCAGATGATCACGGATAGATTGGTGGTGAAGCAAGTGTAATTTGCGCTACGTGACGTTGTGGTCGTCATGATTGACTTGGTCCGCTAGAGCCCTCGCCCGTAGCCCATCTGCAAAGCCCTTCTGCGACACCTTGCCACTGCGATGTTTGTGGTGGGCAGCATGGGGTTAGACGGCGCCGGCATCCTTGAGCAGGTCGTTGAGGCTTGCCTTTTTCGCCTGCAAGTCCGAGTTTCCACCAATGTGCTTCTGCGCAATGAAGATGTTGGGCACGGTGGTCTGGCCCGTCAACTCGCCCAGGGTAGACTGGATGGCCGAGCCGTCGTCTGGTGTGGCTGTGTTAGCCATTTCCGCTGGAAAGACTGATTTATATGATCTCCGTGTCCGCGTGCATGGGCGGGGGCGGGGGCGTGTTGCGTGTCACGTACCAACCTGGTCCAGCTCGATGGCGAAGAATTTCGCACCGCTGTCACTGAGCAGCTGCTTTGCCTGGCGGCAGTAGGGACAGTAGGACTTGGAGAAGACGGCGACGGGGTTCTCGTCGATGATGGCCTGGACTTTGGTCTTTGTGGCGGACATGGTGGCGGGGCTGGGGGCGCGGTGGAAGAAGCGGGCGAGGAAGGATATGGTTGCGGTAGTCGGGGGCCGGAGCCTGTTGGGTTGGGTGTGGGCTGGCTGGATGGACTCTTGGGAGATGGGTCAGCCTGGGTGTGGAGGAGCTGGTCAGCTTGGGGGTGGGGGGAGACAGATGTACTACGTGACCAGCGACAGGTGGCCCGTGGCGCGCTGACAGACTTACTGCGTTGTGTTGTGTGCGAAGGGCGTGTTGGGACTGGGACTGCGGTTGTCGAGTACTGGGTAGAGTCAAAGCCGTGATGCGTTGCGCCCCCGCGGCGATGGATGAACTTTGGTGGCGGATGATGCAATCCAAGGTGCTCAGCCGCTTCGGAGTCACTACAGGGGTTCCGCAACAACTGCGTGCCGATTGGCTCGGCCCGACCAAGAGATCTTCGGGCAGGGAGTCGGTGCATAACAGGGGTAATGGCCACCGTTCGGGGGCCCTGGGCCATGACGAGTGCGCGTCTGGCCTCGGCGGTTGTGTGGATCGATGGAAGGCAAGGCTGGCAAGGGAGAAGAAGTCGTTCGTGGTCTTTTGCAGCCACGTTGGCAGTATCCAATAGGTGTTCTGCCGTGGCCGACATACTATGTAAGTACCACACCGTACACCAGTACAACACCTACAAGAGCCGCCCTTGCGTCTCACGCCTCCGCGTCATCCGCTTTCCGTCCGAGAGCCAGCGTTCCGCGCCCATCCATCCACCCAGCTCCGGTCCTGTTCACAGTTCACACATACCTACTACTACATACATAGTACATACATTGTACAGCGACTACCACATGTGTGCGCGACCCCCGAACGCACCGCCATGACGACCACGGCCGGCGGCTCCACCGTCATCTTCACCCTCGCGCTGCTCGCCATCACCAGTCTCGTCCTTCTCCTCCTGCGCTACTACCTGCCCTTGCGCACCACGCCCGCCTACGTCGTCGTGCCCGTCTTCCTGGCCATCGCGCTACCCGCCAGCATCGTCGTCGTGTTGCCCATCGATCTCGCCAGCCGCGTAGATGCCGATGCCGATGGCGCACGGGGTGTTTCGCTCAGCGATGCCGTCGTCTACAAGGCCTGGCGCATCATCTACTGGCTTACCTTTGCCCTGACGTGGGCTATTTTGCCCATGCTCGGCGAGTACGTCGACGCGGGCTACCGCCAGCCCAAGGCGCGCCTCCTGTATGCGCTGAGGAGCAACGGGCGCTACTGGCTGATTGTGCTGGGCTGGAGCATTGTGGGCTCCATCTACCTGATCTGGTGGAACGGCTTCGAAAAGGACACGTTCAAATCGCTCGTCATGGCGCTGGCCTACACGTGGGGCTTGATTCTCGGAATTTATCTCATGGGCCACGGCCTGGTCGCATTCCCCAGGAGTCTGTTCCGCTTCGCGAGCGTGAGTGGCCGTCTAAAGCGGATACAGAGCTCGGCGCCCCAGATCTACGAGAAACTGAACGAAGCGCTGGAGAAGCTCGAGCAGTACGAGTACCAGGTTGTACAGCTCAAGCAGAGGAAGGCCAGCACGTCACGGGAGTTCCAAGAGTGGGTGGATGAGTTGGCGGAAAAGTGCAATCTGCCAGAGAGCCGAGTGAGCGCTTTTGTGCGGACAAACGCAACAACCGTACCGCCCGTCGTGACAGAGCGGTATCTTGCCGAGCTGACGCGCAAGCTGAAGCGAGCCCGCCACGCAAAAGCTCGCTTTGAGAACGAGTGGGACCATGTTGTTCGCAAGGCCCTTCGCACGCAAGCCATCCTCGACGCCAAGGCCAGCAAACGCCTCGAATTCAAAACCTCGTCTTCCACCACGCCTCCAGGCTTCTTCGACCGCCTAGTCCTTCACACGCCGTACACGCGCTACCATCTTCACGTTCATGTTATCCCCATGCTCACCTACTTTGCTTGGTTCATCACCGTCCTCGCGTCCATCGCCATTGTCTGGTCCGAATGCGTACGCGAGGCACAGGACTTTGGCGGACAGAAACTCTCCATCATTGGCTGGACTGTGGTCAATCGCCGCCACTCCGGTCGACCGTCCATTGGCTTTAGCAGCCAGGTCATCGCTGCCGCGTGGCTGTGCTACATGTGCATCTGCGCCTTCTACAGTCTCACCGAAGTCAAGATATGGGGCAACCGAGCGCTGGTGCGAAGGAATACCTACCAAGAAAGTGCGACGTGGTATGGCCTACAAGTTGCGAAGCTGACGGTCCCACTGAGTTACAACTTCCTTACCATGACGGACAAGATTATATGGAAAGGCACCATGTTTTATAAATTTCTCGGCCGGCTTATTGTCCTGACTCCTTTGGGGGAAAGCTTCAGCGCCTTCTTCCCCATCTTTATTCTCGTCCCTGTTTTTGCCACGGCGTTTGGCCTCTACGGCAAAGTCAGGAACATCTGCGGATTCGGCGACCTTCTCGACGACGAAGACGAAGACACAAGAGGCGGTAGCGCAGGCACTGCATCGTGGCGCGAAGGCCGCGCACTGATTGACCGGGAGCTACAAGGAGCCAGTGGCAACGTCTTTGGCCTTTCCCAACGACGCTCTGCGTCCCCGCCCAACGAACGATACACGGATGATCCGGACCCTGCGTCACCTAGGGTTCCAGTTTCCGCCGCCAATGGCGCGCTTGGCTCCACTCCACAACCAAGACCACATACCCGGCCGGAGCGACGGCGGCGCATTGATGACGACGACGAAGATGCAGGAAACTTCTTCGAAAACCTGGCGAGCCGAGTGAAGAACACGTTGGAGACGACCGACTTTACGGTCACGCGGCCAAAGTGGCTGGGTGGAGACGAGCAGGTCGAGTTGGGGTCTGGGTCGAGGGGTAGGCCGCTGGGCCGAGGCGAGGACAGCAGCAGCAGTCGATTTTTAGCCTTGTTCGGGGGTCGTGGGGATGAGGGGAGGGTCAGGTTGTAATCGGGCTACTTTTCTTTCTACCATGGATTGCCTGAACGGTCCGTGTGGGATGGGCTGCATTACCTGGCGTTTTGTTTGTTTTTTCTGGGAGACGGGGGGTGGATAGATACCAGACCGCCACCCACATGGCTGTGGCGATTCGTCGAGCGACTCTTCTCTCTCTCTTGGCCTTGTCTTCTCTCTTTCTTCACCTCGGGGAGAATCCTTTGGTATCTTTGGGTGAAGGGAGTGTAGACGTCAGCTCATTGGCCATGGTAGCCACCATAGGCGCCGAAGCCACGCCCACGACGACAGGACACTGGGGTGTGGCAGCGCTTACTGAGACAGGAGATGATGGCGGCGGTACGGCGTGCCAGGCTCGTGCACCGAGCAGCTCGTCCGCCCGTCGATTGGCCGTGATCCTGGCTTCGGTGCAATTGATGCTGGTTCTCGTCGCTAGACACGGGTCAGGTCGATGTTGGGCCTGTCCACCCAACCCAACCCACAACCCACCGCCTGCGCCTCTTTCCGGCCAAGCCGCGCCCGCCTCGCCCACCCGCCGTCAACCCCCAGCAGACTGAAACGCCTGTGCCCCGCCGCCGCCCCGCCTGTAGCCAGCGCCCGTCCGTTGTCCCGTTGCTGCGTTGTTGTCGTCTGCCTCACGACAACTCCCCATCACCCTGTGCCTTTCGCCTGTCGGTCTGCAGCTGCCCGTGACTCGTGGCCCTCCAACGTCATTCGTTGCCTCACACCCCTCCCCCGCAGGCCAAGGACGTCGTCGGCCGGCCTCTGCTTCCGTCCCAGCTGCGGCCTGATCTCGCTGCGCGTGGGCCTCGCAGACACTCCACCGTGAGGCCTCGGTCCACACATCTCGGCCGACGGCAGCGGCCCGTAAGTCGAGACCAAGTCGCCTCGCTTGAGCCCCCTCACCTTGAAAGAACCCTCGTTTCCTCACGCCCGGACCAGCCTGTGCCGGCGTGCACCCGCGACATTTGTCGCTCGTTTCTCCCAACCCGTCTGTTGGCATAGCCTCCACCACACCGAAATCTCGCACGAGCGGGACACGGCCCACGGAAGCAGACAGCGCAGCGACTCTCTCGCAGCGAGAGAGAGAGAGAGAGAGAGACTAGATACTGCCCTCACAAACCGGACCATCGCCACATTCGCAGGCCAACATGTCGGCCCCTGTACCCCTCCTTCGACCCCCCATTCCCGGCGGTCGCCCAGGAGGCCAGAGAGGCCCACCACGACTCGGTCTATCGATACCCGCCTCCCCAAACGCGAGACCAGTAGCGAATGGCGGTGCAAGCGGTGGCTTGCCGACACTCGGCCGACCGCCAATGCCCCCAGCACTCACCCTCGCGACACCCATGGGCTCCCACAGAACACCACAAGACGGCAGGCCGAGCCTTCCTCCCCTCCGAATTGGTACGGGTTTATCGGCAGGCTCGAGCGATGCGAGCGCGCACTCGAGATCGGGGAGTTTTGGAGACTTGCAGGCCAATGGATCCGCAAACTCATCCTATGGCGCGCTAAGCTTTCCCACACTACAGCCAGCTACAGATCCTGCATCAGCCATTTCATTGGGCGGCAGTGAAGGTGCGCCTTCGATGGAGCGGGAGAACAGTAGCCAGCCATTATTCGATCTAGACGTGCTCGCTGCAGAGAAGGGTCGGCCGTTGGAGGTCGACGATTTGGATGATGCAGGATGGAGAGCAGCGAGCTCAAGAGGCATGATCGAAGAGAAGGGTAGTCTAGGCGAGGGTGCTGGTGGTGCAGTCACAAAGTGCTTACTCAAGGGCGGGAAGACCACATTCGCGCTCAAAGTCCGTATTCTTTCTGTCTTGCGCGTTCCAAAACTAACTCAGCCCAGATCATTACCACCAACCCCGATCCTGATGTCAAGAAGCAGATTGTGCGCGAACTGTCCTTCAACAAAAACTGTGCTAGTGACCATATATGCCGATACTATGGTGCTTTCATGGATGATAGTACGGGAACCATCAGCATTGCCATGGAGTTTTGCGAGGGCGGCTCCCTGGACGCTGTTTATCGTGAAGTCAAGAAACTCGGTGGTCGCACCGGTGAGAAGGTGCTCGGCAAGGTCGCAGAAGGTGTTCTCAATGGCCTGACCTATCTGCATTCCCACCGTATCATTCACCGAGACATCAAGCCCAGCAACATTCTGCTCTGCCGGAATGGCCAGGTCAAGCTATGTGATTTTGGTGTGTCTGGGGAGTTCGGTACAAAAGGAGATGCAAACACCTTCATTGGCACCTCCTACTACATGGCACCAGAACGAATTACTGGGCAGAGCTATACCATCACCAGTGACGTGTGGAGCTTGGGCGTGACTTTGCTGGAAGTTGCGCAACATCGTTTTCCCTTCCCAGCTGATGGAACGGAGATGAACCCACGCGCTGGACTTATCGATTTGCTCACATATATTGTTCGTCAGCCGATACCGAAGCTCAAAGACGAACCGGAGAGTGGGATCAAGTGGACGGAGAACTTCAAGTATTTTATCGAGTGTTGGTACGTACTATTCGTATGCTTGACAAAAAGGCGTGCATACACTAACCTGCTGTAGTCTTGAGAAAGACTGTCCCCGAAGAGCTACGCCGTGGCGCATGCTTGAGCATCCATGGATGGTTGAAATGAAATCCAAAAAAGTCAATATGGCGCACTTCCTCAAACAGGTCTGGGATTGGAAAGAGTGATTTGATGCTTGCACTCCTACAGGTTTAAAAGCGCAACTTCCATGAGACGGAATCCACATTGGGGGGAAGACACGGGAACGGGTGCTGTTCATTGGATCATATGTGGATGGAGGGCGCATGGTCAAGTATCGACAAGCATCGACTGGGCTTGGAGTGCACAAACACGACCTGCATACGGAACTCAACCAGGGAACCACCGGGTCCGAGGAATAAATATTACAAAGTTAGGCCCTGGGAGTAGGTGCAAGGTTTCTCGTATCGACACTGTATCTTGGGCTTGCGGCGAAGGGCATTTGATAAGCGTTTTTGAGTTGCGCGAAATGCTGCATATACCGACATAGCTCAGAGAATGACAGCATATAACACCAGACAAACGTTGGTAGCTGATGGTTACCTTTCTTGCCTATCATTGAGGATGCTAGTTGCTCCAGCTTATTATCGTTGCGCCTACTTCGTACTGATTGATTTTCATACACTGATTATATACTTCGTATGGATGCTGCTGGACTGGATTCGGGATAGCGCGGGGGTTTACTCTAGCGCGGGGTCCGGTCCGACAAATCCTCCACCTTGCCTTCACTTTTGGAGTCATACCAAATTATTGTAAGGCGCCTCAATTCACCCGGCACACGCGATTTCGGAAACCAAGATATTGGCAGCGCTTCCGCGACCCTGAAAACTATCTATCTACCGAGCTGCGCCACGAACGATCGCGCGTAACGTGAACTACCCCTCGATTCGCCCCACTCTCGGCGCAGACAACGAGATGCCTACGATTGCAGTCGATAAGGCCGCGCTCTTTAAAGAGCTTGGCCGTGAATATACCACCAAAGAGTTTGATGAGCTATGTTTCGAGTTTGGAATAGAACTGGACGAGGATACGAGCGAGAGCACCAAGCCAGAGGATCAGGCACAGCCACCACAATTGAAGATTGAGATCCCAGCAAACCGCTATGATATGCTGTGTTTTGAGGGAATTGCTTTGAACCTAAAGGTCTTTTTGGAGCAACAAAAGTTACCAAAGTGGACGGTGACCAAACCGGCGGAGCTGCAGGTCCTGGAGATCAAGGAGGAGACCAAGCAAATACGAGAGCTGTGCTCTGGTGTTGTTCTGCGCAACATCAAGTTTACGCAGGAACGATATGATTCCTTCATTGCGTTGCAGGACAAGCTGCACTCGAATCTCGCACGAAACCGAACACTGGTCTCTATTGGAACACACGATCTTGATAGTAGGCGAATAGTATGTCGCATAGAGTGACATGACTAACGCATAGTAGCTGTCAAAGGTCCTTTCACATATGAAGCGCTACCTCCGGAGCAGATCAAGTTTGTTCCCCTTAACCAGACCAAGGAGATGAACGCAAAGGAGCTCATGGAATTCTATGACGTGAGTGCACATACTCGCCTTCTTTTGGATAGGAGACTTATTGTGAACAGAAGGATAAGCATCTAGGTCGCTTCCTACATATCATTCGCGACTCACCAGTTTATCCTGTCATTTACGACTCGAACCGAACGGTACTCTCACTGCCGCCTATCATCAATGGCAACCACAGCAAAATCACACTCCACACCAAGAATGTCTTGATCGAGATCACTGCCACGGACAAGACCAAATTAGAGATTGTCAATCACATCCTAGTAGCCATGTTTGCCGGATATGCCGAATCAATAGAACCTATCAAGATCGTCTCATCACACAATGGCGAGTCAAGAGAGTCGCCAGACCTCTCACCGCGGGAATGGAAGGTGGAAGTTGACTACTTGAACGCTGTTACGGGACTGAATCTATCGCCTGAAGAAATATCAAAACTTCTGTCCCGGATGGGTCACGACGTGTCGCCTTCAAAAACCGACAAGAATATCCTGGATGTCTCCGTACCCATTACCCGGGCAGATATTCTCCACCAAGCAGATATAATGGAAGACTATGCTATTGCGTATGGCTTCAACAAACTGCCGCGATACTACCCTAACAAGACGGCTGCTGTCTCTGCACCATTACCGATCAACAAGCTTGCCGACATCGTACGTCTCGAATCCGCGGCTTCAGGGTGGACAGAAGTCATGCCACTCATTCTCTGCTCACACGAAGAGAACTTTGAGTGGCTCAATCGTAAAGATGACGGAAACACAGCTGTGAAGCTTGCAAACCCCAAGACCGCAGAGTACCAGCTCGTACGAACATCATTACTCCCGGGTCTGCTCAAAACCATCAACTCCAACAAGCACCATTCGGTGCCAATGAAGGTTTTTGAGGTCAGCGATGTTGGTCTCATCGACATGGAGCAAGAGCGCAAGAGCAGGAATGAGCGACACTTTGCGGCCGCCATCATGGGCAAGACAAGTGGCTTTGAGCAGGTACATGGGTTGCTGGACAGAATTATGCTGACGCTTCGATCTCTATTCATCACCCGAGAAGATGGCCTTCAAAACGAGCAGTTAAACGGCTACTGGATCGAAGAAGTCAACGGTGCGACATTCTTCTCCTTCCTAACGTAATACGCTAATTCATTGCAGATCCTACCTTCCTGGCCGGCCACTCCGCCGCCATCAAAGTCAATATTGGCGGAAAAAACCACACCATTGGTGTATTTGGAATTCTGCACCCGAGTGTACTACACAAGTTCGAGTTGCCGTACGTGCCGTTCCCGTCTCTTTTGGTTGATGAGCCATACTTACTGGAGAATACTAGATACCCTGTCAGCACGGTTGAATTCAACCTTGAGGTTTTCCTTTGAGAAATTCTTGAGCATCCCATGCATCATGATCCAAAAGCGGGATTCCGGCGCCATAGATACCTACCTAGATCTGATGTACGAATAAAAAAACTATCCCCAGTAACGAACATTATTGCCATTCGATGGACAGTCGATTGGTGCGGCCATTAGGGGTCTTGGACTAGACTCATAGCGCTACTTTTACGTCTTGCCATGTGATGTAGTTACACGGGACGTGCTGCAAGATGGTGTCGGCAATCAGGACTCATTGTTTACCCCTTGATCTCGTGGAGGTATTGCTGCCACGTGCGATCTGGGTCAAGCACTCACTGGGGAGACCACTGAGCCCTTCCACGTCGGCTTATTGGATACATTGACCCACGCGGTTATTTTTTTTTTGGCATTGCCTTGAAGTTCGCAATGGAGACTAGTTGAGGTCCGTTCATTTCTTGGGTGTATGCTATTTCCTCACGCGGCGACGGAAGAAGGAGGTGGGCGGCGGAGTGGGTAAGACGGTCGAGAGTAAAGAAGGGGGCGGACGAAATATGTTAACCAGAAAGGCTAGGAAGCAAGGACTAACATGTATGTTGGTTTCCAAGAATGTGTATACTACTAGCGCACGAGGAAAGCAGCCCAGCTGATACTGTCACGTGTAAGCGGTCTTCCTGTCGGGCAATTTCGACTTAAGTTCTTTCCCTTTATCCTGCTTAGACGTCATTGGGCCAATCATGGTCAAGGCGATGGTGGCATTGATAAGAATGGATGGCTAGGGATGAGGTTGGAGGGCATAAACGTACTTCGTAAATAGCTAACAAGAGGATCTCAGTCAGATCAAGGAGGGACTAAGCTAAGGGAAAAAAAAAGGGTCATCTAGATAATACAATTTTAGAAGATGAAACGTGAACCTGTGCTGCCCAAAACCCCCCAGTCAACTCCTACTCAATGTCAAAGTCAAGACCATCTGCGTCCTTCTCAATTGATTCATCGTCGTACGAGCTCCATGCAGTCTGAGAAGCAGTGTCTTCCTTTGTCATGAGAGGGTGGCACTTGTCGACATCTCCTCCGGTAACAGAGTACTTGACATCACCACTTTCCAAGACGGCAATGCCCTTATCCATGTCCTGCACGACGAACATCTTCGGCGGCTGCCCATCCTTGTAAGTACAGAAGGTGAGCCAGAAGAAGTCCTTGGTGTCGTAGTCGGCAGCGAAGTAGAGTCCTTCGATGTCAGCATCAACCGCCGCTCCGGCCTCCTCGGCGTGCCAGGCAACCAGCGCAACAGCAGAGGTACCGACAACAGGCTCCTCTTCGTCACCGAGACGCAGACGAGAGACACCTGCGGCAGACATGGTGTTCTGGTAGTAGTACAAGTAGCGACCCGCACCGTCACCAACGATGGTGTCTTCGCTGTAGACGAAGAGCTCATCGCATCCGAGCTCAGCAGTTTGGGTCGTCTGCTTCACATACATGTTTCCGTTGGAGCAGTACATGATGTTGTAGGCACCTCCCTCAGCAATGAGCTTGGTGAACTCGTATCCGTCCTCACGCACGTAGGGCGTGGTGGGAATATCAGCAAGCTTGTAGCTGACTGCGTCTGTAGCTGACTTGACACGATCTGTGATGTCCTTCAGACTACCAAAGAGACCTCCGGATCCAGATGAGGCTACAGGGGAGGTTTGAGTGTTGGCCGTTGCAGTGACAGTCTGGTCGTCCGATGGCGCCGCGTCGGTGGAAGCGGTATCTTGCCTGGCTTTGATGGATCGCCGTTCATTGTCAGCTTGGTTATCCTCAGTTTGAGTGCCCTGAGTAGCAGGTGTGTCGTCACCGGCAGGGGCTTGAGTGGTAGGAGTATCGTCACCGGCAGGGGCTTGAGTGGTAGGAGTATCGTCACCGGCAGGGTCCTGAGTGGCAGGAGTGTCGTCACCTGCGGCAGGAGTCTGAGTGGCAGGGGCATCGTCACCGGCAGGAGTCTGAGAAGCAGGGGCACTGCTTGCGGCGGGTGACTGAGGAGCGTCACCTCCGGTAGAAGGTGTCGCATCGACAGCCTTGGATGGGCTAGGCTGCTTGCCAATCGCGATACAAGCAGATTTGATGCTCTTGTAGCCAGTGTCCATGATGTCGAACTCCTTAATATCGAGGACATTTCCGTAAAGGCGGTTTCTCCAGCTGAGGTTAGTGTGGATTCCAGTGCAACCTTCGGTGGGAGTGAAACCAGCAGTGAAGGCACCGTCTACCAACTCAGCTCTCGCGGCTGCTTTGGCGATTCCCTTGATCATTGGCTCGTTGATCAGAGCAACTGTCTTCTTCCAGGATGTGATGCTGATTCCGAAGTGGAGGCCGATGGGAAGTCCCAACTCGGCTCCGACAAAGATGGACCCTTCGGCTTCGAAGACAGGGTGAGGCACAGGATCGAAGTTTTGGCGTGTTGATTTAGAGGGATCGACCAAGTCGATCTTTGCGTAAGCACGGTTCCAGTTCAGTTCAGCGCCAGCCAGAATACGACCTTCGGCCTGAGCCTCCAAAGTAACACGGCTGTCGACGCGAACCTGTGGTCCAATCGTGATGACACCAAAAGAGAGACCGGGAAGACCAATCTGGAACAGGTTGTTCTTCCAGTCCCGGCTGAGTTTGATCTGCGCATCCACACCGACCTTCAAAGCCGCCTTCATGTCAGCCCAAGCCTCGAGTTCACCTTGAGTGATGCCGTTCAGTACAGACCAAGTAGCGCGACCAGCAAGCTCGACGCGACCTTGAGCACCACATCCCACACAGAAGATGTTGAGATAACCCTCGCGTTGAACGCCGGCATCAGCTTTAACTTTGGATTCGGTACCATATGCGGCAATGAGAACGGCAGGTCCCCAGGGAGAATCAACCTGCTTCGACCCAGCTTTGCTACCATCTGGAAGGGAAAATGCGAAGGACTCCTTGATACTGCCGCTGATAGAACCGGTAGTGACAAGTTGAACAGCGCCTTGAACGACGGCAGCGGTGACGTTGACAGCTGTCTTCAAGACCTGAACGGCGGGTGCCACAATCTTTTGTGCCACGAATCTGACAAATCCACTAAGCCAGCCACGCTTCACGTTTCGGCGATGAAGGATAGCCCTGCGCGCGACCTTGGTCAGGGTGTCGGAGTCCAAGCCAGGGGTAGCCTCTTTCAAGAAGTTAAGGTCATCAGCTGAGAGCTCGCCGTAGCCAAGAGCCTCATCCAGATCAATATCAAAGTATTCGCCTGTGCAGGCTGTGGGAAGGTTGTACTTCGTATCCATGGGAGCCTTGCAAGTGGACAGCTCGTCGCCAAACTTGTTCGTATCGTTGCTGGTCGCGTTAGGAAATCCGGTAGCTGATGGAAACCCGCTCGAGAAGGGAACAGAAGACATGGTAGCGGTCGGGCCTGAGCTCGCATCCGAGATGATAGCCGAGAATACGGGAGAACCTCCGTTTGAAGATCCGTTCGAGCCTGTGGTGGTATTTTTTCCGGGCTGGGTGACAACATTGCCGTTGTTACCAACAGATGGTCTGTACATACCCCACTGTGCTTCGCCACCGTGGGTGCATTCGTCCTGAGATTGAGGGGTACCCTTGACGATGATCGACTTGCCATCATCAGATTTGACAATGTCATCCACCTGGAAGTAGCACTGGTCATCATCGGCCGACTTTTTGCATCCTGCCGTGCTCGAGACAATGACCATGCCCTTGGTCCAGGATGTCTTCGCAAAGTCACAGGCTACCGTTGATGAGAAGTCAACCACGAGCTTGTCGTTGGCGTAAGTCGCTTGGCTGATGTACGCAGACTGCTCCAGCACCACAGCGGGCGCCTTGAAAAACAAATCGATGACACCGAAGTAAAAGGTCTTGCTTGGCTCTGTCCACAGGGTTAGCAGTGTGAAGCGGTATTTTTTTTTGTTGGGGACACGTACGAGCGTCGCCGTTCTCCGCATAGTAGAGCTGAGTCTTGTCACCGACAACGGTGGGAACAAGATGCTGGGGGTTGTTCGCGTTGTGGGTCCAGTGGTTGCACGACTCAAGCTTGACATCTCCTTCCATCTTGGAGTGGAACTCTTCTTGCTTGTAGCCAAACGGCTTACCGACTTTGGCCGCCGAGGCAGTAGGTTTGGCACCAGGTGGACTTCCAGCCGAACCATACACAGTCTCATAGACGGTGACTGGAGCAGCGTCGCAGGTTTTGGCGGCGACCCCAGTTGGGTAGAGAGGAGCGGCGCTGGAAGAGTCTACATGGTGGACCTTGTTCGAAGCCGTGGCATTTCCAGTAGCATTGTTTGCACCGTAGGGAAGCGCAGGACTGAATGCGGATGCAACGCTTGCAAGCGCAACCGCTGTGCCAACGACGCGCATTTTCAAGACGATGCCCGAGGATCAAATTAAATAAAGAGGGAGTAGTAACGAGTGCGTGCAGTCGATCTGCAAAGGACAGTGTTCAAAACACCAGAAAAGCAAAGGGAGTAGAGAGAAGGTGAGTTAGCACCGTGTCTGCTGTGACTTGAACGTCCATGGGGATGATCGAATACATATATATATATACGCAGGAGGTCCGCCTAAGACACACATAGCGCCCGGCTACCGAGACCCTGAGATGGCTTGATCGGAGAAGCCGTGAGGGGAATTGGTGGAGCTAAGCACGCGGGGTATAGAGCAGCCATGGTGGAGAGCTGAGCCCCTCAAAGGCGCCGCCTAACGTTGGTCATGACTGGATTCAGGGTGTGATGGCTTGGCATTCCGTGGACAGGGTCTAGCCCAAGGACAACGGGTCCATTGAATACCTATCACTCTGTTTGTTAGCTGAGAAGACTCTCTGTCTCTAACTTGAGCGCTTGTTAGCTACCGGGCAAATGCTGTGTTCTAGCAATTCCTCACATCCATCCGTCCCATGGACGGACGGCGAGAGGACAGACTTTGCCGTAACTGTGGTGCCATTCCAGTCATAGATTCTGGTACCATCTTGTCCCGGTCTCGGCTGAATGGGAGGGTATATGTTCGTGAGTCGTAACAGAAGTTCGTCTCCCTGAACTTTGCGAAATGAGGCGCCACGAGATCGCTACACAATGGAAACTCGACGAGGACCGTACTGCGGTTTTCTGGATAGCGCACAGGCCTGCTAGAGTCAGGGGTGTCGTGGAGGTGGAATTCCTACCGAGGAGGTATTGGTGGCGGAGTCTGGATGGTCGTAGCAGATGGACGGTTCCAGGCACGCTTTCGGGTAGAGGAAGCTATCCCAGATTGGAATAGCGCGGAGACGGGGGGACCCATCCGACCGTGTATCGCACGTGCCCCGACTCGGCCATGCCATGGAGCCACGGGAGATGTTCAATCACCTCCCGCCAGCAACTGGCGTCCGCTAGTAGCGCGGCACAAGTCAGTGAATCCCCGCATGTTATGCATACGTCTACCTAACATGCTCCCACACCTTTTTGCCGCGCTCCATCCACAAACGTAGCATGTGCCCAGCCGTAGAGCGGCGGGAATCCAAGCAGCAACGAGAAACAGACACGGAACGGCCTCCGGAAGGCCCCGGGCAGACTTTTGGATGGGTTTGCAGAAACGTGCATTCACTGCCAAGACACCCAGTGAGGCACTAACGCACTAGTCCTCTTGATAAGACATGTTTAAGCGAACTCCCGGGAGATCATTCAACCCTGCTAGGGAACCACCTCTAATTCGCCAATCAAGTTCGCAACCGGAACGACATCTGGACCTACCTAGACCACCCAGCTTGCTTCGACCAGAGGCAATCACGGTATTGTTGCTGGAAACATTGGCTCCTGCTCAAGCATTCCTGGGGCCTTGGCGGAGCGCTGTCGCCCCATGGCAATTTCCACATAACCAACCCGTCGGCTCGCGCTGAGGCGGCGAGGACTTCAATTCTCCTATAGTCAGCTAGGATATGCATGGATCATGTGATCCATCCCGTATTCGATCAACAAGTCTTGTTCTACTTGCCCACGACATTTGCTGTCACCAAAGCTGCCTTGGCTTGTTGGTAACTTCTCAAGCCAGGTTTCCATTGGAATGCCTGGCAAGGGTCGGTTGCCTCTGTTATTCGCGTTTGGGGGCCCCTCTCCAGTCTGCGCACGCAATTTCATCGGCTGATCTGCTGGTGAAGTAACAAATACTGTTGACTTCTTACAATGACACACTGACCCAAGTCAGACAAATGCTAATCCTCGAAACTGCATATGAATAACGCTCAATTCGCGGTGCGAGAAGCTAGCGAGGACTTTAGGAAGACCGCATTGATTCTGTTCAGCGGCATTATTACCGACCGAATCGGTGGTGCAAGTCAGTTGATTCCTTTTTTTTGAAAAGCCCAGGCGCCCTGGCTAATGATTACGGACAGGTGCCATGCTCTGGGGCAACGCCATCTACAGCGTCGGTGCCCTATCCATTGTCGCAGCTACAACCGTACGGTCGTACAAGTTCATGATTTTTGGTGCTGTTGTCCAGGCTTTTGGTGACATCGCCACTCAGGCTGCACAGTACAAAAGTATTTACCTCCTGGTTCGTTTCGGCTTCGCCTCGACTCTTGGCTTTGAACTCGGCATTGGAAAGATCGGATCCTTCGTCGGCCAAGCGACAGCGAACGTCATTGCGAAGAACAAACACGGGAGATTTCAGCTGGGTGTACTGGACTGCCGTCTTCATGAACCTCTTCACGAACACTACCACGGTTGTATACTGATTCTTCATACGACGGCGTACCAACAAGTACACGGGAACGTATCATCCGGCGACGAGTGAAAGGCTCACAGAAAGCAATAAGAAATTGGAGGTCGCCAAGGTTCTTCGGCTTTTATGGCCCTTTTGGGGCATCGTCACCTTCTCACTGATTCATGTTATCGTCGACGTGATGGGAAATCGGATTTCCCTCAAGCTTGTACGTGGTCTCGGCATGCTGCTGTCCATGTGTCTTGCAGCCTGGGGTCCGACGTACGCGGGCACCGCCGCATCTTTTTAGCATAGATGGTGTCGCATTCACCTTTGGGCCAACGGCCATCATTGATCCGATTCGTACCTCCATATGGTACCAAAAGGGTTGCGGTTCCGCGTAGGCCATCAAAATCGCCGCAAATAACAGCATGAGCATCATCATCCGCATCATCACCGGGGTCCTCCAGGACAACGACAACAATTCATATGATCATGTGGTGATTGTGTACGTAATACTTGCCTCGGGTTCCGTACTAGTTGCCACTGTTCTATCCATCAATACTTGCCTCGGGTTCCGTACTAGTTGCCACTATTCTATCCATCGGTAGCTTGTGGACTGTGGATCTTGGACATCTTCAGTGGACTAGAAAACAAGGAATAACGAAGGGAGACATCATCAATGAGCGCAAGGAAGCGTTCGAGTTTGGACCTCAGGGTCAGAGAAACAAGAAGACTAGCATGTCACTCTTTGTGGCAATGACCATCTTCGTGTTAGGAGCATGAGCGTTGTACTTTTGGGGTGTTGCCACGGGAATCAACAGCTGAGACGCACAGCGGCTGTGATACGATCCCAGACCGCAGTGGAATCCAGTGAAATATTGCTATAATACCATTTAAACCTCGCTGAATCCTGCCGATCACGTGTCGACATCCTTCTCCAGCAGCTAGACAAGACAACTCGATTCACCTGCCAATCATCCTCTTTTCCACAAACCTTGCAGGTATGTAGATGATGGCAGTGACAACCAAGGTAAGTTCGTTCGCAATATCGCCTCCGCTGGCACCGATGCGTTTTCCTGCCGGACCGACATACCAGGTTTGCACCATGCCCATCACCCAAGCGATGATGCCAATGGCAAATGCCGTACCCGCAGCGATGCCACGTGGCAGGCGGCTCGGATCGTTCCACGCATCGAGGTCGTAGTTGTCAAAACTCATGCGGCGGAAGATGACATGTTCGCTCAACAGGATGACAAAGTACTGCGTTGACCAGTATCCAAGCAAGCTGAGAAAGTTTTGAAGGTAGACGTTCAACTGCTCCCGACCACCGATGGCGAGGCCCAGGATCGCGGCAAAGCAGAACAAGACCCAGATAAAGCGAGGAACGCGTGCGAATGGCCGAGCGAATTGCTGGCACGAGATTGCGGCGCTATAGATGGACATGACGTTGACGTTGATTCCAGATAGAACAAGCAGGGTGAGGATTAGCTTGGCGAATCCGCGTGGATACAGCATGGCCTGGATGAGGAAGCCTAGCCCATCCTTCTCGTACACGTTCTTCCAGTCCGGCCGGTTGTTCATGCCAAAAGACACAACGCATCCTGCCACCATCCCAATCGAGGTAGGAATAGCGATTCCAAAGGTGGTCATGAGAAACACCTTCCAGCGCGACACACTCACGGGGTAGTGAATGTAGTAGTCGGAGGCTATCGTTTGCCATGACGCCGAGCTTCCGTAGACAATGGCAATCAGACTCAATATCGCTGCACTCCTATCTGCCCCCTTGAGCTCGGTCTTGGTGCTGTTGTCGGTATACTTGCCAGTCTCGGCAATGAAGATGATGAAGATGAGAAAGAAGATGAACCAAGCGTATCGCTCGTAAACCAGGATGGCCTTGAGCCCGACGAAGGAGATGAGTGTCGCGAATACAGCCAGGATCACGATGCCCACGATGAGGGAGACGTGGCCATCGGCAACGGCGGTCAACGCGAGACCACCGGTGATGCAAGCAACGGCTGACCAGCCAATTTGCACAATGGCGTTGAGCGCTGCGATAACTTTGTTGGGCCACCAACCAAAAGCATAACGCGACACCGAAATCTGGCGCAGGCCCGTCGGAGCACCAAACGTTGCAGCAAAGCCCGTAGGAGCACCACCGAGGATCGATCCAAAGATGATGATGAGAATCGTCTGGCGAAACGCTGCGGCTCGGTCATCAGCGGCTTGTCGCCTAGACAACACCACACAGGGCCTACTCACACAAGCCCAAGTCCCACCCCAAGAAGCCGGTGGCAAAACAAGACGTATTCATCGTCCCCGATGCCCAAAGGAAGAACATGGACATTTGCTCATGCCACGACACGTGACCCTTGTCTTCCGGCAGCTTCCTCGTAATCGCATCTGACTCGATGCCCAGCTTTGCGTCGAGTGTCGCCTCCAGGTATCGCAGGGAGCCCAAGAAACCTTGTTCGCGACTGCAAGTCGCTTTGTCGGGGTTCTCGCTAGCAAGGCTACGCGCAGCATCGTCTCCTCCTTTTTCCAACGACATGACGGGCCGGACGCCGGAAGCGGGTGAAGGAGGAGAGAGCGAGCCACGGGCGAGGGAAGCGTGGCGGGAGCGTAAAATTTCCCTGGTGCGCAGCTAGGCGGCACTGGGCCATGGTCTTGAACTAGCCTTTCACCCCATGGCTTAGAGGGTCGAACATGCTCAGCCAAAGGTCCATGTTTCTGTTTCTTTGTCCTTGATGCAGCGGGAGTGCCAACGCCAAAACTTTGCGCTCGTCGGCTTGTTCATCGATGCGATGAGCGATGAGGTAGTTGATGGCTGCATCTGCGCATCGGGTGGAAAAACTTTGTCCCGATAGGGACCCGGAGAGCCGATGGACGAAACAGACTCACGCCTTGGTTGGCTGCTTCTTGTAGCCCGCTTCGATGTCCACATACTATGTGGGTACATAGGTAATAGTGGAAGCTGTGTACCTACTACTATGTATGTGTCTCACGATGAATACGAGCGCAGTGTAGCCTTTGTAGGATTACCGTTAGCAGCGCAGCGTCAGACCTAATGCACCGTTGGACACTAGGGAAGCTCGTGCATGAATCATGAAATCTGTGGCGTGATGTGATTTGGCCTGGCACCATCTCCCACCGGCCTGGCCTAAAATGTGAAAATGGTCGTGAATTTCATTTCTATGGAAACAGGGGGTCTGGGGAGCCAGACAGACATCCTGTAAACATCTAGACATAACGAAACAAGGCCTATCAGACCGTTGTCTCATGGTGCATTCGAAGCTTCTTTGTGCTCCTTTCGCTATGGACATCGTCTTCAACCGTGACCTCGACCTCGGTGGTCTTCCGGAGCATATCTCCCATGGGTACGGCTGTCCCTTCCTCGCTCATGCGCGCATATGTGGAATAACCGAATCGAGCCGGGACAGAGTTCCTCTGTGTGCTGGCCTGCATATCTCCACGCCCACCAGCTGCCGTCGATGAAAAGGCGCGTTGTCCTGAGTTTGTGGCGAAGCCTGCTTGCGTAAAGTCGACAAGCTGCTGAAGGATGCCAAATTCAAGCTTGAGCTTGACGGCATAGGCGAAGTTCTTCCAGCTCGTCTGCAGGTAAAAGAGGTTTGCGAATTGGAAGCTAACCACAGTCATGTCGAAGGCAATGATAAGTACGTTGACGGCCATGAGGTGAATGAAGAGCCGCTTGGTGTCTGCACTTCGAAACGCCGATGAGCTGCGCATAAGACCCAATGTCCGGTAGATGTAAATTCCACTGATCAGACACTCCTGGAAGGCAAACCAGGTGACCTGGAAGAGCTCCCACTTCTCGTAGATATCGAGGAACGTCGGCGTCGCTCTGTCCATGGCCGCGCCTGTGGACAGCACGGTGGCGCCGCCTTGCACAACGACGCAGGCGGTAAGGATCATATAGAGTAGCCATCGGTCTTTTTTTCCCGGGCTGATCAGGTGGAGCCGAGACCACAGCACAATGCTTTGTCCGGTGATCATGAGCATGCCACCGCCGCATGTCAAGATGGTCTGCAGCGGGACCGAACGAGAGACATCATAGAAGCGAAGGAAGTAGCCGATGGCGTGTATGGGGATCCCGACCGAGGCTGCGATGAGCGAGTAGAAGTATACGCCACGATATCGGCGAAATCGGCGAAAGATGCTGATGAAGACCTCGATTGCGTTCCACACGGCGAGGGCGAGGAAGCAAATGACGATGAGGGCGATTTTGTAGGGAAGCGCGTGGGTTACGCCCATGCCATCGGCTCGCGCCTGGAGGTCGAGCGACATGGCGTGGTGCAGCGATGATGGTGGGGAGAAAGACGACAAGAGAGAGAGTG
>Ga0182211_1000046_pt1 | contig 29823 bp, 32 predicted proteins | sample G5R1MG_20_FD_129660 | JGI IMG/M metagenome (GOLD analysis project Ga0182211, IMG submission 129660) | Switchgrass phyllosphere microbial communities from Michigan, USA - G5R2_MAIN_03OCT2016_LD1 MG | ecosystem: Host-associated > Plants > Phyllosphere > Phylloplane/Leaf | place: USA: Michigan... | reverse complement strand
CACACTCTCCCACCACCCTTCTCCACCCAAGACCTTGTCCCCATAACCCAAGGCGCCGAAGCACTCGTCTACAAAACCACCTTCCTGGCCCCACACATCCCCGTCGTCGTCAAATACCGGCCCCCGAAGCCATACCGCCATCCCACGCTCGACCGACGCCTTACCAAACAGCGACTGCTTGCCGAAGCGCGGAGTCTGGTGAGGGTCAAGAGGGAGGGGGTCAATGTGCCGGGCGTGTTGGGCGCAGATTGGGAAGCGGGCTGGCTGGTATTGGAGTTTATCGAGGGCGGGAGTGTAAGGGGGGTGTTGGATGGGTGGGCGCACGGTGTGGGGGAGAGGCAGAGGCAGAAGGTGGAGGGGAATGGGCCAGAGCAAGGGAAGGAGGATACTGGCAATGAAGGCATATTAGATCTGATGAGGCGGGTGGGCGTGGAAGTGGGCAAGTTGCACGAATTGGGCGTTTGTCACGGGGACTTGACCACGAGCAATATCATGCTGAGGAGTCCAAGTGGTGAAGAGCAACAAGACGAGACACAGCAGCAGCAGCAGCAGCAGCAGCAGCAACATGATCACCACCACCACCCTACAGGCAAACAAACCCCTTCCACCCTCCGAGAAGCCGCAATGTCCGGCGCAACCCCCCCTTCGCCACCCCTCGTCTCCACATCTCCATCCCCGACTTCATCGCCACAATCCTTCCCCGGGACAATCTACCTCATTGACTTTGGCCTCACCACCTCGTCCATCCAAGACGAAGACAAGGCCGTCGACCTCTACGTCCTAGAACGCGCTTTTGCAGCCACACATCCTGCCGCGGCGCCGCTGTTCGAGGAGGTGCTCAGGGCGTATGGGGCGAGCTACAAGGGCGGACGCGCGGTTTTGAGACGCTTAGAGGGGGTTCGAGGGAGAGGAAGAAAGAGGAGTATGCTCGGGTAACTGGGGAGCCAGTCATACCGTGGTCTTCCTGCGTGGCGAAGATCAAGGTTGTTGGATGGACTAGATTCTCTCCATCACAGAGTGAGTACCAATCAATCACTGACGCAGTTATCCTTACTTGCCGAACGCCAATATGCCGCCGTTGTCCACCATTATACGTGACATACCATGCAAGCACACCACCGAACTGTACCCATCACACACGCAGGCCTCGCTATATAGTGGCCCCCGCGCTGCCTCCATTCCTTCCTACAAAGATACACAGAATACAACAGCATTTCCACCTACCGAACACCAGCATCCAGCAACAAGAAGAAAACCCCCCTAATCTCATCATCATCATCAATAACATCAACAACAACAACAACAACCACAATATGCCATCCTTCCCCAACCCCCATCGCTTCCCCCCCATCGGTCCCTCTCACTACCAGGGCCCCGGCTACATCGAGTCTGACAGCGACGACGAGGAAGGCGGGTACCACAACGACTACGCGTACGGCCAGGACCTCATGCGCTACTACAGCAGCGGAGGCATGGACGACCCTCCGGGGCTGCGGCGCTTCGCGTATGTACCCGCCGGTATTCCGTTTAGTATCGGGGCGTACGGGGAGCCTATTTTCGAAGCGAGCCATCCTCCTTTTGGCGTGGGCGTGGCTGCTTTTGCGGATGGTTATGCTGGCGGTGGGGCGCGGGGCGGGCGTCGTGCTTTGGGCGGGATGCCGGGCTCGTCTGGTTTCGGGAGGCGGTCTGGTTTCGGGGGATCGCCTTCTTCGTGGGGCGGCATCGCTGCTGGTCCGTTTGGCGACGGCGACTTTACCGACTCTGAGGATGAGAATGACGGTCCTCCGGCTAGGTTTGGGGGCGGGCATCGGGGTGGGACTGGGGGTTCGCGTCGGCCTTTTGGCGGGATGGGCGGTGGATCGCGTTTTGGCGGAATGGGTGGTGGACTCTCTTTCGGCGGAATGGGTGATGGATCGCGTTTCGGCGGGATGCGTGGTGGACCGCCTTTTCGAGGAAGGGGTAGTGGTGGACCTTGGAGGCGATGAGGGTGAGATTTGCAAAGGGGAGGGTGGCGCTGGTCATGATGGGCTGGACGGATCGACCATGTAGGAAAGGACGAGTTTCAAAGCTCTGAAACGCTGAGCAGCTTGCGTGCGATGCATGGTTGATCGGGAGAGAATGCTTGAGATGAAGGAGCACAGCATACATCTTCCTTGAGGCTGTAGTGTGAAGCTGGCAGGACATACTGCCACTCGTTCCACTGGAAATGTACCCGTTGACCACAGCGACTGGCATAGAGCCGTGGAGAAGAACAGGATTGAATCCGCTATTTGCTCTCGATTCGATGCCTTCGATAGGACCATGAGGTTCACTGTTGGAATCATCCTCCACCGACTGCACCGAATACGTCAGGCGCGCTATGATTGGCCGCATCCGCCAATGTCCCCACCACTATGCCACCACCCACTTCCTGCGCATCGTCGTCCACCTCACCTCTTTCTCCCCTTTCGTTCGTTGCCGACGGCGGCAAAGGCTATTCCATGTATCACTATGCCTCGCAGATTCCGCACGAGTCTCAAGCAAGCTGGTAAGAAGACCGGAAAGTGTCTCCAAAACGCAGCCTGGCAGACATGCAAGTGTATTCTCTGGACCGCCTGCGCGCCGTGCCTGTGTTGTGCCGTCGTATTGCTTCCTAGACGACGGCATGCCTCTGGACCCTTTGCGCCGCAGAAGCCTCCGATGCCTATGCCTCGTAGGCGCCCACTCTCAATCCCCTCTTCGCACTTTCAACATGATCAGCGTCTCTTAGAACAACCGCATTCCATGTTCATGACGAAATTGCCGCTGGAGATTCGGAGATGCATATACGAATACGCTCTGGGGGGAAGGTCGATTCATGCGAGGGTGTCCGAAGGCCAGCTGTATGCCCGTCGCTGCGCTACTCGTGGAGTATGTCGGTGCGGACACAAAAGGCTCAAGGAGGAAGAGAATCTTGATTTTGCACTTGCCCTGTTAACGACTTGTCGTCTGATGTAAGTCTCCTCTTTTTGAGGGGGAAGGGGGGGGGGGAATTCTGCCCGGAAGAATGATGCCCATGGAGCTGACTGGCTTGCTTTCAGCTATTCCGAAGCAATAGAGTATCTCTACTCCTCCAACACTTTCTCGTTGTCAACCGCTTCTGAACAGATACCAACGATCAACTACCTCTCGTATTTCACATTACCACATCGACTCACGATGATTCGTCATCTTCGCTTCTACTGGGAGATAGATAGTTATCACCACAACGTATTTCGCACTGTCTCAAAGGGCTCCAAAGTCACACAATGGCTGGTAACCTGGACCTCGATAGCTAGGTTCACAGGCCTGCAGCACCTGCACGTCAGGCTTGTGTTTTCATCACTACAGCTCGCCTTCTTTTTCGACAGTGATCAGGTGTGGGAGACAAACGGGCCTGCACTTCTCGGGGCGATACCGAAAATCACTGCAAAAGATTTTGTCATCATTCTTCCAAGTAATCAGAACTCGACAGAGATTCAACTTCAAAACCCCCACTGTGTTCTACGACTGCCCAGCCAAGAGGACATGGACCGAGCGTCGTCGATATCTGCAGTTCAATGAAGCAAACAGGCTACACAAGGGCAATATCCTCTCCAATTCCATGCATTGCAAGTGGATGCGAAGACTCCTGCGACATGGGTTTTCTGTTTGGGATATTCCGACCAGTTCATGATTCCAATGGCAGAGTGTCTTGGCCTGCGCGTTTGTTTTCATTCGAAGTGTAAGTAGGCTTTACGTCGGCGCTACGTGTACAAGAAGCAAAGGGGGTGCTGTATAGTAGCGCGAAAGGATGCAGGTACGTTGCGCTTGAAGTAGCAATACGCAGAAGCGCACGAAGCCCTTTTCACCACACAGTAATGCTTTCTCCAAGTGCTGCACATCCGATAGGACCATGGTCGATACGTACATGTCGCTACTCGATGGCCGGGATCTTACCTTTACCAAGTCCCCAGGCCCTAAACAAGCTCTTCTATTGCATCCGGCCTCCTCAGTCTCACCGTACTCGACCCCATATTCCACTCCACTCCACATGTTGCATACGGTAGCACCAACTCGGCGCACACCGGTCTAACAACCTCCTTGACTGGCCCCAACAACTGCTCCTCCAACTCCAGCCAATTCGTCTCCCACATACCCTGCGGACTAGGGTCTGTTAACACGACATATAGATCTCGCATGCCCTGCATGCTCGCAATAATCTCCCAGCCGCGTTCCCAATTTGCCGTGTCCTCGCGGTATGCAAGACGGTGCCTGGGTCCGCGGCGCAAGTATGGAAGTGCGCGGATGGCCCAGCGCAGGTGTAGGATGCGGATGCTATTAAGGCGCTGGGAGGGAATACAGGTAGGCAGGTAGAGGAGATGGGTTGTGTGGAGGAGGGAGAAGACGTGCGGGCGATAGAGGTGAGCGATTGCTTCCGAGTACCTGATTTATACCACCAAATTAGCAAACGGTTTCCTCTCCATGCGACTGGATTACGGGCCAAGAGCAGGGAAGAAACAGCAACGGTTGAAAGGACAAACATACATTCTCCGACACACAACCAACATGTTCAAACACGCCGCATTCAACTTCTCGCTCTTCCTCCCACCCACCAACACTCGACACTTACAATCCCTACCCTTCCTCTCCAGTGCACATGCATCCTCACATACAAAATGCCCAAACCGCTTCTTCGCACCAAGCGTCAAATGCACAGTCTCGCTCCCAACAACATACCCATACACCTCTCTCCGCAACTCGAGCGGCATCTTTGCGAAAAAGGCACTCTGCCCCTGCGCATGCGTGCGCGCGCCCACATCGGCATCAGGCTCCGAGGCCAGGCTGATTGTGGATTTGCGCGCGCGCACGAAGAATGTAACCCTTGGCTTTGGCGGGCTGCGAGAGGAGGAGGAGGAGGGCTCTTGCGAGGAAATATCAGAGGGCACCCAGCGCACGCTGGGGAGGAGGCCAAAGAGGCGCGAAGGCTTGCGCGGCATGATTGCTGCTGTCGTGTCAAGGGCTATCGAAAGCCGCTGGGCGCATTGCGCTAGACGGTGGCCGATGGGGCTTCCCGTGGCATTTGAGATGGACGATTGGGTTGAGTAGGACGGACGGGTTGATGCCGGGAGGAGCCGAACACGCTCCACTGGGGGTGCGAAGACATGAGGTGAATGGTGACGGGAAGGCGGGGGAGTTATTCGGGTAAAAATGGACCCCCGCTTTTTTTCCCTTGCAGCCAACCAACACGACAGAAAAAAAAAATCATTTGCTTTGCGACACTGGACACATCCGTAGGATCGAAGCCTGCACATATAAAAAAAAACTATATAAACATGACAGAGCCAGAGGCAGAGCCCAGCATCGAAGATGTTGACGACATTCTGTACCTAGCACGTGTGAATGAGGCCGCCGAGCTTCAGTGCCTACTCGTGGAAGTGTGCGAGAAAATGAAACTATCGAGAGCACAACTGCTGGCCAAGGCCGTAGAGCCAGAGTCGCAAAACTGTGCGCTGCATTATGCTGCTGCGAATGGACATACAGGTAACGTGCCTGGCCCGCTTTGCTGGATCACAACCGCAACCGCGCATTGCTAACCGCCCCGTGCAGATGTCATTCGACTGCTCCTTACGCCTGCTCCAGAACCGCCTGCCTCTGCCTTTCTGAACGCAGTGAACGAGGCCGGCAACACGGCGCTCCACTGGGCGGCGCTGAACGGGCATCTCGAGTGCGTCAAGCTCCTGGTTCAATCGGGCGCCGACGTGACCATGATCAACCGCGCAGGCCATGATGCAGTTTTCGAGGCAGAAATCAACGACAAGGGAAGCGTGGTAGATTGGCTGCTTGGGGCTGTGCAGGAACTGGAGTCGGGCATTGGGCAGACGGGGGAGGGACCTGCCGGGGACGAAGACACGGAGCTGATGGATTCTGAAGCGTAGTAGACTGCCATCCATCCGTGTCCTGAAGTCCGAGGATCAAGCGCTGGAATCCCGTCGACTGGACTTAGGTAGACTGCAAAGGTGGACCATGTTGGCTCTTCAGTGAGTCCTCCCCGCGCTCCTGCGTCTTCGATGTGACTATGCCGCTTTCTTTTCAATCTTGCGGTCCGGCCTCAAGCAGATTTACGAATATATCAGCGAGGTCCTGCTGAGCCCTGACTGTTCCAGCTCAATACCCTACTCTTGACGATTGTCATCTGCCACCCTGAAACATCTCTGTTCGAGAGAGTATTCAAGTCTAGCTTTCCAATCTTGTGCGCAACTTCCTCTGCATCGCCAATGAAGAAACCCAGCGTCCACCACGAACACACACATCTCGCTCAGGAAAACACCAAATCGTGAAACCGTGAGGTTGACCACAGCTCGGTTTGCTGCGGGCCAAGGCGGTCCGTCAACCACTGGAGCCCATCTACACGCTAGGACGCATCAATATGCCACGCGAGTCACTGCCGACCAAAACCCTCTCCCGATGTGCACGTGCGATTCCGCAATCTACGGTCCGACCAATGCTCAGTGTCGTGGAGCGAGCCAGCCATTTAAGCGCATAGTCCTCATGTGATGTGTTATCGCAGGGAGGCTCCGCCAACGATCGGGCCGATTCTGACTAGGCGTGGGTGGGTGGATGCTGCAGATAACTTGTGTGACACCAAGCAGATATCGTGATGAGCCGTGGGAAGTTTCATGGCGTATGTGAGAGGTATGCGTTGTCGATGTCCCTGGAGCTTCCATGTAGCTTTTCAGAAACATCCGCAGTCTCCCTTGATTTTCGAGCGATCGATACATTCCCCTCTTCTTTGGGAGATGGGTTGTGGTGGCGGGCGATGTGCTCGCCAAATGCTAGAAGAGAAGCAAAATCAGACATGTGCTCACCCTGCAACGTTTCCAATTACCAGGCATAATCTTGAAACCCCAAACAGATGTTACAGCGGGTTCTTACAACGTCAAGATGCCACGGTCCCTATGCGCCTTCGTCCGCACATCGTGAGTCTTGGCATGGACGAGCGCGATCACTTGAATATAGCTCAGATGACTGTGTAGTGCCCAGAAAGTCCGTTCTGGACAGTGCAGGATCTCGTGGGAGCACGACCCATCCATCTGGACAAAGTTCCCGCCCATTACGTACGGCTTATCTCTGAGGCCGGTTGGATTCCGGCCACGGTTTTGGTTCCGGCCTCGAGATATAAACGCGAGTAGAGTCGCATTGTTGGGGGTTTCCTTCTCCATCTCCAACCACCACCGGACCAGAACAACAACACCAGACCACCTCTTCAAACCCCGAATAAGCGAGAAGCCTCAATAGCTTCTGCCTGGATCATTAGCAACATTCGTTCGTTCTCTTCGCTTTCATCGCCATGTTGTCCAAGGAGTTCAACTTCCCAGTCCTCGGTGACACCAACCCCAAGGACCACTCCCTCCCCGCCTTTATGGTGTCCACCACACGCGGCTTCCTGCCTCGCCAAGATCCCATCGTAACTCTTCCCAAGGAGTTCGCCGCCGCTGAGTCATTGCTGCAACGTATGCCTATCAAGACACTGTCAGGAGAGCCAGGTCTTCTTGCCAACTTTACCTTCGGTGAGACCTTACTCAAGGAGCTTCCCGACCTCAGTGCCGAGGTTGAGAAATACCGCGATGACCTTGTCGTCATGAATGCACTTTATCGGGATTATTCTTTCCTGGCCTCGGCGTATCTGTTCGAGCCGTGTCATGAGAGGTACATGCGCGGAGAGGAATATGGTTTGGGGAGACAGTCTTTGCCGAGGTGTATTGCGCTGCCTATTGTGAAGGTTGCTGAGCTGTAAGTATGCTGTGCTTGGTATTCCTCTGAGGCGCTACCGTCACTCCGGAACTTCTTGGTCGTCTTGAGTACGCGATTGCTGACCACGTGGTCGATAACAGTGCTGGCTTCAAGCCCTTCATGGAGTACGCTGGCTCGTATGCGCTCTTCAATTACCAGTTTGAAGATCCCTCTAGGGGACTGGAATACGACAACCTTCGATTGATTCGTGCATTTGAATGTGGCCTGGACCCCACTTCATCGGAAGCGGGCTTTGTGCTTGTCCACATCGCCATGGTCAAGGAATCTGGTGCACTAATAAAAGGCGCTGTTGAGATGTTGGAGGCATGCACAGGAGATGACCGGGAGACATTTGACGACGGCCTACGCACGCTGGTTAGCGGACTGAGCAAAGTCAACGCTGTCATGAATAGTAAGTGCGCATTCACTTGAGCCAAGTGTAGCATGCTCAAAGTCCTGGTGGACTTGACGATGCGTGAGAATCGAAGCATTTTGCAGAGTTCCCTTGGCTGACACGAACTTGTAGCAATGTGGAAGCGCAGCAAGCCATCAGGCTACACCAGCTTCCGCACATTCATCTTTGGAATCACGTCGCAATCGATGTTCCCGAACGGGGTTATCTACGAGGGTGTGAGCGAAGAGCCGATGTCTTTCCGCGGCGAATCGGGTGCCAACGACAGCATGATTCCCATGTGCGACAACTTGCTCCAGGTCTCCATGCCAGAGACACCACTCACGGATATCCTCAAGGACTTCCGCCAGTACCGCCCAGGCAACCATCGGGAGTTCCTTGAGGCAGTTCGTGACAGCGCCCAGCAAGCTGGCATCCGCGAGTTCGCCCAGGGAGACTCTATGTCTGCTGCTCTCTACCTCCAGGCTCTCGATCAAGTTCGCGATTTTCGCTGGCGCCACTGGTGCTTCACGCGCGAGTACATTCTCAAGCACACTTCGCACCCGACTGCGACAGGGGGAAGCCCGATTGTCACAGTAAGTTCAGAGACAGGCTCCTGCTCTGGCTTTCACTGATCATATCGTAGTGGTTGCCAAACCAGCTCACTGCTGTCCTTGTGCAAATGACCGAGACGGCCAGATACTGTGAGAACATCAGCGGAGTGAGCGACATCATAGACAATGTGGTCACTCAACGGGAGCAGCTTAGAAAGGAGGTTGAGAAGTACTGTGGCGAACGAGGTGTCGCTGCTTCGTGAGCGAGGCGGCCTAGAATAAAGCACCCTAGTGTTTTCTCTACAGCACAGTGTACTCCATCAAGTCTCGCTTGCGCTTCTTTACCGACAACAGATGACATGTTCCATCCATGGTAAACCTATGACTTTGCGACGTGTACTGTGTCTCAAGATGACGCGTCAGCCTGGTGATGGCGCCCTTTTTTGATGGTAGTGGAGACATCTATGACGCAGAGCCACCCGGTGTGGCAATAGTCGCGCCGTGAGGGCGCCACGAACGGCGTGCAAACGTTGGTACGGCTAGATGCGTGCTTAGAGGCCTTGTAGCGCATCAGATGTGTTGTGGGTCGCGGGTACTCCAGGGCGTTGTGAGTCAAAACGCGAAGAACCAGAGATGTCGGCGTCATCCGGCCTGACTCCGGCCACTGTGCTATCGATAGCTTAAGTACCCCGGATTCCACATTGGCTTCTGCCATCGCGGCATCGCCTCACCCAAGCCACTGAACAGCAATCGTCCGCCGCTCAATGATCGCTGCAAACCATCTCATGGAACATTCACATCTCAAGCGGATACTGCAGATACCAAACGCCACAGTGATACGGCGGACCTGACGACACACACCTAGAGAGCGGAACCTTACATACACACCATGGCCTCACGACATGCGCCCAAACAAACACCGGGCGAGCGGCGGAAAGGCGAGTCTGTGAGTACGCGAGCGCAATGCTGTGCGTAATTTACTAATTGGCTAGGCACTTAGCGAATTCGCCGACTACGTCGAGAAACAGCAGGCGTTGCGCCGCCCGCCAGGCCAGACCCCTGTCGTCCTCGAAGATCATGATGAACTCAGTATCTTGGATGAGCTTGGTCTCTCCGACGACATCAAATCTCATATCCGTCTCAAGACACTGCTCACGGATCCCGCCGAAGAGAATGTACCTGCTCTTGCGGAGCATGTGAAAGAGCGCTTGGTCGAAGGCCATGGCGAAGTTCTGTTTGACGTAGGACTGGAGGACAACGGCGAATCTATGGGATTTACCATAGAGAACTGGGAATTTGCGCTGGAGAGAATAGGGATAGTCTGCGACCAGATAAAGGCTGACTACAAAATCCTAATGACGAGGAATGTTGGCGGCGACGTTGACGTCGGCCCACGCGATGCCAAGGACATTGGTGCCAGTGGGAAGATAATACTACGGCGGCGACCAGAAGGCGTCGATGCTGTGATTGAAACAAGGATAGCTGTTGTGGGCAATGGTGAGTCAGGAGTTGGGAATACATGAGACTTCTCGCTGACCATGTGCAGTTGATGCCGGGAAAAGCACCATGTTAGGCGTGCTTGTCAAGGGTGGGCTGGACGATGGCCGTGGCAAGGCGCGTGTCAACCTCTTCCGACACAAACATGAGATTGAGAGTGGACGAACCAGTTCTGTTGGTATGGAAATCATGGGCTTCGACAGCAAGAGCGAGGTGGTTGTGTCGAATATTGCGGGTCGAAAGTTGACGTGGGAGGAGATTGGGCGGCGATCGGTAACTTCTTTTCACGACTATAAATCCATGCGAGCTAATTTTTGTAGGCGAAAGTCATCGGCTTCACAGATCTGGCAGGACACGAGAGATATCTACGCACCACCGTCTTTGGCTTGTTATCCAGCGAACCCAACTACTGTCTGCTGATGGTGGCGGCAAATAATGGACTCATTGGCATGAGCAAGTCAGTCTACAACATCCCGAGTTACTGAGTGATCTACTGACTGTATTCAGAGAGCATCTCGGTATTGCACTTGCACTCAACGTGCCTGTCATGGTCGTCATCACTAAAATTGATATTTGCCCACCACAAATCCTCGAACAAACCATTACCCAGCTCACCAAAATCCTCAAATCTCCCGGTGCACGCAAGATCCCCATTTTCATCAAGAATCGAGAAGACTGCATAAACACGGCAACCCAGTTTGTATCTCGCCGTATATGTCCCATCTTTCAAGTGTCCAACGTCACGGGTGACAATCTCGACCTTGTGCGCATGTTTCTCAACGTCTTGCCGCATCACGGCAACTACGACAGCACAGCACCGCTAGAATTCCACGTCAACGATACCTTCTCTGTCCCCTTCGTCGGCACCGTCGTCTCGGGGGTCGTTAAATCCGGCCTCATCCACTCCGGCGACACAGTACTCATCGGGCCCGACAGCTTAGGCCAATTCCAAACCACAAAAGTGCGCTCCATCGAGCGCAAACGCATCCAAGTCCCCGGCTGCGCCGCCGGCCAGTCTGCCAGTCTCGCACTGCGAAACGTCCGTCGCAAAGACGTCCGCAAGGGCATGGTCGTCCTGCACAAGGCCGATAAACCAGACCCCGCAACAGGCATCCTCCCAACCCCCAAAGTCTACCGCGAGTTCGTCGCCGAGGTGCTCATTCTATCTCACGCCACAACCATCAAGACAAAGTACCAGGCCATGCTGCATGTCGGCCCCGTGTCGCAGACCTGCGCCATCATCGATATCGACAGGCAGTATATCCGCACGGGGGACCGCGCGCAAGTCGCATTCCGCTTTGTGCAGCGGCCCGAGTATCTGACGGTCGGGGACCGGATATTGTTCCGCGAGGGTAGGACCAAGGGACTGGGCATCGTGAAGAGGGTCGGGTATGATGCGAAACATCCGCTGAACCCGGAGGTGGCCAAGGAGGTGCATAAAGGGGGGGAGAAAGTGGAAATGGAGCAAGGGGTCGCCTCGTAATATGATATGGTGGGAAGGAAGCGGGATACGACTGGAGCAAATAGTTACAATGATAAGCACGGCAGAGACCGTTTGATCGAGCACCGCTAGTCCTCAAGCTGTCTGCGTTGTAATAGCATGAAAACTGGTATATTCAAGTTCCTTCCACACAAAAAAGTTGCCAACGTAGTGGTGTCTGAGGGGGCCATGCATCCCACTTCATGGTAAAATTTGTCGTGAGATGTTCAAACTATTCGTCAAGAGCCCACAGGACCAATATGTACATATACAACCAGGATATCTCCCCACTGGGCCACCTCGCGCATGAAGCTGACAATATCCATACCGTACAAACACCGTATCCATTCCTTCCAGGCCTATTCTCAGTCACGACACAGCCGTACTCGACGCCTACCAGAGCGCAGCGTCTTTGTCAAATCGCACCAACTCCTTCCCGCCATCTTCAACATCCTTGCGCGCCTTCATCCGCATGTAGAAAATCGGGCAATCCCTGGACGCGCAAATAACCTCACAATGTACACTGCCTTGGCATCGCTGACACTGGGTCCACAGTCGTGCAAATCGTACTTCCAACTCGCTGACTTTGCTTAAAGTTTTCTGGTACAGTTCGCCAATGCGCGGTCGGCAATTCTCACACACAGCACCTTCTTTCTCGTGGGCCGCAGTAAGCGGCTTCTTGCAGCCCATGCATGTCTGCGTTTTTTTGGCGAATTTCATCAGCCCACCCATGGTGGGCGCCGCGACGGAAATGGAGCGCGTGTGTTCACCTGTAAGGAGGGAGTTTGCTTTTTTTTCGCCGAGAATGGGCTCAAAGATCCTGCCTAGCGGCTTCGCCAGCTGGTTGTCGAGGTAATAACGCGTGTCAATAGGCAGATTATTTTCGAGCACGAAGATAGGGTCTTCAGATTTCTCAAAATTACGAGCGCCTGTTGCGGCGCGCACCATAACGTAGGCGACACGGTCACCGAGGCCGGGGGCGGAACCGGCGTCGCGCTTTTTCATGCGTTCTGCAAGCTCAACGTGAGCTTGCTTGTTGGCGTAGCCGCCTTTACCTTCTTTGTCTTCTTGCTTTGTGAGGGCCTTGGTGATAACGAGATTAGACATGTCGACTTTGTTCTGCAGAAGGTCTGAGATGGTTTCTTTGACGAATCTATATAATGTTAGTCGAGATCCTGTGATGTTGTTTATGGAACCTACTCCTGGGCACCATCTGGATCTTGATCGATCAATAACATCCGTAAGGAAGTCTCGATGACGGTCTGCACAAGGCGGCAATTATCACGACGGACAGTTTCGATGCCCTTTGTATCCATCTTATCCCATTTGTCTGGGTTGGTCCAGTACAGTCCCGCATAACGCTTCTTGTTGATGAGTAGATACGGGAAGTAGACCTTCTCGAATTCAAGCTTGATTGGCTTGATGAATTTGGAGGAAACATAGTCGGCAGCCTCCTCACCCAGCTTCATTGCTTCTGCAAGCTCGGAAGTACCAAACCTGACCATGACGGAATCCGTGTCACCGTATATGACTTCCGCATCATGGCTGTAGCCATTGGCAATGGTGTATTTTGCTTCGACTTCGGCTTTTGTCTTCTCAATCATCTGTCGACCAAAACTTGTGGTACTACTAGCGATTGCAAGACACGGTAATTTACCATTGGTAGCACCCGTAAGACCATAGACAGAGTTGGCACTGACTTTCAGCGCCAACTGACGACCGTTGAGCACGGCCTTCTTGAATGGATCCGTCTCAACCGCCAGCTCTCTCTTTGCCTTCTTACGCGCACCTAGTAATTCTTCCAGAATCTGCGTCAGTAAACCTTTCCTCGTCTTGGCGGTACAGAACATGTCGCCGTTTGGAGTGACGATATAATCGTCGTCTTTCCTCATCTTGAGCTTCTCCACTGTTTTCTTGTCAAGCCAAGTTGTGTAACAGAGGTTATGTGCTTGCATGATACTGGGATACAGCGAGGCGAAATCAAGAGTTGCAACTGGTTGCTTGTAGTAACCACGCTTAGGCTCGATGACAGTTGCACCTTCATACTGATCTCCGCTATCTCCTTGGTTCGGAAGATCTGGCACGATTAATTGATGGTCGAGCGCTTTACGGAATAATTGGCTGATGAATCGGACTTGTTGACCTCGAGCTAATAGGTAGTTGAAAGGCACACCCGTAACCCTGGCCATTTCAGTGTAGTTGACCAGACACATGAGCTTGTCGAGAAGTCGTTGGGGCAAGTAAGCATCCTTGAGACAGTAGACTGCTAATCGTCTTCGCGAATTCGAATCACCGTTGAACAGCTCGGTGATCATACTGTGATGTACATCTTCTTTCTGTTCCTTGAGAAAGTGGGCGCAAACGGAGTTGAGAGTATAACTTCGTAACTGATGGTCTCGCTGAATAAGCTGGAGCAAATCAAGTTGCAGACGACCGTTTGTGTTCGTGTTCTTGGTGTCTCTGTTTCCCAACTGTTTACTTGAGAAGTTGGAGCTCTCCACCTTGGATTGCACGGTCTTCAGGCGCGACCAGTAAGGAAATCGAGCCAATTTTAGATGTTTCGCTCGGTCGAGCAGGTATGGAAAATCGAAGTTGGAAATATTGTAGCCGATTATAACATCTGGGTCGACTTCTTCGACGAAATCGCGCCACTTCATGAGCATTTCACCCTCATTCTGAAATGAGAGGACTTGAGTGGCAACGATAGGGCTCACCGTATCCAGACAAAAGACGTTCCTGACAAATGGTTTCGGCTCGCCATATCGGGTAACGACATTTGCGATTTGGATGACGGGGTCCACATTCGCCTCTGGGAAGACACCTTTGCGTCCAGCGCACTCGATATCGAAGGATAGGATGCGGAGGGGCGCGAGCTTGGCCCACTCGCCTTCCGAGTTATGAGCAATCAGATCGGAATAGTGTATCTGTGCCTCAATCTGGCAGTTCGAATGCCGATCCCGTTGGTTGATCAACTTGTATTTACCGGCAGGAACTTCGACCCACGACATACCAGCAACCTAGACTGTTAGTCACACTCCCAGTAAGCCGTGGGTGCTGTTCACCTTGGTGTCGATCATGAATCGCAGTACATATGCGATGTTGTCGAATGTGAGAATTCCGCCTTCGCTGACTGGCCAGAGTCGCTTATAATTGGCATTGCCCTTTTGCACCAACGTGCGCACACGGCCTATGTACTTTGGATCGTTGACGGTGATCTTCAAATAGGGGCTCTTCTGGTTCCCCTGGAAGCGCAAGATATTCTCACGCATCGTCATCTGAACCGAGGCTATAATAGCCGAGTGTTGATTCATCTGTTTTTGGCATTCGCTCTCGAGGAAGGTCTTGAAAGGCTCGCAGTCGACCTTGGTGAAGTTCATAGGCGCGGCAACGTAGAAGTAGTGGAGAAAGCCTGTTACGTGAAGGAGGACTGAGTGGCCGTCCTGTTTATCGTTTCTTCAGCATGTGGTTCCAAGGACGAGTGAGACGTCGGTCATACCTCTGTCACACCAAACAGCTTGACTGTCGTCCGACCACCATTGAGCACGCCTTCTTCAGCCTCGATCTGCTGGAAGACGAGTTTCTCTGTAATTTCGCTGTAGTCTGCCGGTAGCGGCGGCCGCCGCCACTGCTGGTCCGTCTCGGCGTTCTGTCCCTTTAGCGTTTCCATGTCCTGGGTCATCTTCTCCAGTGTCTCTTCGAACTGGCTTGGGGCCGGCTGGCTCGAGTTGAAGGATCCATTGGTATTCTTCACGGTTGGGCCGTTCCTCCCATGGCTGTTGTCCAGTTTCGGCTTTTTTGCGGTGCGGGGAGACGCCTGTATATTGGCACGAGTACTCGACGCTTCGGCGAGAGCGCGCTTTGCCGGCGTCATTGCCACGGCACCTGGCATTTCGGATTGATCGCTTGAGCCCGGTGGAGTATAGTGAGGAGTAGGGAAGGGCAGAAGAGGGGCGATGAGTTGTTGTCGTGTGTTGTCGACTCGACACAGAACTGAGAAGGTCCACCCATTCACGGAAGACGCGAAGGCGCGAGCGCGTTATGGACCGTGCCACCCCTGCATCGCGATGCGCCACTTTCCCCCATTTACGACAAAGTGAACGGATCTCTCCTCCAAAGGTATACCGCCGATCTGCCTGGCTTGCTCTTTCGCAGACTACGATACAAACCCTTCGTTCCACAGAAGAAAAACAAAGGGCTCTGCTATTTGCTGATTATGTTCGGACCAGTTTTTCTCACTACCACAAGCCTATGACTTTTACCCGGTTGATCTCGCGTCTACGGAAGCCGCCTCGATCAGGCCACAGCATTTCAACTGAAGGGTTATCACCCTTACTAAGTTATCCGGTTGCGGCGGTGATTCTGTCGCCTGCACTCTCATGGCTGATTTCCGTTGTGGCCCAGGAGCATTTCCGGGCATCGACATCTACGCTAACCACCACGGAATTCTCGGCAAGTCGCTTGACCGAGATCCTTGGCCGCAACCTCGGAATGTTCTGCTTTGAGTAGCAATACCGTTAACAGGGTTCTGGGTATATCGGTTCACGGAACGCTGGGGGAAGTTTGGCCACAACGCTGCGATTCGTTTCATGACCTCTCTCATCTGTCACGTCCATGGACCATTAGCAACTCTTCTCCACGATATCCAAGAACCATGTCCTCTCTACAAGAGGATATCGCCATCTCCCCTGTCGAGACCGAACAGGACATCATTGACGCGTACCATTGCATTGCAGAGGCTTTTGGTGCGCAAATTCAGGATGCACTTTGGATGTTAACGAACCCGGGATGGGACACGGAATCAGGTCGCGTCAGAAATGCCCAGCACTTGATTAAGCAATGGAAAAACACCACTCCCGGCAAGAATGGCCTGGCAAACGATGTATACCTCAAATCCACGGTTCCCCACCCCGAAAAGCCCGGCGAGCGAAGCGTGGCCGGCATGGCCATCTGGAGACAGCTGTCCAATGTAGATGGCTACGGTACTCATTTCACGGGTGACATGACGGAAGCAACTCGCCATCTGGATGAGAAGAAGAGGCGATTTGCGCTTCAAATGTACCGCTCCCTCTGGAGGAGACGCATTGCGGTTATCAAGGAAGTATCGTTGCCAGGGGCCAGGCGCGATCCACCAGCTATTTTCACCTTGGAGATTTGTGCTGTGGACCCAGCGTTTCAAAGAAGAGGGATCGCGGGCAAGCTAGTAGAGTGGGGTCTTGAAGAGGCGAAGAAGAGGGGCAATTTGGAGTGTACGACTGAGGGCAGTGTGATGGGGAGGCGGGTGTACAGGAAGTTGGGGTTTAGAGATGAAGGCACTGGGGATATTGAGTGGGATGTCGACGAGGAGTTTCAGGATTGGGATAAGCCGCCAAATGTGTTTTTGCGGACACGGGCTTGATGGGTCATAGGTATCGAAAGGACCACAAGAGGACTTCGGCCAGGTCCATGATACGCCCGCACAAAAAGCCGTGCAGTCCTTTTCGTAGACTCCAATGATGATTGATCCACAGCTCCATACTCCATGCGGAAGGTGGGAGGGTGAGCTTGGATGAGTGGGGCAACCCTCTAGAACAGCCCCGCTAGGGAAACTATGGCCACGATGGCCTGGCATAGCCTTGGTATGTAGCATACCATAGTATATCATTGCAGGGGTTTCTCCTTGCGTCTTCAATTGCTCGATTGCTACCCTCAATCCACAGCTGCCACCCCAGGGACGCTATAGACGGCACAATCCTGAAACCCACGCTCAAACCACGTTCCCCTGGCCAGAATGCCTGTTGTCGACATCCACACCCATGTCTATCCTCCAAAATACATGGAACTGCTGCGGTCACGCTCAACCGTTCCTTACGTGCGCACCTTTCCAGACGCCCCGGACTCAGCCCGCCTGATTATTCTGCCTGGGGAAGATGACCCCTCGACACCATCCACAGCACGCGGCCGCCCAATCGGCTCAGAGTACTACGACATAAAGGAGAAGATCGCATTCATGGACTTGCATAAGATCGAAAAATCGGTAATCTCCCTTGCGAACCCGTGGCTCGACTTCCTCCCGGCAAACGAGGCCGGTGAGACGGCAAAATGGATCAACGATGATGTCAACGACCAATGTTCGCAGTACCCCGGACGCCTGTACTTCTTCGCCACCTTACCTCTCTCTGCGTCACCCGAGATCATCACAGCGGAGATTGAGAGAGTGAGCACGCTGAAGTATGCGAGAGGCGTGATTCTGGGGACGTCGGGTCTGGGGCATGGCCTGGACGATGCGAGGCTCGACCCCATCTATGCGGCGCTGCAGAAACATCAACAGCTCATCTTCCTGCATCCGCACTACGGTCTCCCATCGTCTGTCTACGGGCCGCGTGCTAGTGAGTACGGACACGTGCTTCCACTCGCTCTGGGCTTTCCACTGGAGACGACGATTGCTGTCAGTAGAATGCTGCTGAGTGGCGTGTGGGATCGATTCACAAAGCTCAATGTCCTCCTTGCCCATTCTGGCGGCACACTGCCATTTTTGGCTGGGAGGCTGGAGTCTTGTATATTGCATGACGGGCATCTCAAGGCGCATGGGAAGACGGGGCCGCGGAGAAATGTGTGGGATGTTCTCAAGACGAACATCTACCTCGATGCGGTCATCTATTCTGACGTGGGGTTGAAGGCTGCGCTGGATGCGTCGGGGTCGGATAGGCTATTGTTCGGTATGTGTGTACAGCTCTTCCTGGAGCCAAAGGATGCTAATTCCAAGCCAGGCACCGACCATCCCTTCTTCCCGCCACTGGAGGAGGATGCCAAGGAGTGGCATAGCGTGAATGCGAATTACGGCGCCATTGCTAAGGCTTTCGCAGAGGATGACTCAAGGGCGCAAGATGTACTCGGTGGGAACGCGATACGGATCCTTCGCCTCGAGTCGTGAAAGCAATGGACAGACAACGGCGGCGTTCGGATGCCAAGGGTATACGAAGAATGACTAAGTAGCCACTAGCCTTATCGCAGCTCGCGACACGTGACGTGGACTGCGGCCACACTTGGGCATCGCATGTTAGTCATGGCGGAGCTGGCCGATGAATGTTCGTCCATGGGGCGATCGCAGCATCGCTTACCTCGCGGATTGATTCCATGTGCTGTTTCATTCGCTCCTTTGCTCAGCTATCGCGACTCTGCACTGCACCGTGAAGCCCAAACACCATGACAGACATCACGGTCGACTCGGCAGTGTCCCAAGATGACCTGGTCATACCTGTAGGCTCTCCTCTCCTTCCCACAATCAATAGACCCTCATGGTTCCTGACCACCCCAGTGTAGCTCATCGACTTCTCCGCTTTCCTCTCCGGCGATGCAGCCTCTAAGCAGCAAACAGCGCACGCCGTCCTGACCGGCTTCCAAACCGCCGGCTTTATCTACCTTAAAAACCACGGCATCCCGCCCTCGACTATCTCCGCCGTTTTCACCCACTCTGCACAGTTCTTTGCACGCCCCCAGCCACAAAAGGATGCGCTGGCGTGGTACTCCGCGGCAGCCAACCGCGGCTACGTCACACAGGGCCGCGAGAAACTCGTTGTGCTCGAGCAAACAGGCACAGAGGCTGAGATGCGCCAGACTGTGCCTGATTTGAAGGAAAGCATGGAAATCGGCCGTGATGATCAGCCGCTGATGCCGAATATGTGGCCCACGGGGGACGAGCAGGCGACGCAGTTCAAACAGCAAATGCTGAGTTTCTTCGAAACGTGCAAGGGGTTGCATATGCAGGTCATGCGAGCCATTGCGCTGGGCATGGGCATCGAGGAGAACTGGTTCGACGGCTTCACCGATGCGGGAGACAATACGCTGCGATTGCTGCACTACCCTGGTGTGTCGAAATCCATCTTCAAACGAAACGACGGCCAGTTGCAGGTCCGCGCAGGCGAGCACAGCGACTACGGTAGTGCTTCCCTTTCCCCGGGAATACACAATATCAGTACTCTCTCTCTGCTGACGCATAACACAAAGGCTCCATAACGTTGCTCTTCCAGGACGAACGCGGCGGCCTGCAAGTCCGCTCCCCAAAAGGCACCTTTGTCAACGCCACACCCATTGCCGACACCATTGTCGTTAACGCGGGCGATTTGCTTGCACGCTGGTCAAACGACACAATCAAATCGACGCTGCATCGCGTTGTCGAGCCTCCCGCCCAGCCCGAGGATGCGCACACAGACGCGTACCCGCCGCGGTACTCGATAGCGTATTTTTGCAATCCAAACTATGACCGCCTGATCCAGACGTTACCGGGTACCTATGGCGTAGAGGGAGGCAAGTATAAGGATGTGATGAGTGGAGAGTATATTACAAGGCGGTTGACTGCTACGTATTAAGGTGCCCTAGCAATTGCTTGGTTAGTTGGTTGGTTGATTTATAGGCACAAGTTCTGGTTTAAGCCCACCCAGGTATCGGCCCGTGGTAGGCAGTAGATACTACACGATTGTCGACTACATTCACCAGTAGGGTATGCCAACAGTTGTCTACTACCCAGGTAAAGGGATCTCGGCAGTAGTTAACAGTACGCCGCTTGGCAGCCGAGACAGTCAACTTTTGCGTCGTCAAAAGCGAACTGCCTTACAACAGGCGACAACTTCCAGCGTGCAAAGAGCAGTGGATTCTCCACCAAGATCCGGCGCAGCATTTCCCCTCTCTTCTCTGCACCAGGCCATTTGCCCTGCCACACGCGTACATAGGGCACCATAATTTCCAAGGCCTCCCTAACCCACCTCCCTGCTCTTTCCTCACCAATCCTCCCCTTTTGTACCATCCGCCTCTCCAGCGCCCCCAAGAAATGCTCTCTCTCTTGCATGTTCTCTACCAACGCAGCCTGCATGACCGCTAGTAGGATATGTGACCGGATTGAACCGTCCAACTCATCCACCTTGATGGCTCCAGCTCCCAGTCCGGCTGTCTCCTCCACCGCAACAGCGGCTAGGAACTCAACCTCCGCCTCACTCCCAATCTCTTCCTGCCACCCCCTCTGCAACGCTTGCTCTGCAGTCCCTCCATCCGGTATCCCACACCAGAAAAACACTGGCTTGCTAGGTTCTGGTTCGACAACCTTACCCGAAGAAACCTGTGCGAGGTACTGTGCTTCCAAACTGTGTATATCATACAATCCCGACGCGACATTGAGCCCAAAATGATGGGGCCCCCATGCTTCGCGGTTGTCCTTGCGAGGCGATGGGTCAGAGGTAGGGCTTGAAGATGAACGGATCTTCTCCTCTCCCTCCAGCTGGGTGTTGGTGTTCGTGGACCACGCTTCCTGTTTCGATTCTGCGATGGGAGGCTTGTAGTACTCGTCTAGCCAGAAGCGCGCATGTGGTTCTGAAAAGGGGGGGGTGCTGGGGTAGGCCGCGTGTAGGCGTGTCAAGGCTGTGTCAAGCGTGCGGAGGGCTATTTCAGTAATCGTGTCAAATGGAAGGAACGGTTGCCTGTGGCCAGTCCGCCCCACAGTATAAGCCCAGCGGGGGAGCTGTAGGACGTGTTTGGATACCGGATGATCACGCGGCAGACACAGTGGGGAGGACGAGTCCGGAAGATCCTGGAGGTCGGGCATGCGGTAGAAGCGTGCTGTGTTGGGTTGGGTAAGGAATGCGGTGGAGTAGTAGGAGCGCCAGGCGGTGGGATTCAAGAGGGCATGGTGCGCAGTGTAGAAGGCGTCGAAGTCTGAGAAGGTGAGAGGGTCGTCTCCATGTAGTTGGTCGGTCCAGCGGTAGTAGGCTGCTGCGATCTGGGCGAGATAAAACATATCCAAGGTACTGTTTTCTCTTAGTCACACACATGCAGGTGCTGGGTACATCGGTATGAGGGATTCTCCTAGGAGGATGTAGCTTACCGATTGAAGCGGAGCTCGTCCTCACCAAAAGACCAGCCATGCGCGTGCAGCTTCTCCACAACATCGAATACGCCCTGGCCGTCCCACAGCCGCTCATCGAGATAAAGGTATGCGATCCGCAAGACATCATCGTGACATGTCACGGGCACGATTCCGCCTTCCACATTAGCCAGAAATTCCTTGGCTTTATCGTCCATTGTAGTGCCTGTCGTACGCCGAATGCAGTTGCTGGCGTTGATGTTTTGAAATTTGCCTCCAGGGCTGGGAAAGCAACACTCTTGAGTGATAGGCAAAGTCGGCGATCGCGCGGTGCAGCTGTGTGCCAAGGACGGTCGCAGCTCCAAATACAGCTTCGGCATTGTCGCGAGTGCCTGACTTGTTTCAATGTCCACTCGCTGCCAAAAAGAGTAGACATGTCGCTGCAAAACGGTTCCGCAAACTCGCGGGCAGTAGGCGGTATAAGTGACAGCCCTTCCCTATCGCTTACATTTGCAAACTCCCTGTCAAGGGAAATCGTATGCGACGCACTATTCGGCATATTCATTTGAGTGAGAGCGGCAGTGTTGTGATCTTTGCGTGCCTTGAACATTGCTAGCTAGCTAGGTATTATGCATGTTCAACGACCACTCCCCGCATTTTGATCGCCACCACGGGCGATGTAATCTTCCAGATAAGAAGACTTGGGTTCCATCTTAGAAACTGGCAAGAAAGTTTGGTAAGTATGGTAAGTAGAAGGTCATCTCACGTGCCACCGGCTGTTCGAGAGAGACGCGTTCTCTCGTGACTTCATTGGGGAGTGGCCTGTGGCACTAGGCCTGGTTGAAGCTTAGTGCGATAATACACCTTTGAGAATCTCGACATCCATTAGCGTCTGCGATCATCTCCACGCTCGTCCGTTTCTGCAGCATCGACATTATGTCTGGATAGCATTGACCGCGTTTCCTCTGGGATATCATTCTGGATATCGGCCCGAGAATGGAGCGTCACCAGCGCGTGGTGGCGCAGGTCGCTTCTCAAGTCAAGGATTACTTTACCCGCAAAGAGCCATTTCGAATCTCCCATGGCTCAACCAACAGCACACGTCCAAATCTCAAAAAACACGTTGTTGATATCAGCTCTCTTCGTAACGTCATTAGCGTGGATCGTGCAGCCAAGACAGCGCTGGTCGAGCCCAACGTTCCCATGGACCAACTGGTGGAGGCTACTCTTCCCCATGGCCTCGTGCCACCTGTTGTCATGGAGTTCCCAGGAATTACGGTAGGAGGCGGATATGCGGGAACAGCTGGAGAGAGTAGTAGTTTCAGATACGGCTTCTTTGACCGGACGATACACGAAGTCGAAATGATAATGGCAGATGGCGAGGTAATCAAAGCAAGCGAGGAAGAGAACCAGGATCTGTTTCGAGGTGCTGCGGGTGCGGTTGGCACGTTAGGCGTCACGACACTTGTCAAGCTGAAGCTTATTGACGCAAAAAAGTACGTCAAAACAACGTATTATCCGACACGTAGCGTAGCACAAGCTGTCAAGGAAGTCAGGGAGCAGACAGAAGGCAAGAACGGTGCTCGAAATGACTACGTGGACGGTGTTTTGTTCCGCAGGGACCACGGAGCCATTATCACGGGTGAGATGACAGACGATCTTCCACCGAGCATCAAACCGCAAACCTTCAGCAACCCGTGGGATCCGTGGTTCTATCTCCATGTGGAAGCAGCCACTCGTGCCGTCAATGAGCCAGTTGTGGAGTATATACCATTGGCCGAGTACATGTTTCGCTACGATCGCGGTGGATTCTGGGTCGGACGTTCGGCTTTCAGCTACATGCGCTTCCCTTTCAATAAGTACACTCGTTGGTTCCTCGACGACTTTCTTCACACACGCATGTTGTATCGTGCGCTGCACGCATCAGGTATCGCGACTCGCTACATTGTTCAAGACATGGCTCTCCCGTACCCAAATGCAGAAAAGTTTATCGACTACACGGACAAGTCGTTTACGATCTGGCCGATCTGGCTCTGTCCATTAAAGCAGAGCGACCAGCCGACCATGCACCCTCACACCAAGGGCGACCTAAAGGATGGCCAAATGCTCAACATCGGCCTCTGGGGCTTCGGGCCAAAAGATCCACAAGCGTACCTTCTCAAGAATCGTGCGCTCGAGAAAACGCTTGGGGAGATGGGCGGCATGAAATGGCTGTATGCGCATACCTACTACAGCAACAATGAATTTTGGTCGCAATTCGATCGGGAGTGGCACGAGAAGCTGCGAAAAAAGTACAATGCCGAGTCATTTCCTAGCGTGTACGATAAGGTGCATGTCGATATCGAACGGTACACAAAGAGGGTCAACGAAGATTGGGGATTGAAGCTGAGAGGCGTTTGGCCGCTAGGAGGACTTTGGGGTATATGGAAGTCAATACTGAGTCGTGATTACCGAATTCATCGAAACTCAACATGGCGGTGGAGGCGTTGATACCGTGAAAAACTTACATTGATGCATTGACAGCTTCATGTAGGTAGTACCTGGGTAGAGGCTACTTACAACAAAAGAGAACAAGTCGCTCTCCAAGTTTATGCTATTTCATCGATTCGCTCTCTCTCTCTCTCTCTCTATCGGGATCCAACGGACATCTCTCATAGCGAGATCATTGACTACAAATAACGAACTGTTCATGACGCGATTACGTTTCATGATTCGTGCGACACGACGGTGGGACGGGTAGATTACGTCAGCTCGCCCGCGCGTATCTGTCCGCCTTTCACGTTTGGTCGCATGCATCTTCCCCACAGTCTCGCGTCGGGAGTCCCCAATTGATCGGGATCTACTGCTAACTGTTTCTGGCATAACTGCTTCTCCGATGTTCGTGTAGGTATTTTGGTCACAGAGTGAAACGTCGGATAAGGACGGGTCCCATGCCCATGCAAATTGCGCTATGACGATCCCTCTCCACCTCTGAGACATTTTTATCCGCTCTCCAGCTGTTTACATCCTGCAAGACAAGCCACGCTATCTCAACAGCAACGCACATACGACCAGAGAGTTGCCGTCCATTAACCCAGAGACCCCCATAGCAACGCGCAGTCCTCCCTGAACGACCATCTGCCATCTCGTGTTCGCCGCTACTATGGCCAATATGGAACCTAAAAAAAGTGGAATTCTTCGAATGTTTTCGCGATCGAGCAAAGAGCCGGGGTCGCGAAAGAAGCTATCCAAGAGAGGTTCAGCAAGCGATGTAGGCGAGATCGGGAGGCTGGATTGGGACCATGCGGCAAATCCCCAGCGACAAGATTCTGGCAGTTTCATTAATCTGGACATGAACGATCCCGCTCTCCCGACATACGAAGACGTGACGGGGCTTCCACCACACGCATTACGCGACAACCCCTATGCAGTCATCGGCTCGGTAACTAGTACCAATCGTCCGCAATTACCTGTACATCCGGATCCAGCTGAGTACCGGCGGAGTTCCGAAGCGCCACAACAGTATGCTTCACACCTGTATGGTTCTCGAAAAGCAAGATCTGCTTCCGTACCAGTACCCCGCGATGGCAGCTTTAACAAAAGGCAACAGCGCAGTTCATCGGAGAAAGTACCGCCATCCAAGCTAAGCAAAGTACATCGAGCTCCCACAAAGCCCGTGAGAGCCGATGATATTCTTGACAAAGATACCGGAGAACGAAGAGACTTGACAGATATGATGCATGCCTTTACCTTCGTTGAAGGAATGGATACGTTAGACGAAGAGGAAGTACAAGCATCTCTGGCCTACGACCCCTCACTGCCCGACGGAACTCCCGTGCTGGGAAGTGCATCTCCTGAAATCTGGCTCCGGGTTGCCGACTATCTGACATCTTTGGACGTGGCCAACCTTGCATCTACCTGCCGAACCATGTATGCTAGGCTTGGGGGGCACTCGTACAGACTTTTCTTGAACCCACTGAACCGATCGCATCGACTTGAATTTTTGCTGGCAATGGATTCTAAGCTTCCGCATCATCTCTTCTGCTTCCCCTGCGCTCAGTGGCATCGGCGCATACAACCCGGGTTCGAGACATTGAAGCCACATAACATACTCAATCCTCTCTTTGATTGCCCTAACAGCACGAATGTCCATGCACCACCTCCACGCATCCGGATCAGCGATGGCAGGACATTGCCTTTTACTTTTGCACAGCTGGCGCGACGTGCTTGGGCCTATGGACCGGAATTTGGAGTCTCACATCAGTCTCTGGCCAGAAGGTGGAAAGATGCGTACTCAGCATGGGCACATGAAAGCATGTATCACGTTACTGATAAAGGACACCTACTCATGCGGGTTCGATCGCAGCACTACGTCCAAGGCGGTATGAAGGATGCCGCAAAACGGCTATTGCTTTATAGCCGGGGTGACTATATACCCTACTTCAGTGTATGCGCCCACTGGAAACACGGAGTCCTCATGTCAGTACCCAAGTGCGCGTTGGACCACATTCCGTTTGCAACAGAGTCTGAAACGTACGCCCTTACACAGCTACGCGCAAAAAAGACTGCGGGGTTTGTCAGTCTCTGTAATCATTGTAGACCCATGCGTCGCTGTCCCGAGTGTCCAACCGAGTACTTGTTCGAACTGAAACTGGTTGAGGACAAGACCGTACGGGGCAACGTGCCCGAACGCTTCAAGCAAGCCTTGGTCGTAACACGCTGGAGTGATCTTGGCCCTGCACGAAGTCCAACCGATCCAGAATGGTCGGCGATAAGCGGAGAAAATGCAAAGTACGATAGTTTCGCAGAGACAGGCAAGAGGGCCATTAGCGGTGTCTTCGAGAGTGCTTTCACTGACACGGTACCTGGGCAGCGGATTATGAGTATGAATCCAGAGAAAGTAGTGGCCGACGAGGAAGGCGGCGCCTGGTATTGACGTCTTTGGATTTGATGCTCCTCGGTTTTGGAGACGGAAATGTACAACACACAATACATGCAATTACCCACGCTTGATGACTCCCCAGTGCACGACTACAGCCCACAACCCAGCTGCTATGCTCAACCCCAATACATCTTCATCACTCCGCTGCTATGCAAAACCGCCATCAAGACCACGCGATACTGCATCGCGAAGGAACCTGTCCAGCAACCCTAGGGCGCCCTGACAACTTTCCGTCCTGTCACCTCGAATCGCTGCAGTTCTTGGATGATCTTTGGTGACTCAGCGAAGTCGTACACTTCTATTCTCGGGGTAATCTTCCCTTCAAGAGCTAGTTGAAGTAACTCATCCATCTGTTCATTCGTCCCTGTGGATGATCCACGGATCACGAGCCCTGCAGAAGTTAGCCACCGCGTCCAGAAAAAAAAAAAGATTGACAATACATACCTCTATTAGCAATATGGATTGGGCTCATAGGAAACATGAAAGAAGCCGGCGGTAATCCAACGCATACAAAGACACCACTATTCCGTACAAGTTTAGGCGCTTGTGTGTACGCTCCTTCGCTGCTCGCCACACAAATGACACCATGAGCCCCCTCTCCATCGGTCAGGTCTCTCACGGTTTGAACGACGTCTTGTTTCGCATAGTCGACGAAGGCCACGGCGCCCATCTCTTTGCTCAGCTTCTCTTTTTCAACACCGCTGTCAATGGCAATGACTTTGTAGCCCTTGACGGTCGCATACTGCACCCCAATATGGCCCAGACCCCCTCCCGCGCCAACAATGGCCACATAATCGCCTGGCTCAACCTCAGGCGCAAGCTTCGATACTGCACCGGCCAAGCTAAGTCCTGCGCACAGCAGGGGCGCAGCCACCTCGCTGCTGACCCCTTCCGGGATCACCGTCACAAAGTCCGCATGCGCAACACAGTATTGCTGCAAGGTGCCCCAGACACTGCGCCCCGTGTTCTTTTGTTGGGCGCAATGGTTTATCCTGCCCTTCCTACAACTACCGCACTGGTAACACGCACTCCATAGCCACTTGATGCCGACTCTCCTGCCCAGCACATCGCCTGACACGCCCGGCCCCAGCTTCACAACCCGCCCGACGCCTTCGTGGCCCGGAATCGCGGTGTATGAGCCGCGCCCTTCGACGTTCATGCAATCCGAGTGGCAGATGCCGGAGCACTCGAGCTTGACGAGGATCTCATTTGCAGAGGGAGATTGGACCTCGACATCGTTGCGGATCTGGAGCACGCAGCTCGGGCTGGCGTTTTCGATCCAGGCGGCGATTTGGGCTGGGGGTATTGATTCGGGCATATTTTTCTCCTGCGCGGCAAGGACGCGCACAAGGGGGGTTAGGTGTATCGATTCGGTCCGAGTCGGGCGTCGCGAGGGGATCCGATGAAAGGAATGTTGGAATAAGTTGGGCGGTTCTCTAGTCTCCATAAAATCATTGAGGTTTCAAGTCCACCATATCGAGACGATTTAGGATGTCACGGCAGGATAGGTAGTTGGGTTACAGGTATGCAATCTGGAGGAGGCGTCAACTAGTTGACTAGAGATACCCCGCGTCCGCCCCACGTCGATCAGTCCGCGATGACGGAAGGTAGTCGGCATTGCATTACAGGTTAAGAGTGATGCAGTTGTCTGAATCCTCTGGTATCCACAGCATTTTCCCAACATGGAATAGGTAGATACGTAGGTAAGTAGTACTTGAAGTCCACAGGGACCCTATGCAAAGGTAGGCGATCAAGGACGGCTGGCTGTATCCGGAAGTCGGTTGAAAGCAGACGTAGATAAGACATTGGAGTTATAGTATTCGCTACAATGATGTAGAGATGATACTTCGCTGTACCTATTCTATGCAATGAGGGTGTCCGCACTGCAGGCTCATGGTCTTCCCCTCTGCCACCCCGCAAAACGTTGATAACACCAACAGCCCGGTTAGAGAGACTTCAGAATCCCACGCTATGACACACGCATCATGTTGCCTCTCTTTTGAATATGATATGCCACTAACCTTGCAGTAGTCAATGTACTTCCTGCTGACCTAAGATGCGGTGTCCATTGAAATGCGGATGGACAGCGTAAATGGGTGAGAGCCGACGGTCGCTAGGCGGGTTAATCACACAGCTTTCACCCATCTATCCCTCGTCTGACGTCCAATAAATGCGGTTGCTGCCGTCCTATATTGCCCGAACCTTGGCGGACAGTGCTACATAGCACGTAAGGTATGGTGCCCACGACCATCTAATCTGATTTCCGTTACCTTTTTTTTATATCTCCTCCCTTGATAGGCCTAAAAGATGAAGTGAACAGCAACATTTGACAATGGGTAGTAGCCCGGCTGATCGGCTATGACTCTATTGGGAGCATCGGTTCCTCGTATTGTATGATGGCGGTGTTGCGTGCAGGATCCTTCCTGCTCTGCAAAGCCACCACGGCCAAATCTTGTCCTGCAGTTGCCAAAGTACTTCGATCTCTTCACCTGCAAGACTTAATCATGTGCATATCCCACACTCATCCGAAAGTGTATCCTATGTTTGCCACATTGCCTTGCTGCATCGCTGGATTCATGGAGCCGACAGGGATCGGCGGAAAATCACTATTTGAGAATTCAAGGCCGGCTGCCCAGTCATAATCAGGAAATTGCTCCAGGATTGGTAGTATACTATTTTCGGGGCCGTCCCATCGATTGTGACTCGTTAGAGCCGGATTTGACAACTGAGAATTGACAAGATTGGAGTCAAATTTGGATATAGGGATTTGCATCGGCATGGCGGAGTTCTGGATTTCTTGTAATGGCTGCGATGTATACACTGGGACTGTCTGTTAGCGAAATGATACGTTTTGTGAGTACTGGATAACTCACAGGGTGTATCGGGTTGAGCGTCATCAGATGATGGTAGTGGCGCCTCCTCGCTATTGTATGGATTCCGCATGTTTCCGAACTCCTCTCTCCAATACCAGAACATGTCGTAACTAATACTCATACTAAGTCTTGTTCTTAGCCGGAGTGCAAGCGGTTCGATTCTCCCATCTCTTCTACGAAAAACTCGGTTGCTGTTCCACAAGTCTTTCATGATCAAGGCTGTTCGCAAGCCAATGTCTCCTTGTTGCAAAGATACGTTTTGGAGGAATTCTATCGCACACAGGTATGCCTTTTTACCTACGGCTAGATCCAGATGCGGCGCAAGTGAGCTTCGAACGAGTCTGAGAATAGAGAAGCCAGCGAGAGCAATTGTTCTGTCGATGAAGGACTGGGATACCGCAGGCAGGGATGTTTGATCAGTCATTGTCATGATGGTTGCCGCTTCAATAAGTCCGACACACAAAGAATAGAGTCGAGAAAAGCCGTCTATATCTGGTCCTGGATTGGT
>Ga0182211_1000045_pt1 | contig 29953 bp, 24 predicted proteins | sample G5R1MG_20_FD_129660 | JGI IMG/M metagenome (GOLD analysis project Ga0182211, IMG submission 129660) | Switchgrass phyllosphere microbial communities from Michigan, USA - G5R2_MAIN_03OCT2016_LD1 MG | ecosystem: Host-associated > Plants > Phyllosphere > Phylloplane/Leaf | place: USA: Michigan... | reverse complement strand
TGTTGGTCAAGCGTGTGCCGTGTCAAGGCGAGGGTTAGCAGCGTGGTGACGGGTGAGGGAAATGTCCCTCTCCTATAGGAACCATGTAGGAAGGCGCAATACGCTGTGGGCGCAGGTGGGATTGTCACTGGGGAAAGAGCGCCCCACTCGGCGTACCAGCACGGTTTCCCAACGAGCAAGAGGACGCGGTGAAGTCGCATTGAAAGAAGGAGATGATGAGGAAGAATAAATACAAAGGGGTATATAGTAATAAGCGGACGAACCACCCAAGACGAAGGAACCGTTGTATCCGGTGTCGAGGGGTATCCAGATGAACGGTCAAAAATCAGACTAGCCATGTGTACTGAAGTGTCCAGGGCAACCCTTTGCCCACAAGCCAACAGCTACAACCCTTTTAAAGAGAGAGAGAGAGAGAGAAGGAGAGAGAATGACAGAAAGCGCCAAAGTTGGCTGTTTACCATCCACCTACGGCTGTGCTCGTCGCCGTCGAACCTCAGGGCGGGCGCCACGGTGTTCCACCTCGGTAATGCGAGTGCCACCCATGTCCTTGATTTTGGTTGCAAGTTGATCTGTCTCATCAAGGTGTAGGATGTCGTCGCCCCCTCCTATGCTTTTACCCATGAGCAGGATATTGGGCACGGTTCTGCGGCCGGTGGATTTCGCCAGGAGCGCCTGCAGCTGAGTGCCGAGGGGGTTGACGTCCAGCTCGACAACGTAAGGCGCGGGCACGATTTTATACTTCTCGAGCAAGATTCGTTTGGCGTCTCGCGAGTGTGGGCAGTGGGTCTTGGAGAAGATGATGACTAGGGCGCAGGTTAGTCTCCGCCTGGAGAAAATACAGACAGGGTCAAGGATGGGTGATTGAGGACGGGATGGAACGTACTGGGGCTCTTCTTCAGTATGGCGTTGAGCTCCATTTCGACCTCATGGTCTTCGGGCGTCTCGTTCTCCCGCGCGGCTGCTTGTTCGCGTGCCCGGCCACCCTGTACAGCAACACCGAGGATCTTGTCTCCATCGGCCTTGACCCGCCCCGCGAGAGCACTGGAAGCGTCTCCATGGATGGCCTTGTCCTTGCCGTCGGCGAGTTTCTTGGCCTGCTCCTCGGCCGCCTTGAGCCGAGAGCCAACGCCGTCGGCATCGCGTTGCTTCGCGGCTCGCACATAGTCCCTTTCCAGCAAGGCCTGTTGCGTTTTGGTGTAGAAGTCGGATTCGCGGGTCTGGCGCGCGCCTTGGGTCAAGTAGAGGAGGACGAAGATGGTGACGACGAGGAGAATGGCGTAGAGTCTCGTGCGACGCTGGGATGGCATGATGGCTGCTTGTGGCCCGTTGTGTGATGCGCTGACCTCGCGTGGGGTAGCGTGTTTTGGTGCGGCGATTGTGCTGCGGGACAGAGCGATTGTAGGAGGTGACCAGAATTCCAGCGAGGCGTCACAGGGTGTGTTGGGTGTGGTGTAACCGTCCTGGTTGCGCAGGGCAGCTTCCCATTTGTGGCTCGAGTTCTTCGATGACCGTGTCCTCTAGGCAGAGGTTGATCACTTGGTACCACTAGCAACCTCACCCTGAACCCGCGCTTCAAGTGAGCCAGAGCGGATCCACGCCCATGGCATGCAGGCCATCATGGTTTTCCAAGACGGGTTGCATAGCGCAACGTTTCTTTACGAAGAATGTGGCGATGCCAGTCGGGCAGTGCACCTGCTACGCCGATGCAAGCAAGGTACGGAACCTAGGTACGTGGGCATACCATGCAAACATAACGAGGTACTATGTACACACATCGGACTCAGAGATACCAAGGCACATCATACCTGCATCACGAATCGCTACACTCTAACCCTCCCTCTATTCTGTCGGGAGTTGAGTTGTGTCTACTTTTCGCAAGGCAGGCCAGCCCGCCGGAAGCGTTACTCTTTTCGTCTTGGATCCGTCGCGATCAGCTTACTCAGCAGCTCGCAATCGACCGGCTCATCACGTGACCGTCGTTCTTGTTAGTACGTCCGTTTCATGGAGCGGTGGAATTAAGGTTCCAGCTCAACCTGGCTTGGGTACGACTGCGTGATAGTTCGCGCTACCCGTTACGACGTATTACGTATGTGCGGGCGACATGGCCCTGCACGCGTCCATGGTTGGACAGTCCGGCTGTTAGGATGGAGGCAGGTAGTTATAAAGCATAGGGTGACCCATGCCAGGCCATTTCATGTACTGCAGACGGCGGCAACAAGGTGCGCCTTCTTTGTCGGTAAGGCAACGTGATGACTTCGTATGATTTTGTCCTTGTCGGAGGTAGGTAACCCGGCAGCAGCAAAGCCGCTTCGTTGGGTCTCGCATGACTAACCAAGTGATGCAATAGCGGGAACAGCAGGCTGTCTCCTGGCGCACCATCTTGCACACTCGTCTGCCAGGCCCTCCGTCCTTGTCGTAGAAGCGGGCGGCAAGCCAGAAGGCGACTTCCTCGACGCGCCCTATCACCGCTACCACCCTGTCGCCGCTCGGCCGGATCTCGACCACGGCCATGTTTCTCAACCGGAGCCCACGCTCAACGGTCGCCGGATTGTGTACGCACGAGGAAAAGGATTGGGCGGCAGCTCCTTGATCAATTTCGGGGTTTACCTGTACGGCAGCGGCGAGGACTACAATCGGTGGGCCGAGCTCGTCGACGACGACAGCTGGAGGTGGGAGAATGTGCAACGGGCATTCCGAGCCATTGAACACTACGACGTCGAAGGAACCCAACAGTATGCGCGCCTTGCCAATCCCAGCAAGGAGCAGCACGGCCACGATGGCGCCTTGAAGGTCGGACTGCCCCCCGTGTTGGAGGCAGGTGTGGTGCCGCAGATGGAGGCGCTGAGAGACGCTGGGGAGAAGATGAACCTGGATCCTAATTCGGGAGATCCGATGGGTGTGAGTGTGTTCCCGTTCAGCTACAGCAAGGAAGGGCGGACTACAAGTGCAGGCGCGTACCTGGTAAATCCACCGAGCAATCTCGAGGTGTGGACAGATGCCACGGCAGAGAGATTGGTCTGGGATGGGAAGCGAGTGGCGGGAGTGACTACGGCCGATGGACGAAAAGGTGGGATGGACCGTTCGATTGGAAAGACACGATGCGCAGGCGCTGACGGCCATGTAGCCAGTGCAAAGAAAGAAGTCATCCTCTGCTGCGGCGCCATCGACACGCCCAGACTGCTTCTGCTCAACGGCATAGGCCCAGAGAAGGAGCTCGAAGCACTCGGCATCCAAGTCAAGAGCCATGTCCCGGGCGTGGGCAAGCACCTCCAGGACCACGTTCTCGCCTTCATGAGCGTCGAAGTCGACGGCGCCAGCAACGAACGCTATGCCTTTGAAGCCAATCCGCAACGTGTGGCCGAAGCCGAAGCCGCGTGGAAAAGGGACCGGACGGGCGCGTTTGCGCTGTCGCATTCCTGCCTCTGGGGCGGTTTCTTGAAACTGCACCAGCTGCCCACCATGGCCGAGTTCCAGGCGTTGGCCCCGTCCCAGCAAGCGTTCCTCGGCCGCGACACGGTGCCCACGTACGAATTCATCAACAACTGCCTGCTGTGGCCGCCTGGGTCGGACATTGCCCGGGGCAACTCGTACATGACCTTTCTTGCCTTCCTCCTGAACCCCCAGTCCGAGGGGACGGTGACGCTGCGCTCGGCGAATCCAGCGGACAAGCCGGTGATCCGACTCAACTACCTCGAGCACCCCTACGACGCGCGCGTCTTCCGCGAGGCCATTCGCGCCACCTGGCAGAAGCTGGTGCTCAACCCGGCCGTGGGCCCAAGGGTCAAGCGGACGATGCAAGGCCCAGACTCGTTGTCAGACGAGGACGTGGATGCGTTTGCCCGCGCCCACGCAGGGACCGTGTGGCATGCCAACGGGACGGTGAAGATGGGGCGGACCGGCGACGAGGGCACGTGTGTGGACAGCGGGTTCAGGGTCCGGGGCGTGGAGGGGCTGCGTGTGGTGGACTTGAGCGTGGCGCCGTTGACGACGAACAATCACACGCAGGCGACGGCGTATTTGGTGGGGAGAATGGCGGCCGAGAGGCTGGAGGGCGAGTATGGCCTGGCGGGCAGCTGACGATGCTTGGCGGTGTGCCCGGCAGGCAACGGCTATTTTTGCGCGGTCGTCTCCGGATGCCAGGATGGAGGGAGGGCCGGCACCACGTGCAGCGGCGGGGGGAGATGAGCCGGTGGTTGCTGGGTGAACGGGGCGAGCTGGTGGCGGCGGCGCGGTGTTGACGGCGAGGAAACACACGGAAGGCATCCGGGGAGGTCTGTATGTACACGCTCTGTCGCATCCATTCCCCATTCCACCGTATCCGTCCATCCTCTATCCATCCACCGCCCGTCGTCCTCTCCATCCGTCGCCCGGTACTCGCTTCTCCTCAAGGCTCCACTCCCGGCTCCCCAGCCTCTCTCCCAGCCACCGGCCGCTTGCTGCCCAGCCTCGCGCCAACGCAAAACTACGTGTACCTTTTCCTTGTACCCCCCCAGCGCCTGCATTCTGCACTCTGCACTCTGCATTCTGCGCTCTGCATTCCTCATCCCTCCACCATTGTGAACACGTTCCATCGCTGACGTTGCCTGCCATTGTCCCATTCCCTTTTCACGTCCACGCCGACGGCGCCAAGCCCGCATCGACCCCGCTCCACCTGCCGCAGCGCACCACCACCACCACCACTACCACCACCGCGCGCGCCATTCCAGCTGCCCCTGCGTGCCCGCCATGTGGCACTTCCGCGCCCTCGCCCCCCTGGTCATCTTCGCCGTGCTGCCCGCCGCCTGCGCCACGCCACATCCCGTGCACCTCGAGGACCTGCGCGTCCGCCACAATGCCCCTCAGCTCGTCGAGCGCCAGAATGCCTGCGCCGGCGTCGCCTGTGGCTACGGCGGCTGGCTGTGCTGTCCGGCCGGCTCGACCTGTCTGACGGACGCCAACAATCAGGCCCAGTGCGGCACGGGCGGCGCCAACAGCGGCGTCTGGGTCACCCACACGACCGTCTACAGCAGCTTTGTGCCCGCCTCGGCCACCGCCATCTGCCGGGACAGCCAGTCGCCCTGCGGCTCCAACTGCTGTGCCAGCGGTTACTGGTGCTCCAACGCCGCTGAGGGCAAGTGCGCTCTGCTCGGCGCCGGCAGCAGCGGCGGCATCCTCCCGACTGGTCCGTTGAATCCCTCTGCTCCCCTGCGCCCCACCAACTCAGGCCTTGTCATAGTCACCTACACGGGCGCCCCCACCGCCACCCAGCCCTTCTCCTCGCCCATTCCCACCGGTGCCGCCGGCAGCATCACCCACACCGGCGCCGCCAGCAGCGGCCTCAGCGGCGGCGCCATTGCCGGCATCGTCATCGGCGTCCTCCTCGCCATCCTCCTGCTGCTCCTGCTCTGCCTCTTCTGCTGCGCCCGCGCCCTCTTCGACACCCTCCTCGCCATCTTCGGCATCGGCAATAAGCGCAAGCACACCCACGAGGAAACCTACATTGAGGAGCACCACCACTCGGGCGGCGCCGCAGCCGGCCGAACCTGGTATGGCGGCCGTCCGTCGCGGCCCTCGCGCACCGGCTCCCATGCCGGCGGCAGAAAGGGCCTCGGCATGGCGGCTGCGCTCGGCGGTATGGCCCTTGCGCTCGGCCTGAAGAGAAAGCATGAGCAGAGGCACGATGACAAGAGCACCACCATCAGTGGGTCGAGTGCTTACTACAGCGACTACACAAGCTCAAGTACGTTGTAACACGGCAACATCTAGAATCCGCAGAGGGGCTAACTGGCTGCTAGGCTCCGCAAGCTCATCCGATCGTCACACAAGGACACATCATTCTTCAAGACGGTGAAAAGGCACTCCTTTCGCCATCGTCCACCCTGTATAAACTTTTTTTCTTTCCCTCTTCCCTCATGCCCCCCTCGGCATGATGGAGAAGAACCACTGTATTTTCTTGTTGGCCCCGGGAAATACTTGCTTGCGGCGTTTGCGTATACGGTGTGACGGTTTTGATCCAAACGACGCCTCGGCGTTTTTTCTTGTGGCGCTACTGTTTTTTCCATTTTCTTCTTTTTCATGCCCTGCTATGCATTTGCATTTGCACGTGGCCATGAATGAGGATTTGATGATGTGTCATGGACAAGACGGGACGCCACGGCGATGCTCATGATGGGAAGACGACATTTTTTTTTCCTGGCAGCGGAACTGGGATTAGGACTAGGTCTGCGACTAGGTCTGAGGACAGACAAGAGCTGATAATAAAGACACGAGCTGACTGTTAGGCGACGAATCGACCCCGTCGCTACTTTCTATGCATCCACCTTTTCTGCCTTGCGTACCACAGCCTGCAATTCTGTCCGCGGGCTATTATCTCCCTCACCCTAACGGCTCCCGCACTTTCTCGTCACATCGTTTTCGTACCGCCTTCGTCCTAGAAGAGCCGAGCGAGTGAGTGGATGGGTCTGGAAAGCAGGCGTCTCGTGGCAAGTAGAGGTCTAGTTGGGTAGGTAGTCCCTGCGCGAAACGATGCAACCAACGTACCTAGACAGCGTCTTTGGGAGCTTGGTCATAAGGCGCCCAATGCCTGCGAACGACGGCCTCCAAGTCCTCCGTAGAAGACATGCTTGGCAGCATGCAACGTGATTGCTTCATAAACCCAATCCCAATCCTTCCTAGTAGGGAAAATCGTACAACTCCGACCCCCCGGTGACAACGTGCTCCCACCCATCCTCGGGCACGTTGGCGAGCTCCACGTCCTCCAGCAGCCTCTCCCAAAGCAGCCTCGCTTCATCAAGACTTGCATCCGTGACGCCCGCATCCCACGCATCCTGTAGATCCTCCTCACTTACTTTGAATTCATCCTCATAGGGCACCTCCGGCACATCCTCATCCCCATCTTCGTCACCGCCATGACTCAGAAGTCCGCCAAGCGGCAGCCTGTTCGCGGCAAGCCAATACGCCCGGTGAAATCGCTTTTCTCTCGCCTGCATGTAGCAGCCCCAGTGTTGGACGCGTGCAATGCAGCCTTGCTGTTCAGCCGAGTACAATAGGTCTGCAATTCCAGGAGCAAATGTGACCCAATGTATCTCGCTGTGTTGGTACCAATACCGGCCATATACGCCTATCGTCGTCGTACTATCGGGCGCGGAATCCCAAGTAAACGGATTCGCGGCGTTGTTCAGAACAAGCAGCGAGAAGCGGGAGCCATCTCTAATGAAGCCACGGGTGGTATGGGAGGCCCATTTGAAACTCTTGAGATGACGGGCGATAGTCGTGTTGGTGAGGACATCGAGGAAGCATTGTGCATAAGGAAAGCCACGAGACGGTTCGAGTGAGTAAACATTGACGGACCACTTATAGTCTTCGTAGTCCGGGACGATCGGCTGCGGCACCATGTCCCAGTCGTGTGGCGGTGGCGTAGGGGGTCTCTTGGCACGATCGTAAGAAGATGGGCAGAGCTCTAGTGACCTTGGGGACAGAGACGTGTATGGGGACGACCGTTCGAGAGGGGGCATGTCTGCGTAGTAGTGTGCTTCAACATCATCTGATGCAACCGCCTCACTTGGCAATATTCCACGATACCAGTCTGGAAGGCCGGTACCGAGCACAGGATCCGGATCAGGTTGTCGTTTCCGCCGGCAAGGCGGAGGAGTGGGGGGCACATGGTGGGTGATGATGCCATCAGCCTTGCGCTTCTTGTTCTTCTTCGCAAGAGGTTCGCAAGGTGGAAGCATCGTGGGGGACGATCGGGTCGTTTGGCTCGTACCAACTTGCCCCTTCCTTTGCTGTTGTTCCCGTATCTGCTGCCGTTTCAGTTCCCCCTTCTGCCGGTACAACTCTTGCTTCTCCTTGATTTGCTGCTCCAAAGGAAGATCCTTATTGATCTTCTTGGTCCGGCGACGTTGGTGATGGTTGGCTGTTAGGATTTGCGTTGGCCATTCCTGCACAGGAGGCCCTGCCAGCGACGCCGGTGCCGGTTGTGGTTCCACTGCTGGTGTTGGTGGACGGAATGGGGAGCAAGCCTGCAAGAGGTTGCTAACCTCAGGCGACACCAGAGTTAACACAGTAGCCTCGTCCAGAGATTGCGAGTCAGCATCCTGGGGTTCATGGTTGCGGGAATAGTCGTAGTGAGGCATCCGCTCCGGGGATTCGGGCAGAAAGTGGCGGCCCTGCTGTTTCTGCCACTCCCATGGGCGTGGTGGACTGGAGGCTTCCTCATAGTCGCGCGGTGGAGTGGCTGGTAGGCCTCCTGTGCGGCGAGATGGGACATGGTAGTCTGCAAGCGAAGGCGTCGTGAACCTGGGGAGAGCGTACGGATGGTGGGCTGAGCCCATTCCATGCATGCGGACGTCCGCGCCTACCTCGTGTTGGCTATGGTGGAAATGGCCATCAGCGTAACTCACACCTCGTGGTCCAACCAGGGCTTCATTCCAAGTGGAAGTGGGCGTGGGCGTGTGCAACGGCTGCTCCATCGGGATTTCGTCGCCATCTGGGAACAGCTGCATTGCTAGGAGTTGATCTGGATCGCGTGTTGATGGTCATGGTTGGTCTTGTGGCAGGACGGTATTTTTGTTGTTTAGGTGCAGAGGGGGTTGCGTGGCAACCAGCGCTGGAAGGTGCGAGAGGTTGCAGTGAAGGTGAGTAGGCACGGGCTTGGCAAGGAGAAGAAGAGCATCGCAACAACGCGACGTGTCCGCCATTCACCCCTAGGGGCCTCTTCGCCCGGCCGGTAATGCACTTCGAAAGGGGGCTACGACTGTGTTGAACGAGAGCCTTCCCGGGATGTGTGATTAGGAATGGCCGAAGGCAGTGCTGAGCAGAGGAACGGCTTGCAGAATTGAATCATCTGGGCATCTATGGAAATGCGCCTTCATCGGAGTCGTTCCTCCCACGCCCACATCTTGCTCTGTCCTAGCTCTGTCCTCAGCTTCGATGTGCTCCCACGTCAGCGTAGCTAGCGTGCACAAGGCCATCTTGAAACGTGACAATATCCTTGAATGAAAAAGGGTACTGATCATGCTATCATACAACGCGCTTCACCTGGGAGGCATCAGTCATCAACCCATCGATCGTGAGAATGTGGCAGGTCCTACCTCAAAAAATCGCTTCAGCCACCATACCTGGAAGACGCCTTGACCGATCAGAAACGCGAGCTGGAAGATGCTCCACCATTTGATCCGCGCATTGGTGCTTTCTGCCGTGTTCCTGTGTGTGCGCTCGCGGCCAATGATGTAGCTCTGCTCGTCCTTGACCTGCGAGATGAGCTCTGCCATGTCTCGGACTAGACATGGGTCAGCACAACGGCCGCAATAACATGAGAGGCCAAGCCTTACCTTCCCTTTCCAGGGGATCCTGAGGCGCTTCCGATTCGGGCACGTAGACAATGCCGTGGACGTTGAAGGACACCTCCTTGGTGTTGGCGCCCCAATGTTCGTTGTTGAAGCAGTACGTGTATTTGCCGTCTTCTTTGGCGGTGAAGGAGTGATCGCCGCCAGGGACACCACGCTCGTGGACTTCGAAGGTGTGGGAGGGTGTCTCGATCTGCGCGCCTCGTCAGCCGTGGCTGTCCTTTGGGCGAGGAACTACCCGCGTGGCTGCTGGCGCACCCAAAAGTCAATTTCCAAGTTGCCGCTGCCTCCGAATTCCCGGTCGCCGACTTGGAAGGTGACGGTCATCTTGTCGTCCTTGTGCAGGGCCTCGTGGAAACACTCGCGCTGGTGGGCCTTCATCTGGATGCTGTGCGCCGACGCAGCAGATAGCAGACTGCTCGCTGCAGCGAACAGCGCAAGAGATGGAAACAGCATGCCTGTGGTTTGGTGCGGCTGCGCACTGCTCCGTGTGTTTGGGCAATGAGAGGCTGAATGACGATGAGTATACACGGAGATGCCAGCTGTTGCCCGCAAGCCATAGCAGCCGCCAGGGATCCAGCGGCCCCACGCGCGCTAGGCGGATTGTCGGGCCGGGCCTGCCGGGCGTTCTACCATTATGCAACGACTCCTCAACACCATGAGCCAGCCCATCCGTCTCCAGGTAGACGCCACAACGGGGCAACGGCATGTAACCGTAGCTGCCAGGCCTTTGGCACTGCGAGCATTTACTCTATGCGCCTCCGTCCTCTGCTGTCTCCCAACTTCCAGCACGATCCACCGCTACGGACAGCCATCACAAATGAGAAGCATTGCAGATGCAATGACTAAGACTTTTTCTGCGAGCAGCTCCTTCTGCATACTGAAACGGGGCTGAAGTTTGTCTCCGTGGTATCGCCTCAATGCTCTCACTCTCCCCCAGTCAACCGTTTGATGGGCTCGCAGGCCTGGCTCTGCAAGCTCATGAACAGTCACCATGTCCAGAAACCTTAGGAGTGCTAATCGTCCATGCATCGCCATGCCATTCTATATCCCTGCTGTTCATGTGTCTCATGACTTTCGTTCCCTCGAGGGCCTTGAGTGCCGCGCATCCCGAGGCAGCCTTGTGCGTTTGTTGATGCCAAGACAACCCTGAGCTTTAGTTCTCTCACCCCGTCCGCTGTGCAGCCTACGGCTTATGGCTCCTCTCTCCTTTCTTCAACTCCGTTGCCCAAGTTAATCGCGAAGTTTGCCAAAGACAGAGCACACCTTGACAGTTACCACCGCGCCTCTCACACCAACACCATCATTGATTGACCTGGTGATACACCATGGCAGATCCTAACATCCCACCGCGACGTATATCAGTTTCCTATCTACTAGGCCTCAGCAATAAGCCATTCAAAGACCCGCTCCCGTCTCAGCCGCCTCGGCCTCCGCAACCTAATGCACTCGTTCAGATGGTGGGTGTTCAATAGTTATGTGGACCGCATCAGCTAAACAAAGTAAGGTCACTAAACCTGGTGGCTTAGTCGAATGGACAGCTAGTGATGGCCGCAAAGGCAAACTTACGGGCTCCGGTCGGCAACGTCTTACAGCAGCGAGTCTTACGAAAGTACCGTCGGCAAAAGACGCGGCTCACACGAATACCGCCTCTTCCAGTTCGATAGGCGGCATGTTTGGTCTCTTCGACGATGCAAGCTTTACCGGTAGTAACGATAAAAGAGTCAATGCAAGCAGCTGGTCCAAGCAGCAAGATGCAAGATTGATGGAACTCAAAGCTGACAATGAAGCTTGGATCAAAATTTCGCAAGAAGTCGGCAAAGATTTGCAGAAGTGCAAGCAACGTTTCAAAGAGATCAAGCCTAAGAATTGGAAGCCGAATTCTGCAAAGCAAGGCAACCACAGAGGCGGTGGTGCTGGCCACGAAAAGAGACGACAGAACAACTTCAATAACCAGAGTAATACTACCAATAGACAACGAGGGCGGAAGACGTCGGCGAACGAGCCAAACAAATTATGGTGTGCCGATAACAACACCAGTGGTAATTCTCGGGCTAATACTGGCCACAACGGATGGGGTGGTGTCAATACGTCTTGGAATGACGTGGGAAATGAAAATAACATGAAAGACGGAACAGCAGGAGCTGCATGGGGTGACGCTGCCTGGCCTGCTGATAGTGCTAACGACAACAGTGGAGCTTGGAATACTGCTGGTGAAGCTGGCGATGGAGCTGCTGGTGGAACATGGGATACTATGGGTGGTGACGCGACTGCAGGAGCTTGGGATACCACGGGTGGCAACGCAACCACCGGAGCTTGGGATACCACGGGTGGTGACGCGACTGCAGGAGCTTGGGATACCACGGGTGGCAACGCAACCACCGGAGCTTGGGATACCGCAGCGGGTGCTGGCGAAAAGACAAATGGTTTTGGAAATAATACAGCCAACGCATGGGGTGCTACCTCTGCCACAGGCATTGGCGCCACTAGTGGCCAAGACAACAACGTCAACGCTGGAGGAGCGTTCGATACGTGGAATAGTGGTGGCAACGCCTGGCCAGCCCAACCTTCCGTTAAAGCTGCCTCCAAAGCACCCACCGTCAAGGCCGGCTTCCACCACAACCCCACCTACAACGTCATCGCGGCACCGCTTGAGCTCGAAATCAGACCCGACAACACTTTTTCGGCAGATGATCTACGCATCGTCGCGCGAATCTTGCAGCAAGACTGTAGTCTAGTCTGGGACCGCGTGAGCTGGCGCTTCAGAGACAAGACAGGCCGCACCCTGCATCCCGATATATTCGAGCGCAAGATCACAGGGCGTGTGGAGGGCGAGAAAAGGAGAAAGTGAACATAGTATCAGAATTCTGTCGAGGTCAGACATTACTTGTTCAGGCGGTGTCTTTTCCTGCAAGACTTCGAGAAGCTCTGAAACTGAGACACAGTAAATATCGTTAGCAAGTATCAATAATACCCGCGGACATAATGTCCAGGCTGCGTGTACTGCGGCCGGCGCGGATTTTCAAGGAAGAATCTTTACATGGGATTTGGAATGATAGCGTTAAACAGGCCGCCGCCTGTTTACCTCCCAAGCCGGTACTACACCATAGAGGTGAACACCCATATCACCAACTCACACTGAATGAATATCTCATTGCCCACATGTACTCTATGCACGCTGAACGTCGGAAACTCTTTGCTTCGCCAAGCATACGTCTGGAAACTTGAAACAGTCATGAGCATCTGCATGGGGTTGTCCGCCTACCCTCAATTTGTCTGCTCCGCCTGACATGAACATCTTCTCGCACTTCCATATCAACATCATCTATCTTCACGTCGAAGTGTGGATGGCGATGGTAACGTTATCATTCAGCATATTGCACAGTCACAACCACAAATGCGCATATAGTCCCTTAAGGAACCCGACATCGAACCAACACAGTCAATCATACGTGCGAGGCCTTTTCCAGCCTCATGTACACACTCGCGTGGGTGCTTGGACCATACAATGACTACAAGCGTCTCCGCGGTTTTATTCTTGGAGACTTTTTGAAATTGTGTACCTAGAGTAGGACTAAGACAAGACGGGACATTTAAGGCTTGCAGTGATTTTGTTGGTCCTTCACTCCAATCGAAGACTCTATGGTTAGAGCTGCGCTTCCAGGGAGTCACAATTTCCCGGCTAAATCAATCTTGTCATCATGCGGAGTGGTGTATTCTCCAATCTATACGGCTCACCATCGGCACGGTACTTCAGCGGGGTCTTTGCCTTGAAAGAGCGGATATGATCTCTGGTGCCCCAGCTCTTCTTTGCGCCCCTCGCGCGTATAAGGAACCGGCCTGCCATGTTCCGGTTCTGGTCGAACACCGCCATGGTTGCGACAAAGGCATCGTGGTGTGCTGATCGCGGCGCATCCCCACGGCATTCGCAATAGTCTAGGTGTTCAAGAACCCTATCAGGTGTCCATGGTGGGCTGACTTCGAGGGCAAAGTCGATCCGGCAGACAGGACACGCTGGGGGGAGGCGCTGGTTGAGGCATTGGCGTACATGCAGCATGGCGTCTATCGCGCAAAAGTTGAGCAGATAGGCGTTGCAGATGATGCAGGCCGTCGAGGGACGGGAGGGGGCGGGAGGCAATGGATTGGGGCTCTGGTAATAGGGTAAAGTAGGCTGTGCTGGAGAGCCCTGACTTGATCCCGCAGTTGCGTTATGCGGTAATAAATTTGGAGTCTTTGCTTTTTTTTCGAGGCCCTCAACTGGGGTTCGAAGAGCGGCGCTTGAAAGAGAAATATTGTCCATTACATTGGTATCTGTCAATGCAAGTTGTAACGCCTCGTTTTGTACTGCCTGGTTCACATTGGGCCGTGGTAGAGCAATCTGGTCCTGGAGCTTGGGCGTCATCGAATCCGTCGCCCTCACCCGCAGTTGGCCCCAGCACGTGTTGATATGGTCAATTGCACGCCGCTTGGAGGCTCGTGAGATTCGCATTTTACAGACTGCGCATCGCGACTCACCAGCCTTGATGCAATTTTCCTCGAGAATGACCGAGGTATTAAACAAGGTAGAAGGATCAGGTGATGTAGGTTGTGCGCGATGGACCAGCGGGATTGGGGAGGTAGAACAGGAGGTTGTGGTGAGAGCCTTCAGCTGTCCATGTAATGGTGAGCTGAGTACCATGGTTTCCTGGAGAGAGGATGTTGAAAGTTCTCGAGGTCCGTCATCAGACGGCGAACCAGATGCGAGACTTCGTTGTAAAGGGAGATGATCACGCCCAGTCGCTTCAGGCCATAGTTGCTGAAGATCGCGAGACGACGGATCCATTGACATTTTGACCTGAGACTCAAAATAGATTCTTCGCGTTTGTCGGTGAGCACAGCCGGATTTTGCTTGTGGCTGCTTTATTCCTGGTACAATGCAGGCTAGGAATCTTTCACGGCGATGGCTAACAAGCAAGATGGCTGCCAGTTATGTGTGGTGAGGTGGATCGGTGGACAAGTAAAGCTGTCAACGAAGAGATAGAATCTTAGGGCCTCTAGCGCATACGTGTTTTGATTCACTTTTGTTTGCTGTCTTTGCGAATCCTCCGGAGTATCGAGGGGAATGAAGGTAGAGGGCTAGGTGCCTATTGGAGGCATATTCACGTGAGACCTTTGAAGCCCTAGCGTAGGTCCAACTTCACTCACTGTGTGTGAGCAGACAGTTGCATCTCAATGATGTAATATCCCCTTCACTCAAGCGATTCACCTTTCCTCGTGTCTGCGGTTCGCCAAATTTCTTCGAGGCTGCCTTGCCTTCAGTCCAGTGTCCCTGGCAACTGACTGATGAATATTACTCACCTCTAGATCCTTCCATTTCTGAGATTCAAAAATTGACTGCACAAAATCATTCTATATTGACATGTGGGGCCAGTGGTAGATACTCAGAACAGTTATCGCATAATCAAAAGGATTGTTTTACATCACAGCGTGAACAATATTTGACGGACAGGTGGGTAGAAGGCCGATGGCACTTGAAGTCGGGCAAATTGGCTATGAAATTGAATGGTTGTTGTTCATCGTCCCTAATACTAGCTATAACAGGCTCTTCGCCTAACAATAATAGTTCAGAATGTTATTAGTCGCATTTGACTGGTTAGTGAGGGCCAATAAAAGGTCAGAAATGAGTTTATGGTCCCCTGTTCAGTCTTCATAGATTATGAATTGCTGATCTGACCAGATGAACTCAAGCAAGCCGTTGCTGTGCTTCACTAGAACATTTGACGGTCTCTCATTTCTACTGGTAAAAATACCATCATAAACGCAGATAGCCAGATACCACCGGCTCCTAGCCAGAGAATACCCACACTCTTGGCAGCGAGGAACTGTGCACCGGCGTATGGGGCTACGATACCGGCCAAACGGCCCAGACAGGATAGCATACCGCTGACGCTGCCACGGTACAAAGTGTCAAATAATTCGGGGGCAGACGAGTAAAGGACAGCATTGAAGTACTGAGAAGGGATTAGCATGTAATTCCCATCTATTAGATCATACATCTTACTGTTTGCATAATATATTCAAGAGCGTTCAGCCCGACAAAGCCGGCGGTGCTGTCAACCTGGGTATACATGGCCATTGACAGACCCTGGCAGATGGCCGAAAAGACGAGGGACCATTTGCGTCCTAATAATGGCATCTGCACCGAGATCAAGGCCAAAAATGCGCCGAGGATTCCCGGAGTATAAATAATGATGTACTGCTTGTAGGTGTCTGACACAGATCCGCGGCCATTATCGACGTTGTTGCGCAACAAAATAATCGGCAGGAAGGACCCGGCGAGATTGAATGACCAGTAGTCTCCCATATAAGCAATTGCGAGGAGAAGGAAAATAAAGCACGAGAGCCTATTGGTAAAAATACCCTTCAAACGCCTAAGTTCTTGGCCAAATCCACCAAGAACTCGCTTTGTAGTTGCTGTAGTATTTTGTTGGCCAGATAGAGTGTTGCCAGAGAACTGAGAATCAGCTTCGTCGATGACGGCAAACATCTCCAGGGTAAGGGTAGGTGGTGCCGCTTTGTTGAATTTGGCAATCCTGTGGAGAACTTCAATGGCCTCAGCTTCCCTGCCACGACTAAGCAGAAACTTTGGGGATTCGTGGAAGGTGAACACAAAATATCGAAGGAAAAAAACGGCCAATGTCATACACCCAAGCACGATGACATTGTAGCGCCAGCCCATATTGCTGGAAACCGTGCAACATGCCTCTCTGGCACCAACGGCTTTGCACGACGGCAACTTGGGGCCGCAACGCCACTTTGCGGCCGTCCCGTACGATATGGCGGATGCAGTGGCCACCCCAACTGGCTGCCACATGGATAAGAGCGCGACCAAGTACCTGCGGTTGCGTGGCAGGAACTCGAGAGCAATCGTTGCATCGATTGGAATGTTTCCGCCCAAGCCCAAGGATGCAAGAAAGTAGATGCCACAAATGGCAGCGTAGTTGTACTTTGGAGCAGCCTAGGTACGATAAGTAATCAAATTTGGAAAGTTTGTGCATGCAGGCTCGTACCAGAAGGAGTCCGAATATTGAAGTGATCAGGCAAGTCAAGTTGAATGCCAACTTCCTTCCAATAACATCGACCATCAGCCCGAATAGCAGAGCTCCGAGGGCAAGACCGGCATTTGCAATGGCGAAAATGGCTCCAGTGTCTTTGTCGGCCACACCCATTTCCTGGTAAATGGCCGAAGAGATCAGTCCCACGCCTTGCGACCATGCCAGGTCAAGGAAGTATCCGAAACCGCAGAGAAACCAAATGCATAGTTGATATCTGCCCAACCCAAACTTGTCTAGTTCGACGTTGACAAGCGCAGCCTTCTTTTCGAAAGTGTTGAGCGGATTGGCGGCTGTTCCTTTGAGGATTGCTGCGAGCGATAGATCGGTCTCATCGACTGATTCCAGGTCGTTGTAAACAGGAACAGGGACACTGGAGCGCGTTTTCTCAAGTCCACTTTTGTCCGGAGCTAGGCTTGATTTCTGGCTCTCGCCAGCGTGGCCTTCCATGTTTGGTGAAAGTCCAGGTTGGCAAGCGACCAGTAAATCAGTAGACATGACGGATTTGCGCAAGGTAATATACAATCTCGTTCCTAGGCCCTAGTCTCTATGCGCCTAATGGATGAGCTCCAAGAGCGCGAATTTCCGTATGATTGGACCGCATCGGCCTATGACGACATGTTCGCACGCCCGACCTTTCAAGTTTGCCAGCCTTTGTAGATTGCTGAAGCCTTTTTTTTTCGCTTTTCTGTGACCACAAGCTTGCAGTTAGGGTGGAGAGTAAAACATACCATCTGGTAAGGTAGAAGGTTTGAATTCGAATAAGTTGGGTCAGCATTTGAGATAGTTAGCACCATGGCAACGGTCACTTTAATGGGCCTCGGTTGCATCCTACCCCGCCTGAGGCTGAACATTAATTCACGACGTTACTCTGTTCCCCTTCCCGGCGTGGGTTGGCCTGGCCAATCGATGTTTGCATCCGTCCCCTCAGCCTGCCCGTCACAATCACTTGCTGCCACCGAACACGGTTAGTCTACTCTTGGCACCGCCACACAAGCGAGTTATGAGTTGAGCTTCTATAGGCCGGCTTCCCACGTCTTTGGCAGACCCTGCGAAACGACTCCGACATGCCTCTACTTCGCTAGCCAGTTTTCTAAGTTTCAAACCAACGGCGAAATAGCAGCGCTTCATCCTGCTCCACGTTTGTCGCGCCGGGCGGGGGGCTCGCAGGGGTGCAGACGAGTGGTACGATGGAAACCGTAGTTTCCCTTCCACTCCAGTTTCAGTGGCCGTATTTCCGATTGAAAACGAATGTCTATTCTGGAGGACAAAGATTTGGTCCTGCCCCTGAGCCATGCACCAGGTTACAGATACCGCAGTCTTTATTCGATAATCAGAACCTTTGCCTGGTTGATGTCAAGGACTACAAATTGTCAGCAAAGCCTCGAGACATTCCATTATCGGTTTGGCAACAAATAGCTCTTGCAACACACCGACGATAGATGATGCCGAGTCTCCGCTTCTCTCTCGTGCCAGGCCGACGAGGGTTTGTACGGAAAGAGAAATTCTCAGGTTGAAGTTCGGCTCACACGTTGGCTGAGATTTTGATTGCCAGCTCTGTCGCTCAGGCGCTGAGTACATTTGTTCCGATGGGGCTGATGAGAGAGTTCCCGAAGATCCCTGCACAGTGTCATCCCTGCACAGTGTCAGCTGAGAGTTCTACCTACCTAGAGATGCCGAGAGGGTTCTAGGGATGCAGGGGCTCCGCACTCCGACCCCAATTCCCGCCTGTTCAATTGCTTCCTTCTTGCCGTCGAGAAATGTTCTCTTTTTGATAAATAAAAAAAAACTAATGATTAGCTATCTATCGGCAGGAAATTTACATTAGCTGCGATATCCTACAGTCCTGATTTGAGTTCAAGCAAGCATCCAGCACCGTTGCTCTAATGTACTTCATCGTCCAAGTAGAATGTCCTCCTACCAACACTTGTTTTGGAGGATTCTAGAGCAGTAAACCCGGTACTACGGGTCCCCGCATCCATTCAATCTCTGCAGCCATCAGCTGTCGTGTTTACGATAGCTTACACTTTCACTCCCCGCTTAAGATGCCAATATTAGGTTGGGCGAATCATCTGGTCCCAGCCTGGACTCTGGCTTACTAGAGAGCTATAAACGCAAGTTTAGAACGCCACATTCATGGAGCATGCTATTTGGGTTCCGAATAGCTGCAATATTCTCGAACATGAAGATGCAGTATCCTGACCACCCGATCCGGTCAGCTCGCAGGCCTGGACAGATTCATAAGGGCATGGCAACTCTTCCAGAAGAATTTGTTCCTTTCATCCGCCTTCATTTTCAAAATGCGATCATTTAAGCTATACTGCGCCAGTCTCGTGTTTGGAGCTAGCTTTGTGGCTGGAAGGTCGAATACATCAGCCTGTGGAGAGTTAGCTTCCGTGCTGCCAAACGATGTCTTCTATCCCGAGGCGCCCACCTACAACGCGTCTATAGTATCATACCCCTTCCTTCAACTTCGTTTGCATCCTTCCTGCATTTTACGACCAAAGTCTTCACGCGATGTGTCGATCGCTGTCTCCATCCTGAAGGACAGCAACAGTACCCATTTTGCTGTCAAAGGAGGTGGGCACAATGCGAATGTTGGCTTCAACAACATTCAGGACGGTGTTACCATCGACATGCAAAGCCTCAACGGTGTCGAAATTGCGCGAGGCAATGGAGTTGTAAAAGTCGGTGCTGGAGCCTTATGGCAGAATGTGTACGATGTGGCTGAGAAACGCAATCTCACCGTTCTCGGCGGTCGGATTGGCGTTGTTGGAACTGCTGGCTTCTTGACTGGGGGTGAGTGGCGATGAGCGCATGTCAACACTCAGTCACTAACCAAAGCATTCTAGGTGGTGTGTCATTTTTCAGTCCAGAACGAGGATGGTCATGTGATGGCGTTGTGAACTTCGAGGTAGTGCTTGCCAACGGTGACATCGTCAATGCAAACGCAACATCCAATGTCGATCTTTTCACCGCCCTAAAAGGTGGCCAAAACAACTTCGGCGTCGTTACTCGCTTCGATCTGACGGCCTTTCCTGCTGGCCCAATTTGGGGTGGACGCATCTTATACGGGCCCAACGCCACAATACCCTTGCTCACAGCGCTCACAGACTTTAAGACGGGCCCTTACGACCCACATGTTGCTGGGTGGGTCACTGTAAGATACAATCACACCGCTGCAGCTTTCAATCCAATCGTCATCATGTGGCACACCAAGCCTGCGGTAAAGCCAGGTGCTCTGAAGGAGATCGTCGAAGTCCAGCCTCAGATCATGAATGGCATGGTCGAGGCGCCGATTAGCGAACATACGCGGAATGCATCGCGCAATGTCATTGACAATCCTCAGCGCACCATCTGGGCAACAACTTCCTTCAAGATTTCACCAACCATCGTGCTACGCATCCACGATCTCTGGAAGAAGCTCGTCCCCGACGTCTCAAAACAATACGCATATGCTAAGCCCGTCGCGGAATTGACCTTCCAGGCACTTCCCCCCTCCCCCAAAAATGGAACATTACCCAACAGCCTAGGCTTTAAATCCTCTGACACCCCAGAGAAGGACATGCTATTTCTGCAAATCATTTTCACGTTCCAAGACGCTGGCGCTACCGAAGGTTTTGAGGAAGCGCTCAAAGATCTTGTGAAGCTCATCGAAGGGATTGCAAAGGATGAGGGTGTCTTGCATCGGTTCAAGTATTTGAACTTTGCCGCATCGTTCCAGGACCCTTTCGATGGCTATGGCAGCGAAGAAGTGGGCATGTTGAAGGCTGTGGCGAAGAAGTACGACCCTTCGGGCGTGTTTCAAAAGCATGTGCCGGGAGGCTTCAAGCTTTTCTGAAAGACCTGTCATTTCTTGAGTACGCAAAACGACTTGCTTCCACAATAGGCACTTATTTCTCATGGCTTTCATTCTATTCAACTTGTATAAAAGTCCGCTCCTCCGGTTTCTCATCCCATCTCCCTATCAAGAGGGGTTCCTCGGGTCTTTGTTGTCCACGCTCTTAGCTTTTCCCTCAAGATATTCGTACCAAGCTGTCGCCCTCTTGAATTCCATTGACTTGCTCAAATACTTCAAATGCGAATCGAGGAAACAGATGTTCCACCGAAACATTGTTCTGAAAATTGAGCCTCTTGCCATCGAATTCTCTACCCAGTCCTGTACTTGGATCAAAAAAATGAGCGACCCAAGCCTTTTTTTTAGGAACAATAACAAAGTCCCCTTGCCTGAATGCTTGCGCCAAGTCGGAACGTAGGCTGATGAAATTGTTCCTGAACTCCCGAGCGTGCTTAATTGCTTTGTATGGAGAAGTGACCCATCTTTTGCGCCATTCTTCGGTCCACCAAATGTATTCTGAGGCCGGGAAAATCTCGGTGCGTTGGCAGTTTTCTGAAGATTCCCCAGACAATATGCAAGGTTTCTCATGGGCCGACTGCTCTCGATCGCCAGTTCCCATGTTGGTCCTAGTAACCCCGTGTTCATTTCTACTGATCATCACGTATTCTGGACTTCGTTCCAGAGTCCAAGGATCAGGGACATACCGAGGCATGCTCCACATTTGAAAAGATGGAACCACTGGGTATTCATAGTGGTAATCCATTGGGTCATCGGGATTTGCGACGTGAAACCAATATTCGGGATTCTGTAGAAGGCTGTCATGATTGGTCGACACCCTTCTTCCTTCTCGCGTGGTGGTGAGCCATGTATCCACTTCAAAAGCGTTGTCCGCAATGATCCTTAGGGCCGTCAATGCTGTGCCTGCATGAACGCCACCACTCCCATTGGAGCTTACGCGGAGGCGCATTAGGACGTTCTTCGGGCAATAGATCGGGTAGCCAGCGTGACGAAATGTAATAACGGCTGGTTTGCGTTTCTTTGGGAAGAGCTTCATGAAGGCTGGAATACTGAGAGGCATCGTAGCTTTCTTAGTATTATAAAATAATTGGAGCTATTTCTTGTGCGTATGAACGAGAAGTCGTGGAAAGAATAGTGTAATTACGCCGTTCTGCGAGTGTGGTTGTTAGAAACGATGCCGGCGATGTTATGGATCAGGATAGCAACCACAAGCTGGTAGTAGTGCTAGAAATCAATATCCCGCTAAGAGGTATTTGGAATCGAACTTTTGTGTCGAGAAGGCGTGTAGCATGAAAGGAAGTTGTGCCTTAATAGGTGTCCAGCGGCTTCCTCGCCGCCGCCAGTGGCTTCCAATAAGCCCGCACCGCAACCTTCATCACCCAGCAATTGTATCAATAGTGAATTAAGTCATGCAAATTACTTAGAAAGACACTTGCTTCGGAAATTATGCTTCAAAAATTCCAATAATTCATACCAAGTAACAGCCAGTTACCAACTATATCGTAGAACTAATTTAACATTGCATAGCCAGCCCCAATTCTCTGTTCTTTCACCATCTTTGAAAGGTGGAATGTTGTTTGTGCTCGCCAATCTGTGCTGCAGATCCACGGGGACTATGACGACGATCTCACGTTGAAACTCTAACAAATCTCGCAGTCAGAAGGCAAGACGATAGAATAAACCGGAGGGCGGTATCTATAGTCAGTCCTTGGTGAGATATTTTCCATCGATACAAATTATTCAAAGATACCGGGGTAAACTATGCCGCTCGTAGATACGGTTATCGCGCCTGTTGAGGCACTGTGTTTAGCTCGCCATGTTCGAGGATTAGTCGTCACTTCTAGGTCTGTTGTTATATTCTCGTATAGGAAGCAGCTTGCAGTAATTATACCTGCCCTAACTGTGGGATCTGACAGCAGTAGTCTGCACTTGCGATTGCATCATAGTTTTTATGTTGAGTTCCACTGTATGTATCTGTTCTCACTTACAACAGATATCGCAAAATCGACGCAGTCGCATTAACCCCACAATCACGCTTTGTTAATATCCATATCACTACTCTTCCTCGCATCCGTTATTCTCCCAACATGTATACGCAGGCTGAGCCTTATAAGGTTCTTGCCCACGTTTTCCCATCAAGCTTGAGGAATCCCTGCCAACAGTCATCTGCTATGTCTCACTCGTTGGTTACTCAATCGGCACAGAGTTTCTTCGAAAAACTTGCAAAAGCTACAGTAAATATACTATCCATGATTCAGTGAAGGCAGATCGAAATTTCTGACGTCTTGCAGGCTCGCCCTATCGCTCATGCCGCCTCAGCAATCACAGTACCTATGACCTACCATTCGAGAGGTATACCCGGACCCCCATTCCTACGGGTCTTCCTGAAAAAGAGAGGTGGAGTGTTGGATTCTCTGAACCCAGAAAACGATTGGATGTGGCTTGTTTGGGTTCTTGTCGCCATGACTTCCCTATGCATCGTATGGGTCATTGTCGCATGCATCAGAGATGCCCTCAAATGCTCAGCGCCTCATCGCAGACCCTTCTGGAATCATATAGGTATCAGGCTCACGCGCGGGAATCCTCAACGTACCGTCTCTTCAGTGGACAATACTCCGCGTGATTTGGAAGTGTAAATTCCTAAGACATCAGAGGATGTATTGCAGCTACTTAGTAGAATGACAAAACTCGCTCATAGTATGGGGCTTGGACAATTGGAGGATCATACGGGGTACGAGGTAACTTCTCATCGTCAATTTTCCAGAAATAGATCCATGATCCGCCATAGTTCATCTCATATCTTCCATGCACTTCTTATCGAACGCCATACATAGCTTTTCTAAATATAAACTCTAGCCAGCTATCATGAGAGCGGTACCAAAAAATGTTTCCTTTCCAAAAAGATAATCGCTCGCCAAATACCATATATATAAGTTGCGAGAATATCAAACTTCTTCCACGCTGTCGGCGACGCCCGAAACACCGCACACCCTCCTGTCGTTTTTCCACCAGAAACATTTCTAGTTTTCTAAGGCTACTTCTATCCGCCTGAATTTTTATCTGTCGCAGACTCTTGTCAAGCTTCGGGACAAAATTTGGATTCTCCAGCTAGTTTATGTCAGTCCCTATGCCCAAAATTTCCCAATATTTGGCAATTCGTGCCTCCTCAAGAGACCTCATATTCGAAGGGAAAATGGGTCATTTTCCTGGGGTCATCAAAGGTATTCCGTGTATATGTGTGCGCTTGCGACCAACTTATTCAGTATGCACGATACTGTTGCATTACAAGTAGAAGTTGAAGGAGTCGCGTAATACCAGTGCACAACTCGTGGAATTATCTAATAGAAAACTGTTTCCTTGAAACTGTAGCTCCAGGGAATGCTAGTTTACAAATTGACCAAAATTAGCTGAAACCCAAATTGGCCACTTGTATACTCTGGAAGAGACGGAACAACACTTCTATAGTTCCTTTGCGACGGCTTCCAACGCATCCTTGAATATGCCACATGCTTGCGTCATTTCTTGCTGATTGATCGTCAACGGCGGGATAAAACGCAGCACATCAAACACTGAAGTACTGAGAAGCAACATATTCCTCTTGATACATTCCTGCACCACCTGTGGCGCAATCTGATGCTGTGGCTTCGCATATCGTGCCGCAGCTACATTATCGCTCTCGCGCGAAAGCTTTTTGTTTGCAAACTGCACGCCAACCATCAAACCGCTTCCGCGGACATCTTCAATCAAATCTCCAGCCTTGGTGCCTGACTCTTTCAATTCATGAAGAAAAGAGAATAGCTGTTTGGAGCGCGCTGCGACGTTGGCTAGTATGTTCTCCTCGCGGAAGGCCTGGATGGTTGCAGTTGCAGCAGCACAGGCGACAGCGTTGCCGGCATATGTGCCGCCCATTGACCCAGGCTTTTGTAAATCCATGAGACCTTTTCTGCTCGCAATCCCAGAGAGTGGAAATCCGTTTGCAATACCCTTGGCGAAAATGAGGATGTCTGGACGGACACCAGAATGCTCAACGTACCAGAGGTGTCCTGTACGACCCATTCCAGACTGGACTTCATCTGCGATGAGTAAGATATCGTGGTCATCGCAAATCTTACGCAGCCCGTGAAGGAAAGCCGGGGGCGCGGGAACGTAGCCGCCCTCGCCTAACACGGGTTCTACGATGATGGCAGCGGTATCCGAAGGCGAAGTCTGTTGTTGAAGAGTGAGTCTAAGCTGGGACAGAGACTGATTCACAAGTTCTTCCGTGGAAGTATCATGTTTAGCGCCGCCGAATTGACTGTAGTATGGGAATGCGGTTGCGAATACACCGCCCATTAGTGGGCCGTGGCCCTCACCATAAATAGTCTTGGAGCGTGTCATGGATGCTGTTGCGTTGGTACGGCCGTGGTACGATCCCTGCATTACAATAATGTTCGGCTTCTTGGTCGCTGCACGCGCGAGCTTTACAGCGGCTTCCACGGCCTCGGCGCCAGAGTTCCAGAAGAAGACAGTATCAAGTGAGGCGTGCGGTAGAATAGGGATCAACTCTTTGAGCAGTGCAATTTGTGCAGCGCTAAACCCAATGTTGACCTGGGCGTGGGTGATTCTGCTGCATTGTGCCGCAGCAGCGGCGCTGACTTTGGGATGACAGTGTCCGAGGTTTACGACACCGATGCCTGCCGTGAGATCGAGCAGTTGGACGCCTTTATCCGTTGTTATAAAAGTGCCCTTCCCTTCCTCGAAGACATGCTTCGTGAGTCGACCAATGCCTTTTGCTATGTGTTGCTCGCCAAATTCCGCCGTCCCTAGATCTGCAGACACCACTTGGGTAGTAGAGAATGCTCTCGGAGGACTTCGAATAGGATGCGAACGCGCAAGCCCAAAGATGCGCAAGGCGGAAGATGATCTTCTGCTAATCATGGCGGTAATCATCATCTGCTGATTGAACCTGATGGTGAGTGAGGCCGTAAAGTAGACGTCAGATGTTTAGAGGGGATCGGGCGGCCTGATCACGGGTATCTAGCGCTTAACTCCGAAGCTAGACTCGTCATGCCACACTACCTTACCAGACCTACGGTCTACTGTATCCCGTTATGTTTCCGTGTTGCATAAGTTTCGGAGAGTTTGTAGATAGATACTGCTGCATTTCTATGGATTTTTTCCGGTTTCATATTTCATGTTCTGGATTTAGAAATTGTATGCTTCTACATAACTTAAATCAATGACCCAGCGAAGTCAGATGACAAAGTACACATCGATGCATGATCGCTGGCTTCTATCGAATGAAATAGCCCAGGCAAGGCTATCACTCTCCTGGCGACGTAAACTTGATCACGTTTCTCAAAAGATCTGTGCCCGATTGTTCGCACGCGAGGAGAAAACCGTCAATACCTGGTATTCGTTCTAGATCATGCTGACTTCGAGGGCGTCTTCTGACAATCAGGTCTAAGACGAGATCAGAAACTATTGGGGGGGAATCCATTGGCCGCGATGGCAACTTGCGTGTTACAAGTTTGCTGAAAGCCAACAGTTTGTTACGTGTAATCCTGTATTCGGCAGATAACTCTTCAACTGCCGAGGTCATTGGTGGCTTCTGGGATAGAGATAAAGACATTATGTGTTTGCAGGTCCGATGGTTCTTTGGGCTTTCTATTCTTCTTCGTTTGGCCGCACGTAAAGGACTACCAAAGTTGAGTGAGGGGAGAGATTCGTCTGAACCCAGCGATGAAATATCATCATCAGCGTCGGCGGCTAGACTTGTTCCCGCCATTGGCAATGATACACCTCTGGGAAGTTGTGGGGTCCGAGGGGGAGGAGTGTCAAAAGCGGGTGACGAATCTAGAGAAACATTCCGTCGTGTTTGTGGGCGATGAGGCGTCTGTGGGACAGACCCCTTTGCACTTGTAGATGCTGCTTGCTCGGCACTGGTATTTGTTGTTACAGTTGCGGGGGCATCCAGAAATGATTCGAAACCGTTCATAGTGCGGAATTGCGCTATCACTTCAAGCCATTGATCGCCATACTTTTTCTGTTGCAATTTTCCGATACCCTTAACAGAAAGTAATGTTGTGGTATCATATGGACGTTCTCGCGCCAACAATACAAGTATCTTATCTGAAAGTATGCGCCATGCCGGAACCTTCGAGATTTCGGCCAAGGCTGCGCGTCGTTTCGCTAGCTCATCGAATAGAGCTTGGGTAAGAGGCTCAAGAGGAAGGTTCATTTTGGTGGTGTTAGCGACGGGAATCTGCCTGTGTCGGACGGCTTTAGCTTCTGTTGTTCCACCCCTGACTGGGCTCACCCCAAAAAACGACTCTGTTGAGGTAGTAGCGCCGTCTCCCATATCTAAAAGTATTGATATTGATGTCCCCCGAGGATACCTTTCCGCATGAATCGGGAGCGGTGGTGTAGGCTTCATTGCCAACCGTTTGGCGTTGATGCAATGATACAACATAAACCCGGCATAAGCATCCGAGGCAGCGTATTTGATTTGGTCGGGAGAAAGTGGTTTGCTCCAGTTGCTGGTGCGAACATCACCCTTAAAAAGTGGGAAGCCCAGCTGGTCTTCGACTTGTTGTGCCAGGCTAACAAGTTTGACAGACACCAGCTCTGGTTTATGCGAGCCGAACTTCACTAACCGATAAAGATGACTGGATTCAACGGCCCCCCGAGGTTTAAGTCCGAAAAAACGGCTGAGACGTCCAAAATCGGCCTGGAGAATATGAACACCGACTTTGCCAATCTTTGGACTTTCGATGATGCGCCGCAATGTAGGCGCAATAATATCCTCTGTTGTTGTCCCGCTCATTAATCCTAGATGGAACAATGCTATCTTACTTTCTGATGCGATCTGTATCAAGCTGACTTTGCTCTGCAGTCCCTGCTGCTTGTAACTCTTCCAGGGCCACTCCATGTCAAACCCCAAAATAGGTTCATCGATGAACTGCTGCGCAATCACTTCCGATTGTGCAATGGTTCGGCAGTAAAAGACTTTGACTTCCTCATCTTGGGGACCTCTATACAATTCGTGGCTCCACCATCGTCGGGGTGCGCTGTGTGTTCCCAATCCGTACGCCTGAAGCGATGATGGCTTGGCTTTGGGTAGCTGCAAAGAATATGAAAGTGGCCAGCGTGCTTTCTCGGAACTCTTCGTTGCTGCAGCGTCACTAACAGGGCTGATGAATGGCACCGTATCGCTCATTTGTGGCGAATCCAAGCCGAACAAGAATCAACGGTATGCAAGGCGCATCGTGACGGCGAAAGGAGACCCGACGCTAAGTTGCGAAGGATTGCGACTCGCGAGGTCGCACCGTCACGTGCACATGCTGGTTTCCATCCGTAAACTAGTCCAGTCCTTTTCAAGGGCCTCAGCCATCATGATGGCACACCCACTACCGAAACATCCGAATCCTGCGCTGCACGACCTCAGTACTTGGACGGACGACGCTCGTCAGCGCAAGGATGGCTATATATACTCTGTAAGCCAAATGACTGCCACGTCACCAGATCAGCTCCATCCGAGACACCTCCACGTTGCCTATTGCGTCCTTGCTGCGAAGTGGCCTATTGTTATCTTCCTGATCCATGATCTCGCACTTTAGCTCGGACTTCCACGAGTATTTGTCCACCGCTAAGCGGCGGCAGTCGCGTTTCAAAGACATGGTTTCATGCCAGTGCCAGCATTCTCACCACGCGCTTCACTCGTGCTGTAACAAAGTGCGCCACAGCCGTGCTGTCGTGCTTGGGGGACGCGTAGTTCTTATTTTCTTATATGAGGTATTGCCGGCTTCGAAGAAGTCTCAAGTACTGCAATCTCTATTCATCCACACATTCGTATTAGTAACATCATACAAGACAAACATTATATTGAGCTGGGAAATCATGCGTCTTCCAGTATTCCTACTCACTGCTACTCTAGCTACCATAGGCTTGGCGCAGACACCGTTGGGCTTCACGCCTAAATCCAATACCAAATTAGAAGTCATCTTCAACACCACAATGGTCGGATTACCGGGACAGCTACTTTCCAAAGCCAGTATGTGATGAGTTCTTTTAGTATTAACAGATCGGCTGAATAATCAAGTTACCGCACACCAGCCTAATATCGCATTATCAAGCCATTTATTAAGCCAAGCCTACACATACATGTTCATCATGCTTGACCTCGACGTTCCTCCGGCGAATGGCACAACCACACGTCGTGTGCTTCTTCATGCCATGCTTACAGACTTCCACGCTACCCAACAGAAATTTGATAATGCTACCACGCTGCTTGCAACAAGAGCAGCCGGACCCGTAGCATACCTCTCACCCAGTCCACCAGCAACAGATACCACAGCACATCGTTACGTGGAACTTTTACTTCACCAACCTGCCAATTTCACCGTGCAAGCTTCGGATTTTCCCACTGTACAAGATAGGATCAATTTTGATTTCGCGGCATTTGCGACCAAAAACAGCGTGGTCTCTCCTATTGCGGCGAACTTTTTCACAGTGGATGGCCGAGTGACAACATCCCCATCTGGAACTTCGACAGGTAGTGGCAGTAATCCAACGAACATCTTGACGCCGTTTGAAGGAGCCGCGGGTAGAATGATGCTGCCAGGTGGTTGGGCACCGTCGCTCAGTGCGATGGTGCTGCTGCTGCTGATAATGATTTGAACGATATATCCCATTATTTGAAGGTACATAGTTCTTAGCATGGAGTTTTTCAGTCCTCAAATAACATCATTACTACTCAGCCTATTTACCTTGGTAGCGTCGACAGTGTACAAGTATTATTAGTTTTCACAAGTTCGTATGCGGAGGACATCGGCCTAACTACCCTACGATGATAAGAAGTGTAGTCAGCCTAAGTAATTGATCCAGAGAACGTAGCAACCGAGAAGTCATCGTCTCAGCGGATGTTGGTGACTCAAGGAAGGAATACCAAGCATTCCGTTATAAGAATATGTCAAAATTGAATAGACCACGAGACCCCAGGAGGGCAACAGTCGTATTTGCTTAGTTGCAATCGTTGAAAACCCGGCTGATGGGGTCAGCTCCGGGTGACGGACTAATGTAATTACGGCGCATCATGCAAAGTATCACAGCCCAATCACTGGATGGGTAAGACTGGACTAGCTACATACATAGTCGAATGGGGGTATATGGCGTCTTTGCGCATGGTGGGGTTCCGGCTCCGTTTGTCCGCTTTTCATATCAAACTCCAACCGCTATCAGGGTGAAAGAACATCCCACTGCAGAATGGGCTAGACGTCATTCTCGGGTATTGATAGGCAGTGCAGATTTGTGCATCATATCCGACTTACCTGATTGATGCCTTCCTCTAGCCTTTTTGGGATGATCATAGATAAGGCTGCATCGTATTATCTGGCAGGAAATGTGGCGCAATCAATAATTAATGATAGCTGTGCAGCCACCACCCTGTTCTCCATCCTTTTCCAGTTCGACTACTCGTGCTGACACGAACATGACATTGTCAACCCCTAAACTTTCCATCATTCAACCTAAGCCGTTACCCAAGGGAACTGCCGACTACGAAAGGAGGCGCAACAATTTACTTGAATCGTTCGCAAGTAAAGTGCCATCAGAACTGCGATTGCCAGCACAATTTTTCCTCAACCCACCAATCGACGTCTCCAAGGTTCCTGCTTCATGTGGTATCCTGACCCCTGAGGAAC
>Ga0182211_1000044_pt1 | contig 30104 bp, 38 predicted proteins | sample G5R1MG_20_FD_129660 | JGI IMG/M metagenome (GOLD analysis project Ga0182211, IMG submission 129660) | Switchgrass phyllosphere microbial communities from Michigan, USA - G5R2_MAIN_03OCT2016_LD1 MG | ecosystem: Host-associated > Plants > Phyllosphere > Phylloplane/Leaf | place: USA: Michigan... | reverse complement strand
TGCCGAGCACACTCAAGCTCTGTATGCCGTGTCGCGCGTATCGTCAGCTCCAGCGAAATCGCGCACAATCAGCTTCAACGAGAAGGACAGAACGAAGGGAAAGGAGGGAGTAAATAGCGGCCGTGAAATTTGTCTGCCGAAGAGCAGCAGCAGAGTCCAACAGTAACCGCGCGCCCCCTCATCAGCCTATTCGTCGCTCGGTGGCAAGCTGCACCTGTTGGCTGGCGGGGGGTGCCTCGAGCCGCCGGAGCACAGCACAGCCCCGCTTGCCCCTTGTCCACAACACCAGCCCGTGAGCATGGTTCTGTATCAGAGCATATGCATTCAAGCTGGCAAAACATGTCCACGTTGGGCATCTGCCTCGGTTTTTGTCTGTTGGAAGTAGAACTCTTGCTCCAGGTTGGACGGCTCTGGGGAACAACCAAGACGAACAGATGCCGACGCTCGGCGGGTCCGGGCGGGTACTTCACTCCACAGCATGCACGCGCCCAGGGCCGGGCGCCTAAAGTGCGGCTCGAGTTAAGGTGCTATGCAGCACCGAGCATACTATCACTCTGCGAAATCCTTGCAAAACGTCCATAGCCGTCCGTGTTGTGCAGTCAGCATTGCTGTTTCTCTTGGATTGATCTTGGAATATACACAGTTGGCTGCACTGTGCAAACAGCCCTCATGAATCGTCCCCATCATACCATGCTTGACCATGCTTCCAGCAATGACACCCATCCAAAAGCCCAGCCCAAGTCATGCATGCCATAAACATCGTGAAGCGCCGATGTAGAGAGCCTGCTAACCCACCATCCTCCTTCTCTTTCCAATCTGCGCAGAGAAACCCGTCTTGATGGCTTGGACCGAGCGTCGGGATCCACAGCTGTTGCAAGTGACGAAGTTGAGACGGTTCTCACCCTTCGAGAGGCTTTTTGGCATTAGCAGACACGTCCAAATGATGGCTGAGAGAGAGAGAGAGAGAGAGAGAGAGAGAGAGACTTACTCTGTGTCTGGGGAACGGCACGTCTTGCAAGTAACGTACTCGACAATGTACCGCCTGAGCACGTTCTCCAGTTGCTTCTGCTGGAAACGGCCCTTAATGACCAAACGCCTTCCTTCGGCGACGGAACCGCTCGTACCCAACTCAGCAAACAAAAACTGGGTGACGTGCTCCTCGGTACGCTTCATCCGCTTGCAAATCTCGGCGAGGTTTGCGAAGATGGTCTTCTTGTTGCCTTCACGCATACACTGCGGGGGAGGAATCTTGTAGCTCTTGGTGCCCGAGCTGGCAAGGTCGGGATGTGTGGAATGGAGCAACGTAAAGAAGCGGTTTAGGAGAAGATTGTACGTGATGGGGGTCGTCGCGTCGTGTTGCCAAATGCCGGTGCCTTTCATCATGTCGCCTTCTTGAACTTCTGGCTCAGGCGCAGCGGCGTTTTCTTCTCCCTCAGCCTTGTCCCCTCCAGCAGCCGCGAGCTTGGCCTCGAAATCCTCCTCGACCTTCTTCTTGCTCGACTTCTTTTTTTTCTTGAGTGCAGCAAAGTCGCCCTCGCCAGCATCTTCCTCGTCGCCCTCGGTCTTCTTGCTCTTCTTCTTCTTCTATCGCAGAGTTAGTTTCCTGCAAACTGCTTTGAGTTATGGAAATATGTGCACCTTTTTGGCGAGATCAGCAAACATGTCGGTGACCTCCTCGACCTCCTTAGCGTCGCCTATGTTGCCCACCAGTCAGCGCATGCCTCGCCGCCCCCAGTATATAGTCAACCTCACCAGACGCATGACTCTCGGCAGTGGACTTACCGCCGTTTACGTCGTTCGACTCTTTGACTTCGCCATTGCTGTCGACGATTGTGGCACCTTCCGAGAATGCGACGGACTTGCGAGGCTTACGCTCAGAGACATCGGCCTACATTGACTCAGGATTAGCGGAGTACGGATCAGTGTGTCTCGGAGACGGGGTTCGAGATGTTGTGCAAGTGTGGAAACCCTCGCCTCGACCAGCAGTGCATTTCGACCTTGAATGTGGGGTGATATGACGTACAGTATCAGCCATGACTGCGGTTGGATTTGTGAAACCTTGATACCGTCGAGTAGTCCTCTTGGGTCGTATATATAGTACCGCGGACGGGGGCCGGTAGAGTCACAGGGCACGGGTGGTAGGGCTGCACAGTCAGGCGGTTTATTCGCCGCATTGCATGTGTGAGTCGAACACAAGCCGCCAAGATTTACGATCACGTGTCTGGCGTCCGCTCCGCGCCACCACGTCTTATTGGCCAGCGTAGCTTCCCCATCATCCGTCCATCGCAGCCTGCCGGATTCCCATTGTATTCGCAGCGCAGCCACCCATGTCTTTCCGGTAGTACTTCGTCCCGAGCCACAGGAAACCCCGACCTTTGCCACGCATCGAATTCAAGTTACGGCCGCCATGTCGATGGACAACAGCGACGGCTTCATTGAGCCGCTCGTCAGTGCCTCCGAAGCCGACGACTTCGATTCGCTGCCTTCGTCTGCGACAAACTCCACGGCGGACGAGGAGGAATACGTTTCAGATGCGGAAAGGGAATGGAGGGAGTCATTGCAGCAACTGGAGCTACTGTTGACAATGGTCATGGTGCCTTATCTGGGAAAATACTTTGGCAGGAAGTGCGCATACTGGGGTACGTCATCTTCAAGAGAAGGGAATACGCCATGTCAAGGAGTGCTGACAGATCTGCAGGATGGGCCAAGTTCATGACATGGAAATATCCAGTCGACGTCGTTATTTCAAGCCCGCAGACGTTCAAGTTGGCGGGCGCTATTGAGGCTGCGGCAACAATATAAATTACCATTTTCCGCAGGATCCAGGCAACCGGGAATTAGGCAGATGTTCGTGCATAGGCGCCCGGCGTTTGTGGATTACGACAGACTGTGGAATGATACGTTCAGGGCCATTTGTACATGATCCGCCTATTCTGCAATTATCAGTGTCTAATAACGTATTGCAGAGTAATTCTCCATTCATGACAATGTCACTTTCGGCGATATTGGCTCGAATTCGTCTAATCAAGCAGTTCAAAAGAAACGAATGCACATTTCTTAGCATTTGAACACATCGTGCAGCCATTTCCAAGGCATACAAATTGGCTTAGATTTGCTTGCAACAAGGCCGCAGCCAAAGATATTCTTGAGGACCTGGGGAATAGCTCGTCTCAAGATCCGACCTCGTTTTTCGCAGGCTTCTGGAAATGTCTTCCTTTTCTGGCGGCTCAAATTTTCATCATGTTAGTACTCAAACTTCTATTTGCCTTAGACTCGAATTAAATTGCTTGGTGGCCTGTTACCAGAAACCCCCTCGACGCATGAGTTTTTTGCCTCTTCTGTCTCCCTGCCTCTGTGACTCTTTAGCTTGGCTGACTGGATCCGCAACTTCTCCAAGTACACATGTACATTGTAGAGACGGTGGATGCATTACCCCTCTTGTTCCTCCGAATAGAAGAGAGCTTAGAACAATAAAGCGAGGTTATCTTCATACTTGCTTTCTATGCATCCAGGCCACTCCACCTGACTCACATGCCACGCTAGTAGCAGGCTATGAAGCCCAGTATCCATCACACGGGATTTGACTTATAGGCGCTATCATGTCTGCCATGTTCTACTAAAGCAAACAGTCTGTTGCTGGAACTTTGGCTGTGCTCTTCTCGATAAACGTCTCTCAGGACCATGTGGCCGATCTTTCCTTCGGCTGCATATATAACTGTGCAATTGTCATCGTCGTCGGACAAAGTCATTGCCCATTCCAGGTTCAAACTTCAACGACCTTGACTTCTGGGCCTTCAATCTTTTTGACTTTCCGACCTTCCCACCAGGACATGATACCCGCAAGCATAGCTACACCGCAACCAAGTGCAATAAATGTACCTATCGGAATCCGTTACTGTGAGTTCTTAGGGTCCTTGGGAAAAGACTCACCAGTGGCCCATGACGGTCTATTCAAGCGGTTGTATCCCCACATGAAGTAGCAAAGAACGGCTTGCAACAGTGTGTTTATAACCATCATGTCAACTGTGAATGCCAGCTTCCAAATTGGCGTCGGCGGTGCTCGTTGTCCAGTGAAGGTGGTAGTCTCTGGTAAAGCGTCTGCATATTCAGCCGAAGGACGGAACCATGCCTTGTTCTGTACAGTCAAGCGCCGCATGGCAGCGTGGTCATGGAAATGAATGACCCTCTTGAGCCAATAAAAGTCCCGGAAGCGCCATGGAGCAAGGCCAAAGCCAGTCACGCAGAATAACGCATTGAGAATTTGACTATCGATTTCCAGCCAAATTTTTCGAGGAGAATTGTCGTCGTCGGCTGACGGGTGGTTCATGGCAGGTGCGGCTTTGAGGAGTAGGAAGAAGAGCATAGCACCCCATGCCTGCGAGGTGGTTGTGTAATTAGCAGGGTACGAGGTGAGAGGGATCGTGAGGTGGGCATTACCACAACATTGAGGCCATAGATTGTGATCAGGAAGCCAGTAGGCGTGGTGAAGAATTTCCAGAAGGCTTTCAATCCGTGCACAATGGCTGGCCCCCATTTCTCCTTGACATCCGAGCGGTGTTTCTCATGCAGTGAGTGCATGTGCGCTCTATGAGGATGCTTCGGCGATGCTGTAGATGGCTTGGATTCATCCACCAACGACATAGCTCCTATCCTGGTGTTTGTTTTGACCAGCACGAGGCCTCCGGCGTCGTCCGGCTTTGCGATTCGTGATGCGTGGCCATGCGCGTCGAATGTGATGTTGGATCCCCCAGAAACAGGCTCACGCAGCTCGGCAAGGTTCGGTGCTTGTGCAATGGCGGTGCCTGTCGCCTGCCACATCCCAAGCTGGGGCGACATATTCATTACGGAGACTGAGGCCTTGCGTGCGCGGCCAACCAGGCCTGTGGGTTGTTCGTCTGGCATCATGGTGTCGTCGGGTTGTCAGGGGCTGACACGAATGACGGAGGCTCGAGGATGCGTCGCAATGCTGATAATGAAGCGCAGCTCTGGAGCCTTGGGCCAACCCTCGGGATCCTCTGGCGTAGGATGCGCTTAGCCATTCATGATACGGACTGAATAGCCATCTGCAACGGTACGGATGCGCGAAAAATAAACATTGCATTTGGTAGACGTCGGTCCCGAGGCGCAGGGATGGACGGTCTCCTTTAGCCTCCTATGTATCGCAACCTTCGATAGGCAGTCTAGCGCATTAGAACCTGGCCACGAGCCTCAAGTCAAACCCGACGTTCGCACCTTGGCAGGAATCGAATAATCCAACCAAAAGCGCTAGCTGGGCGTCCTGACGAACCGGTCATGCGAAGAACTGGTGCATGGCTGCCCGCGCGGAAGTTGGCGGATGGCTTTGTCCTTGGCTGGATCTGTCCAGCACCATGTGTGTTTATCTTTACCAGTCATCCCAGGGCTTCCTACGACGTCCATCTTGCACGCGACTCAGCGTACATAAGACGACCCCTGACGCAGGTCCGTCCACACGATCCAGGTAGTTATATAGGCTAGGTGCTGGACCCCGGCCGTTGCTCATCTTGTTACTCGGTTCTGTAGCTGGGCTAGTACGGGAGCGTGTCCACATTAAGCAAGAGACAACTGGACCAGTGCATGTTACTTTGGAGAGGGTAGGGATACTCCCGAGTCCTTGGATCAAGGTCTTCGCACGAGGAAGGCAGTCTTTTACAGTCCATCATCCGTCAACCAGCAGCCGCTTCTCCATCAATCGCCAGAATTCATTCGCAATGCTTCACGGCGCTCCAGAACGGCAAGACAACGGGCAGATATGCGATGCCAGGTCTAAAGGTATAGGGAAAGTCAACACCTTTGGGCAGGTTGTCGTGCGCTTCCATAACAATCCCAAGAAACTGGAACACTGGTTTCAACATGCCCAGCAAGATCTTCTCAGCCCTGCGACTCCACTGGCCGCCACCAGATCCAAACTTCCCACACCACGGCTTTGCATTGCTATTCACATTTGCGGGTCAAGAGGCGATGTACAGCCATTCATCCCCATCGCGAAGCTGCTTCAAGCGGCGCCATATCGTCATCGAGTGCGGATTTGTACACACCCAGCGTTCAAGAACTTTGTGGTGAGTTTGCATAGTCGCAATGTCCATGGAGTAACTACTAACATGAGCTCAAGGAGGAGAATGGAATTGAATTTTTCTCGATTGGAGGAGACCCAGAAGCGCTCATGGCGGTAAGTGAATGCTGTGTAGAATCAATCGCCCAACCAACATTGACACACACAGTACATGGTGAAAAACCCTGGTCTCCTACCGAGCATGGAAAGCGTCAAAGCCGGCGAGATTGCCAAACGTCGTAAGGAAATGGCCGCAATGTTTGAAGGCACCTGGCGCAGCTGCATCGAAGCTGGCAATGGCATGGGCGAGAGGATTACTGCCATTAATGTCGAAAACCCCGAGGATCTCTTCATCGCAGATGTCATCATTGCCAATCCTCCATCCATGGGCCACATTCACTGTGCGGAGAAATTGGGAATCCCACTCCACATGGTATTCACCATGCCCTGGTCACCGACCAAGGCCTTCCATCACCCACTGGCGGCTATGGAGTACGGGGATGTCGACAGGAGTGTGGCCAATTACTTCAGCTTTGCAATGATGGAGTTGTTGACTTGGCAGGGGCTAGGAGACCTCATCAACAAGTTTCGGACGCAGACGCTCAAGTTGGATCCAATCAGCCCAATGTGGGGATTTCAGCTGTTGCAACGGCTAAAGGTTCCTTATTCGTATCTCTGGTCACAAACGCTTATCCCAAAGCCGTCGGACTGGCCGTCGCATATCAGCATTACCGGTTTTTCGTTTCTCAAGCTTGGCTCCTCGTACTCGCCACCACCGGATCTTGTCGAATTCCTCGAGGCTGGCCCACCTCCAGTCTATATTGGTTTCGGTTCCATCGTTGTAGACAGTCCCAATGAGTTGACGAAACTGCTCTTCAAAGCCGTAGAATTAGCAGGCGTCCGGGCCATCATCTCGAAAGGATGGGGCGGTTTCGGGGCAGATGAAGTGCCAGACAATATTTACTTCATTGGCAACTGCCCACACGACTGGTTATTCCAGCGCGTGTCCTGCGTTGTTCACCACGGCGGCGCAGGAACAACAGCAGCTGGGATCGCACTCGGCAAGCCCACCGTTGTGGTACCGTTTTTCGGAGACCAGCCTTTTTGGGGACAGATGATTGCTCGCGCTGGTGCGGGCCCCAAGCCTGTCCCCTTCAAGCTAATGAGTGCCGAAACTCTGGCGGACAGCATTACGTTTGCGCTCAAAGATGAGGTACGGGTAGCTTGTCAAGATATGGCCGCTGACATCGCTGCCGAAGATGGCGCAACCGACACAGTCAAGGCATTTGAGCACAACCTCAATGTGGACGAAATGAGATGCCACGTCTGTCCTGAGCGGCTGGCAGTATGGCTAGACAAGAAGACAGGCGCACATCTAAGCGGTATGGCAGTCGCTATGTTAGCCGAGAAGGGTCTCCTTCATCCCAAATCCATACGTCTCCTACGGCACAAGCACTGGTATGTCCACGAAGGCGCAGAGAGTCCGTCCATTGGCGCTGTAGCCGCCGTCGCAGGCACAATTTCCAGCATTGGAACTGCTACGTCGGACTACACCAACCGACTCAAAAAACCCGTCGCCCCACAGACGCCGGCCAGTAATGCCCCACGGAATCGCGAGGCGGATGAGAAGGCCGAGCAGATAGGGTTCAAGAGTCCAAGCTCAACCCAACTCGAATCGGTAGCGTGGAGAATGGCGATGAAGACGTATGAAGCGGATATACACGACAATTTTGAGAAACCGCCCGTGAATCCTAAGTTGGCAAAATTGCAGGAAAGGATAGCGGAGAAGAAAGCGAAGAGGGCGAGGGCGCATCAGATCGTGAGTGCGACAGCGAACTATGGAAAGGATCTGGCCAAGACTGGGTTTCAAGGTGAGAGAAGTCTGCTTGCCACGGTGGGTAGAGATGCTAATGCCATGTACAGCGCCCGTTGCCTTCTTTTACAACGTCGCCAATGGCTTCCGAAACTTTCCCTCCTATGTAATAACCAACGAACAGCATCGTCGGCGCGACGAGATCACCGGTCTCGGCACCGGCCTCAGCGTAGCTGGAAAGGTACATCCTCCATGCCCCTTGCTCGTCATCAACCGTCAGCGGCCGCTAACACACCACGCCAGGAATTCGCTCTCGGCTTCTACGAAGCCTTCGCAGGCATAGTGCGCCACCCTTACGTCGCCGCACAGCAAGAGGGCGCTATAGGCCTCCCGAAAGGCCTCGGCCGTGGCTTCTGGGGCTTCGGCAGTCACATATTTGCAGGCGTCTTTGCTCTCCCTGGATACACCCTCAAAGGCATCGAAGCTGCGCTGTCCAAGCACCGAACTACGAGTCTCCAGGCTGAACTGTACCTGATTCGGCTGCGGCAAGCGATTCACGAAATTGAGCAGTCAACCCCAGAGGAGCGGGCCGAGGTGGTGGCGACGTGGCAGAGGATCCAAAACCTTACGGAGTGATGTTGAACAAGGTTTTGTCAACGTTCGAAACCAAGTCTTTTTGTCTCTCTTCTTGTCTCTTTTTGTCTCTGTATGTATAGATTTCAGGCTCAGGATTGGTCTTCAGTTGATGTACATATAATTCCCCGATTTTGTATACAGTGGTCTCCCCTGCGATTGTCTACCACTCTTGTCCGGGTAGACGATATAGACGAAAATGCAAAACCGAACGCGCGTACCAATATGGTGGTTGCAATCCATCGACCAATGCTCAATCAGTCGATCAAGCCACCGCGCACTCTACTATACAATAAAACAGTGGCTTCCAGGGTGTGACAAACCAGAGAGAGTATCATGGTCCTCACCGACCGTCAACTGCACCATACCATAACTGACAGTAGCTGTACTTCGTCATTCACACGATCACATATAACTGTGCCAACTGAGATTAAAGTTAGCTATCGAAGCCTTCCACTGCATGGATCGCCAGGTGCGCTGAAACCCCCAGTACAGGCTACCCGGGAAGCTCATGCCGAAAAGTTTTGCGGTTATCGGCGGCTCCCGGCACGTCCAGGAGGATTTTTTGCAGATAGTAAAAATTCATCACATGCCGCATGCCAGGTTTATAATAGAACTTACAGCACCGAGCTTCCATCAGTACCACAACAGCCTGGTTAGCTCAATCGGTAGAGCGTGGGACTCTTATGTGTCACGTTCCCCAAGGACGATTGATCCATCCAATCTCAAGGTTGCGGGTAAGTCTTGGCTCATCTAGAACGCCGCTAGTTAGATAAGAATCTAATCATTCCCCGAATAGGTTCGACCCCCGCATCGGGCTTGACTATCTTTTTGCTTACTTTGACCTGGTTTTGTTTTTGGCGCCTTGAACTCCTCTAATTTTCCGAGGTCTTCGCAAATAGCATCCCTCTCTAATTCTGCTCTTGTCGTCTCTGCCTCCACTGCTCAAAGATAATTATACTAGTTCTGATATGGATTCTGCGCCTCCTTCGGCGCCCATAGCTTCCGATAAAGGCCGTATTCGCGGGTTATAAGCTGCCTCAACCTTCTTCCTCTATTATTCCCTTTCTTGCTTCGATATTTTCCTCTCCTCTTCGTCTCGGCCTTGGTTTTGACTATCGGTGCTTATGAGAGCTACCCCACGGCTTTGACCTACTCCGCGGTCTATCCGTCGATCGATGGCTACCGGGTCTTGGAGCAAGCTGAGTCGCATTTACATATTCATGCGATGTCGTCTGAGCAGATCGGTCGTACATCCGGTGAAGACTCAATGCCCTGAATGCTAGAGAGGTGACCTTGAGCGTGAGAGGCATGGTGGGAAATAGAGGGCTGCGTCGGGTTCTCTCATTGGATGTACATTGGATGTGCATAGGTTGTGACTTTCGAAATCAGACTCTCACGACAGCATGCATCTAGTATGTCGTTTTATCGCCGTATTTGGCAGCCTGAAGAATTAGTTCTTGAGTCGGCGGTGCCTGCCCCGACCCGGCCATGACAGTGCCCGTGCTCAAGACACTAGCCGGCTGCGGTTAGTTTGTGTAGTCGGTTGCTGTCCCAGTTCCTGTATTTGGTGTTTGTCGACGCGTCAACACCAGAACCTCGACATCCGCATCACTTCCTCCAAGCTGTACAACCACAACGCAAATGCCTGCTGTCCATGTTCACGCCGACGCGCCCCCAGAGGTGGTGTGCGATCCAGAGGGATTACAGTATAAAACAGGTCCACAGCTGGGCAAAGGTGGCTTCGCCATCTGTCATCCTGCGAAGCTGCTGGGACATGAGCACCTGGGAAACACTACAGTCGCTTTGAAGATTGTACGATCTAAGATAGAACCGCCGAGGCTGGCACAAAAGGTGCACTTAGTCTAACCGTATAGCCACGTTAATTATTAATACTAACACTCTCTAGTTTGTAACTGAACTGCAAATACATTCGAAGCTATCGCACCCTAATATTGTCGAATTTTACCGCGCATTCTCATTTTTTTCGAGTACCTATATTGTGCTAGAGCTCTGTGAAAATGGGTCCCTTGCCGATGCGCTTAAGAAGCGCAGATATTTTACAATGCCTGAGATTCGACGATTTATAATCCAGACGTGCGGCGCCGTCAAATACCTCCATCAACGAAGTATTGTGCATCGTGACCTTAAGACGGGTAACGTGTTCTTAGATGGGAATATGAACGTTAAAGTGGGCGATTTTGGACTTGCGGCCTTGCTTATCTCGCAGAGTGATTACGGCGCAATCCGGCGAACAACCATGTGCGGTACTGCTAATTACCTAGCGCCAGAGGTATTAGAGAAGACCGGTAAAGGTCACAACGAGAAGGTTGACCTATGGGCTATTGGCATTATAATGTGAGCGCGCTTGAGACGTGCTGTTCTCTAATATTACTCACTTAGGACAGGTACACACTTGCCGTTGGCAAGCCACCTTTCTATGCTGCAAAACCAGAAGAAATCTACCGAAAGCTAAGGGCACGCGTATACACTTGGCCAGACCTAGCCAATATCTTTAATGAGATAACTGACGACTTAAGAGATATTGTCTCGCTTCTTCTTGTACACGAAGATGAACGACCAACACCAGATCAGATCGTGGCACACCCATTTTTTAAGCTGAGTTACATACCATTACACCTGGACAACAGCGCCACCTCTTGTGTGCCGAAATGGACCAAGATACGACCACCGGATACCGCCACTATTAAGCGAGGGTATACCGAGGAGTGGTGGGCTATGTGCAAAGCGTCTGCTGTTGGAGAATACGAGCCTGGGAAGTCTTTTGGTGCATACGGAAGTCGACAAAATAAGACGGTTGCACGGGACTGCCAGAAAGAGATCGAGTCTAACAAGCAACCAAATATTCCTTTCACAAAAGATGTCGTATATCTTCCATTCCATGCGCGCGTACAATGGCCGTTCCTGGCGGCCGTCGAGCTTAACGATGGTACCGAGAAGGAACCGTCTCCAAAAGGCCAGGGCCTTTTGGAGACGACAGGAAATGGGCAGAAAGGACGCCTACCACACACTGTGAGGCGAGAGGAGCCTTCGCTGACGTCGAAAGAGAACAGAGTGCCGCCGCCTGAACTTATGGTGATGGGAAAACTGGTCGATAAGCAGCCAACACGTATCAGGGCCGTTCGCAAAATATCGAACCCAGAGCGAGTGACTGCGGCCTTGGCCCCAGCTGCAGTTCCTCTACGCGTTTCCAAAGACGCTGGCTCATCACAGCACAATAGGTCGATAAGACAGAGAGCAAAGGAGTTGAGCCAACCTCTTCTCGATCACCCTCCGCTGCGCGTTTCAAAGAGCTCTTCTAGACCGGTGCAAAGGGCAGAGCCGTCAGGACTTAAGCGGGTAGCTTCTCAGTCATCGACAGGAAAGAGCGCTCTGTTGCTCCGTGTATTGAGCCCTGAACTCCCAGGCACAGACCCCGCTGCGACATTGGCACGCCTCATCACGTTTCGTGACAATTTGACTCGTGCGCTCGAAAGAAAGCGTTGCTATTCCAGGCGGGATAAGACACCACAGCTGCCGTTTGTTTCGAAATGGGTGGACTATTCGCGCAAGTACGGAGTTGGATACGTTCTAGACGATGGTAGTGTAGGATGTCTCATGACTGCTGTTGAATACTTCCCTGTCACGGTCGCATTTGCAACAAACGGCGTCCACCATCTCAAGGAGCTCTCTCGGAACCCTGCGTATGCGAAGGAAATCCCGATACAGCTGTATGCAGCACCGAGGAAGACCGAGGGAATCTCGCGTATAGAGATCACTGATGCTCGCCGCCAGGAGGTCGCGAGACACTACTGGCGAAAGTTCGCCAAATGCATGTGTATGCATGTCGGCGAAGAAGAAATGCAAAGGATGGATATTGACCAGCCAAACTTTGTCAGGTTTTACCAGCGGCTTGGCACTCTTGGAATTTGGGGATTTGATGATGGATCTTTTCAGGTAGGAAGGCCTTTTCACGTTTTGCTAGATTGTGGCGCTTTTTAACACTTGATGGAACAGTTCAACTTCCCAGACCACACCAAGCTTGTGCTGTCGTCAGACGCTGGTTACGGTAAGTTTATGTGTCTCCCCCCGAAGGCGCAGCAGATTTTGAAAGAGACGGGCGATGTTGCGTGGCATCATGTCCGAGCTCGTCAAACTCTGCACGGGTCTCTCCAACAGCTCATGTACGGTTCCATCAACAGGGAAGATTCGTACAAGGAGCTCACGGAAAGCAATTTGCTGCGGACCAAGCTCGAATTCATCCTTGGCGTCTTCACGGAATGGATCGATGGAGGCGGTATCGGGTGTCTCGCGAAGCCCACGGATTGGGAGTGGGCGGGACCAAAGCTCGTGTCGGATTGTAAGAAGTTCGACTGGTCGAGTGTTGGGCGCTATGGTGGCGATATTCTATGAAGGGGTAGGCAATGCGGACTTGGGATATGGGTTGGGGCAAGCGACGGCGTTGGATGAGGCAATGGGATTTCTTGCATTTGCACAGGCTCGGATTCAAGGGCAGTCTTCAGCTAACAGGTCGAACGAGAAGATTGCGAACATGTCTGTAGCAATGGATGCGTCCAGAGACTGCCTGACACTGGTAATACTCAATCCGTATTCGTGAATGAAAGGGTGACACACCACTCGGTTTTTTTAGCAACCCTACCATACGCATAGGGTACCAATCCTTTTGGCGTTCCTTCCCAGCCCCGCTCCGACTTATGCTCCGCTGAGTATGCTCGCGCGCCCTGCTAGATTGACCGATCTCTTGTACATCTCACGCCCCCGCCGAGTTATTACAAGTTAACGAGTTCAGACTCCGAAGTCACTGCTGTGAGCGCAAACACCTCTGTTTCAACAGGATGTTCCAACCGACGCGAGCTGTCATCGCCCACGTATAGTGCTGTCGACCCAGCGCCAATTCAAGCTAGCTTTTTCCCCCGAGATATCCTCATGGTGAATCATGCCATCTTCCTTTGTCACTTGTCAAGTCTGTATCCAGGCTTTCCAAGAATACCCTCTCGGCTAGACAGATTTCGAAGAGGCAGAGGAGACACGCATCAGATGGATTACAGGCAGGGGTCAAATGGTATCCGGGAAGGGGTGCAATGTCAGTGTCCTTGCGAAGGACATTGAGGGCACGTAGTAGACAAGGAGGCTTGTTGGAATGCCCGAGGGACAAGGGATTGTGCCACCGGGCACCAAACTGTACATCACGGACGGGAAAAGGAAAGAGGAATAATGGTCATGTGCGGGAGTACAAATCTTATTCTCAAGGCACCGACTTGTTCCGGATCAGAGAACCTTCTCCTAGATCTAAGGATAGGTTAATAATGGCCCCGTGTCTCGTGAAGATGATTGACACGCATTCAGTTTACTTGCTTTCCTTCGACCAACTCTCTTCTTCGTACATGACATTCAGTGATGGCATTGTGTATCTCATAGCCAAACACTTCGATGATGAGGAGCCCTTCTAGCGTATTATGTTCAACTTCTTGTTCAATAGTATAATAGTAGCCTCATACCAGGCTCCTACAGGATCACGAGTATAAACCCTCGTGCTTCTTTAGTATCATTCCTTGTCCATCCTACCTCACTCGATCCGCGAAAACCAACTATCGAACCTACCGCTAACACCAGTTGTTTCATATCACAACCACTTCGCGACCAGGTCTTGACACACTGCTCTCAACATGGTCTCTGCCCTTGGTAAGAACCGTCTACCCATCCCGTGTCAGATCGTAAATCTTCTGAATCTCCTTGAGCTGCCCCTCATGGTCAAACTTGAGATCCTTCAACAGCCCATTCTCAAATCCAAATACCCAGCCGTGCACCACAGGGAACTCATTCTCTGCCCAGCACTGTTGCACAGCGGCCGTCTTGATCACGTTCCGACACTGCTCGATGACATTGAGCTCGACGAGTTTGTTGTATTTGTCGTCCTCGGTGCCGCCGTTCGCAATCACGTCGTCTAGTTCCTGCTGGTGTAGGCGGTATACGTCGCGGATGTTGCGGAGCCAGGGGTTGAGCAGGCCCATGTCCTTGGGCGTCATGGCGGCTTTGACGCCGCCGCAGCCGTAGTGTCCGCATACGACAATGTGCTTGACTTTGAGGTGGCGCACGGCGTAGTTAACGACGGACATGACATTGAGGTCGATGTTGTTGACGAGATTGGCGATGTTGCGGTGGATGAACATCTCACCCGGTTCGAGGCCGGTGATGGCTTCGGCCGGAATGCGCGAGTCGGAGCAGCCTGTGGAGGCTGTGTTAGCAGGTTGGACGTCAATGGGAGAAGCAAGACGCACCAATCCACAAGTACTCTGGCGACTGTCCAGCACTCAATTCCTTGAAGAAGGCTGGCTTCTTCTTCCGCATCTCGTCGGCCCATTTTTTGTTGTTTTCAAAAATGCGATCATGGCTCTGCTGCAAATACTTACGCACCTCCTTTGCCGTGCTCGGTTCGGCCATTTTCCAAAACCCTTGGGACGGCTGGCTGGCGGTGTGCGTCGGACCCGATGTTTGCGTGAGCGCTGACCGTGGATTGGTGGGGAAAGTCGAGCAGTGTCGGACGCTGGTAGAGGCGCAGGAAAAGGGAGAGTGGGGAGAGGAGGAGGAGGAGGAGGAGGAGGAGGAAGAGATCAAGACGGCCGACTCAACAACGGCTTTAACCCCAGAAGCCGGCACGAAGCTGACGCGCCCCGCTCTCCGGGCAGCGTGGGATGTGCATCGGTGCAGCAGTAGCGACGACATGGGCGACGCGCGAGCCTTCTAACAGCGGTATAGTAACGCTTCTCCGCTGGGCGTGCTAGAGGAAACCAAGCAAGCCAGTCCTCCTTGTCCTTCTCGAAAAAAAGTAGCCACAAGCAAAGCACCGCCGAGGGATGATTTTTCCTTGTCTGAATGACTTGCGACGCGCCGATTGGGCCCGTTTCCATTGGCTGCCCTTGCTGCTGATCGGGCTGGGGCGAGTGCGCGGGGACTGGGGACATCCACAATTGCGCCGTGGGAGAGCTTGGAAAAGCGAAGCTGGAGATCGCCGAGGCCCGTGTGTTGAGACGATGCGCGCGAAACTGTGATCATCGCAAGCTCCCAAGCAGGTAGGCCAATGTCGTATACAAGGCTAGCTGGCCGGGTTTGCCGCGAGAGTTTGGGGTACGCACTGTAACGCATTGGCGACGTACTACTATGTATGTACATAGTAGATATGTACTTCCATCCGACGTCACATGACCCGATGGCCAAGGGAAATGGGTTGGTAATTATGGACAATGGACTACTGGTTTATGTGTACTACTCACATAGAGCAACTCCGGCGATGCCAGTGTGCACGCCTACCCAAGGATACCCCTCTGGTGCCCACCTGATAACGCCGATGGCCCAAGATCCCCATCATTCACCGTGCTAATCCCTCTCCTCATGCGCAGGATGCTTAGCGCCACTACCGTCAAGACCCTGCCACTTGCCGTCCCAGCCCATGGATGGGTCCGTAGCATTGCCTGCCTTGCCTTCGTTCGTCAGATTCCTGATGTCACTCCAGTACTCGAGCTTCTTGCACTCGCTGTCTGCAGCCTCGATGGCTTTGAGAAGATTGTCTATGCGCCGTTTTTCTGCGCCGTCTTCGGTGTGGTCTTCTTTCCGGTGGGCGGCACGGTCACCACGGGCCGTTTCGAAGCGATCCATGAGCGTGGCAAGGAGCTGACGGCGTGAGTTTTGGAAGATGAGCATGGACATGATGGCCGGTATCTATAAGAGTCAGGCTAGAGTCGGTGGGCGGGCATGAGGAGAGAGTTTTACCTGCTCAGCCAAGTAGTAAAGCTCCTCCCCACCGTCGTCGATGAACGTATGGATAATAAAGATCTTCTCCCGGTCAATAGCCGCAATCTTCAGCTTCTTCATCAGCATAGCAATGTCTCGGACCTCGTCATCCACCGACTGCTCGTTGCTCTGCAGCCCACTCATGGTGCCCAATGTGCCCGATCGCGCCAGCGTAGTCACTGTGCTGAATGTCTCGCCAAAGAGACGCTCTCCTGCCGACGCTTTGCTCTTGGGTGGGAGCTTCTGTTTGACGCGCTTCCGCAGCCATCGCCGCCTCCGCACGAAACTGTGGAACCATGGGTGATTGCCATGCCATGGCGAGCCCCTGAAGAGCAGGCTGTACTGCCAGCCCTCCTCGTCCACATCGAGGCTCATGTCGACATACCAGCTCTTCCAGTCCCACACCCAGCTGGGATCGGGCACCTGAGCATTTGTGATGTTAACCGCGGACGGCTTGAGCCGGGCGTCTACCCACGGCGCGGGGTCGATCTTGAAGTTCCAGAGCGCCTTGGAGGAGAAGAGGGGGATGCCGAAGACGAACCAACCACGCTGGTTCTCGAAGAGGATGTCGATGTGCGAGTCGGCCGTGTGCGGCTGCTGGTCTGCTGGCGAGGCTGGCGTGTTGTCGCCGTTGGTGTGGTCGACCAGGGCAATCTGCTGGTCTGCCATGCTATATGCGGCGTGTGGCGCAACCGGCTGGGCAGATGGGGAGTCAGAAGCAGCAGGCGATACGCCGATGCTACCGTGGAAGCATGAGGTCGGCGTGCCTCGCAGGCAGGAACGGTCGGTCGGCCCACCGCGAAGATCAGGGGGTGCGCGCGGATGGAGCCACGACAAGTGGTGGTGGTGGTGCCGGCAAGCCAAATGTCGTGTTAACCCGGCTGCACAGACAACAACAGTGGCACAGACGTGAGCCGCATTCTTCACCGGCCGTCGCTGGCGACTCCAGTTGGGCCATTTGCCGAGAGCAGTTCGCGTGGGTCGTGCAGCTTGCGCGAGTAGCTGACGTCACCGTTGCGCTTCCTTGAAAGGCATCACATCATCATCGAGCACCCCCTCGCACAAGCACTCACTGCACTTGCTGGAATTCTCTTCGCCGCTTGCAAGTAAATCACCACGCCCGGATTCAACGCAAACAACGTCTATCTCAGCACATCGACCATGTCTCGCAGATTCGCTACATTCGGTGGTCTTGCCGCTGTCGGTGGAATCACGTACTATCTCTACAGCGCGGGAGGTGACCCAAAACTTGCTGAGAAAAAGGCAGAACGTAGGACTGGCGATATTCTGCCTGAGATCAGCCGCTGATGTGCGTAGACGATGCCGCCTATGCCGTACGGAGGCTGAGGGGCGATATCCCTGGCCAGGACAAGGAGGCGAAGAAGGCCGCCCAAGAGGGCTACGAGCAAGTGCGCGCGACTGCCTCACAATACGTATGCCTCACAACTCCTACCACCACAGTGTGGTCATATACACGTACCCACTGACCTGCCCAGGCGAGCAAGGCAAACGCCGAGGCTGAAAAGGCGGCGCAGAAGTTCGACGCCTACAGTGCAGATGCAAAGAGGAAGTTTGAAGAGGCCAAGGCGCAAGCGGAGAAGGAGTATCGCGAGACTGGGAAGCAGGTCAACGCTGTTGCAAATAAATTCGATGCTGTAGTCGAGGAAAAGGCTGCGAAGACACAGAGTTGGCTCGGTTCCGTGTTTGGCGGAAAGTAGTGTACCATGTGTATCATGGAGGCTGGAGGCTGTCTACAAGTTGCCATTGCAGACGTGGCATGTGAGTTTGAGCACTGGAGTACAATGGCGTAGGCCTAGGTACCACCCAAAATACTACAGTTTAACTGAGAGTGTCTCATTGAAGCTCCAAGGAAAAGGCGAAGAGTAGTGAGCAGGTACTTACTACTCGCATTCCTCGTGCTCTCTAGGCGCATTGCTTCGTCTTTCCAAGCAAATTCCTCTCCTTGACTTGACAACATCAGAAACTCTCGGGACAAGTCGATGACAAAAGCATACTAGAGCCGTTGCTTGTTATCAAGGCTCCAGATACAGAAGCCTCCTGGAAACCTCACCTTCTAGGTCCGTACACCGGCAATGAACTCCAATCTTGCCTATCAGAATCTGGCATATGAAGCAACCTTTGACCCCTCGCTAGGACTACTCCATTCTACCTTGGATTCTCTCGCCCACCTGTCCTTTGCGTTTGTTTCTCTATTGCATTGAAGACCATTCATTGAGCGAGCCTTCACCTTATATCAAGTTAATTAAGGGTAGATCTAACCAAGCTTCAATTTCGTTTTGGCGACCGAAATATAGCATTACATCCCCCCAAAAAAAAAGGGTAAACAGTGATTTGATTTCCTCTAACAAATGCCCGAGGGGGCAGGAGGACGGCCTGACGCCCAGGGCTTACAGTTGCATCACTGTCTGTATTACGCCGCAAGAAAGGCCGAATGTCGACATATAAGTCTATGCGTCGCCCGCCCCGCACTTAGAATAAGCATTGTCTAAGCTGCCCTGAATAAAGAAATGGTATGTAATCGGGGATCAAACAATCAGATTCTTATTAACTACATATGCTCCAGGAAACCGGAACCGGTTTCTCGACGCATGACCCTGCCTGCGAACGATGTCGAAGCAAAAAGATCCGTTGTGATCGTGAGCGGCCTACTTGCAACAATTGCCAGCGAGATCAGGCAGAATGCAAGTTTGCCGCGCGAGGAACAGATAATGGACAGTCAAGGTAGATCCCACCGACGGAGGCGCTGCAGGAAAGGACACGATTCTAATAGCGTTGTTTAGAGCGGATATGCAACAATACGAAAGTCGCCTGGCAGCTCTAGAAAATTCTGTTTCCCACTTGACAAAGCTACTAGAGAACTTTGGGAACTGGAGCCATTTACGGATATTAGAGATTGAGAACAAGGTGCTGACCAACATCCTGGCTGCTCGAAATGAAGCCTCCACCATCGCCCATTATCAGCAATCACCACTTTCACGACCTAAAACGACAGTCGAGATTCCCTCCCATAACAGAAACTTTCATGCTTTTGGATACACAGCACATCCGGATACCATTAATCAGAATTCTCTCCACTATCAGACAGCTGACAACCACACTCATAAACAACAATGTGATTGTCACTTCAATGTATCAGACGCTACAGCCCTAGGAGCCTCGTTTTCACCAACCACAGCAACTTGCGCTACTATCGAAGATCTGACAACAATGAGCTCTGGTACCACATCAATGTACACACCATTAGGCAATGACCTCTTCAATTGGCAAATCGGAAACCATGCGCTTTTGGACGCACATACAGGTGGTGAATGTAGACCTCACATTTAGACAACATATCGGTCTTGAAATGAGCGCGATGTAGTGTAGTAGTATAGCGTAATAAAAGAAAAGCTCATGCTACAGTAGTATTGGTGAAGGAAGTGCGTCACCCACGCGTCTATGACCTCAATATGCGTAGCAACATTTTAGATCACAGGCCTCTTCGGTGCTAGAATTTACTAATGAAGCCCCCCAACGTGCTGTATAATCTCCGGCTTCTCTAAGGCGCTCGAGGGGTGTGCGGTTGGGTATTGGGTAGTACGTGAGGTAGTTGCCTAGCAGTGCCTACCTACATGCGTCTATAATATAATCCCGATATAAATTAGTTTCAAGTTAACTGAAATGATTACGTCTGAGATAATTTACTATTGTAAGACTATATTGTCAGGCCACGGGAGCCCGAGGGCCCTGTGAGCTAAGACTGGCCCAGAGTGGCCCTTGTTCGGGCATAGATACTATTCAATCCAACAATCTTCTAATTTGGTAAAATATTACTAACCTTTTGGTCTTTTTGGCGTTGTGGGGATTGACACTACGTTTGACAAAAGTTCAGCTAATAGCCGTGATCCATCGATCGCTGCTGTATGAACCAAGCAAGGTAGTTTAAGTATAAACCAACTAAGTTCTTCTGCATTTCTACCAAAAGGCATTATGCCTGTGGGCCGGATTGTTATAACAACGACTTCTTCACTGGCAATAAATGCCCAGTCCCTTACGCCAACCATTCCCTCCTTCTTCCTTCTATTCGGCGCCATTGTTTACAGCCCGAAGACTTTTGGAGTGAATCTTTGGTTCTATGTTGAATACTTGCTCCTCGTCGCTTATATCCTTGTACAACTCATCCCATCGTGGCTGCAATGCTGACGGAGTGTCCCATGCTAACTCAGGATCTCGAAGCCAGAGCCGAAGCAAGTGGCGCCTATTGTCATATCAGCACTAAAGAGACACTCGCATCGCCCAAAATGACTCACTCTTCTCCTACTTTGTCGACAAACCCATCTCTGGCGTGGAAAATGCTTAAATTGTTGATGTACTGAATATCGCCCTTTCGAAAGTCCAGTGTCACCCGATACTTTTCAGCCAGGAAGTGGAGTGTATCCAACGCCTCTGCTTGAAACTCGCTAATGGGCGGGATATTGGCGCTTCTTGGCACAGTCATGTATCCCGTGAAGGGACGGCGTGCATATTGTATGACAATTCGTTCAGGTACCCCAGAACGAGCTGGTTGGTGGAACAAGAGAGGCCTTGTCGTATACGGTGTGTGTGGATTACCAAATCTAATGTATGTAAGCTTTAGAGACCGGGTCATGTTCTGTCATCAGATGGCTTACCCATCGAGAACCCATGGCTCTGCTAAAACTTTTATCAGATCAGGTCGTGTTTTAGCAATTTCATTGTACACTCTCCAACTACTTGCTAATTTGCTTTCACCGCCTTCCGCTGCTGGGCTCAGACAGTAGAGAGACACAATGTCCCCAGAGTCCGTGTGGAATACTTGATGATCGGTTGTGTATGCGGGGGCGCCGATTTTATGTGCTTCGTCTGTCCTACTCAGATCTTTAATATGGTTCATCATTGACGACTTTCTGAGGCCATGAATTAGATTGCTGTCCTGTCGCCCGCGCAAACTTCCGATATAGGACGATACACCCGTATAGATGATTATATTCTCCTCCCTTGAGTAGCGATCTGGATCTAGACCACGGAGAACGATGAAACCTCTACCAGATTGCAAGATTTTCGCCTCTTGACGAAGGGTTGATCCTAAATTTGGAAGTGGGAATGTATCTCGATTAACAAGAGGTATTGGCTTTTTCAACGCTATAGGCTCCAGTAAGCTCTCACTTCAATGTGACCACACTGGTCTCACCAGTCTCTCACAAGAACATCGTACCTTGAAAATAGCGCAGTCCAGCGTCAATCTCTCTTAGCTGAGACTCGGAAAATGTCATGGTCCACTGCTTTTCGTCCTTAAATTCTGCGCCCTCCCAGACCAGACCGCCAGTCAATTGTTTGGGAAAGCCAGCGGGGAGCGAAGGGTCAAGAGGACGCTCGGGCTTCAAACGCTCAACACGTGAGAGGTGGCTTTCCAAATTAGGTTGATAACTAATGTCAGGCTGCATAAGGGTGGGTGTGGTCATGATGATGATTTTTGGGGCAGCTCTGATCTCTTTCTGATGTATTTTCCGAGACACAAGGGCCCTTTTTGAACTTTTTTTTCTATTTCAGCCCCCCAAAAGTAAAATTTAGTTTTGGGCCATAATCAAGCATTCAAAATTCAATCAGGCTCAAAGGTGGAGGCCTTACAGGCAGTTTTCGGAGGCCGCTCGGAGGCCTCCGAATGGCTTCTCTTCGGTCACAGAACGCCGCAGCGCACATTATTTTGTGGGCCACAATTCATAATACTCGCTCGGCTATGACGGCAAATGATAGATGCAGTTGCTCTTTCTCTATAATACAGTCATCGCTCTACGATTAACACTTCCACCTCAAACAGCCTGGATTTTACTCTTCTACCCAATTAATTTCTTGAGCACTCTACCTTAAGATCATGAATCGGGTTACCAATGGCTTGGCTTGCCTGCCACCTGAGAGGACTGCGACTAGTGAGCTCGTGGAATTTGCGCGCAAACATTCACCCTACTACAGAGATCTTTATCGGCAACTGCCACCGCACGTATCGAAATTGGAGGACCTTCCTTTAACAAACAATGACGACTACTGGAGGGTATCGAACGGCGAGATAAATGAAGTGCTCACAGCCCCGTTCACTGATGGACTCGTATTACGCAGCGGTGGCTCTACCAACATACCCAAAACTGTTCTCATGACCCGCCAAGAGTTCCATTTGACATCGCAAGTCAACGGCGTCTTGTTTGCTGAGACCAGTGGGCTTCTACCAGGTGACCGAGTTGCAAATCTGTCCGCTCAAGGTGGCATGTATTCAGGTTTCATGACTTTTGGATATACAGTCATGAATTGTCCAACACCAGTGGTAAATCTGCCTATCAGCGGTGGAGAAGCACTGGAAACTATTGCGAAGCTCATCATCGACTTCAAGGCGACGGCAATCATCAGCAACGTATATATCTCCACTCGACTAACGGAGCATCTACGCAACAAGAAGATTACATTACCACATGTCCGTCTCCTCCTCTACACAGGCGAAGCATTCTACAAAGATCTCCGCCCTTCATTCTACAGTGTCTTTCCGAACATCCGAATCCGGCCACTATCTTACGGAAGCGTCGAGCTGAAAATCATTGGCTTTCCTTCTAACCTCCCAGAAGACGATGACGCTGACGTACACCCTGTATACAAGGTGAATCGGAGCTCCGTCATCATGGAGATTATCGATAGCAACGGCACTGTAATCAAAGAAAACGGCAAGAGAGGTCTTGTGGTGGGTACAAACCTCATCATGAGGCTTCAGCCCAAAATCCGCTATCCGGTCGGTGATTCCGCCGAGTGGGTAGACTACGACGCCGGGCTCTTCCGTTTCAGAGGCCGCGAGTCGGTGGGCTTAAAGATTGGCAATGCTCACTTGGCCTGTCATCAGATTCGCACCATCGTAGCAAGTGCCCTCCCACAAGGCGGATTCAAGAGCCTCCAAACTGTTGTACGCCGCTCCAAGAGGAGGAATGTCATCGTCATTCGGGTGGTAGGGGAGAAGCCAGAAAACGCGGACTCAATTCGGGAGAAGATCGAAGAGGGTATCATGGAGGTATCGCCCGCATGGAGGAAGAGGCGAGATGAGGGGTTTATTTCTCCAATCCAGGTAGAGTGGGTTGGGCTGGAGAGCTTAAGCAGAATTGAGACGTCTGGAAAACTGAGGGAGATTGTGGAGGAGCGTTATATTTGAGCTCGATTGGGACTTCACAGGCACGGTAGATTCTACCTACAGTAGCAAATATAACACTGATCTACGTCGTTATTGTTCTCTCATGGCTGCGACAAGTGCGAACACCTTCCGCCCAGTCCCTTCACCCTCAGCCTTCCCAAACCGGATAGTGATACTTGATGGATATGGAAGGCTCGGCCACTTGATATGGCTCATCTTGTACATCCGATGTATTTTTTTGGTACCCTGGTTCGGAATAGTTCGATGAGTAAGTGCATAGGTACTTCCCTCACGACAATTAATATTAGTCGGTCCGTAGCCCGACTAACTACATAGATGTGCTACTTATCATGACCCACTTGAAATGCTTCCGCATGATACCATATTGTAGTGTATTGTGCAATTGTGGGTCGACCCGCAGTCTCACTGGCGGCCTGACAGTGTAACGCTTGGCAGGCTGCGCTCTTCTTACTCAGATGTTATAGGCTGCCCTTTTGGCCAACAAAGTGACACTTGGCTCAACGGAATTTCACGCCAGATGCAAGTGTAACTCTTTCTGTCTTACATACACTGTCCCTTCATATCGCCAGTCGATGCTGCCGATCATTGTTATTCGAACACTTGTAATCTAAGTGGGCGCTGCTCCACGTCAAAATTTTGAGACTATCGCATCATGGCTTTCGACCAAACAGACAGCGACGGCAAAGAACTTGGAACTAATGCCAGCGGCAATGGTCAGGCACAGGAAGCAGAGGAAAAAATATTGGTTAGCATGTCATGCATCGTCCTCGTAGTCACGTTGATTCACCGACGCAGGTAACATGGCAAGATGACGAGACTGATCCCGATAACCCAAAAAATTGGCTTTTGAAAAGGAAGGCCAAAGTGTTGATCGGGATGTCATCCTTTGTCTTCGTAGGGCTGTTCACTGTGAGCATCGTTGCCCCGACGTTGCCCGCTATTGCTTTGGAACTTGATGTCGAGCAACCCGCCGTGCGAGAAATGGTATTATCGATATATCTCTTGGGCTTTGCTTTTGGACCACTTGTTGCCAGCCCCCTTTCGGAAACATACGGACGAGTCAATGTCATTAGATCATGGAATCTTTTGTATATGATCTTCAACGCACTGTGCGGGGTTGCCCAGACCAAAGAAGCCCTTCTCGCGTTGCGGTTCATATCAGGACTGTTTGCAAGCGCTACACTTGGTGTAGGTCATCACTACAAACGGTAGTTAACTCTCAGACTAAACTTGACGCTTAGATCGGTGGCGGTACAATCAGCGATACTTTCCGCTCTAAGGAACGTGGCAAAGGCGTTGCAATTTACAGCTGGTGTTCGATAGCAGCGCCCCCGGTTGGAGTTATTCTCGGCGGATTCATTGCCCGATATACGACATGGCGTTGGACATTTTTTTCCTCTTCTATCCTCAGCGCAGGGATCCAACTGCTCGGTTTCGTGCTCCTCGAAGAAACATATCCACCACTGCTTTTGCGCAGAAGAAAACGTGATCTTATCCAAGAAACAGGCAATACGCAATACTATACCAACTTCGATCATCTCGACAACATCGACGCCCGCATTCTTTCGAGGAACTTAATACGCCCGTTCAAACTCCTAACCACACAGCCCATTGTACAGTGCATGGCTCTTTATAACGCGTTCATCTACGGAAATACGTATATATTCTATGCAGACTTTATCACTGTATACACAGAGCGCTATCACCAGAGCGTACAGATTGCAGGACTGCACTACATCTCCATTGCAGTGGCTTCAACTATCGCGACCTATCTCTACGCTATCTCGCTCGACCGCATCTACAAGCACATGTCACAGACAAATGGTGGCACGGGGCGTCCTGAGTTTCGCATTCCAATCATGGCGCCGGGCACCCTTCTGCTGGCCGGGGGGCTGTTCTGGTACGGCTGGAGCGCCGACACGGTACTCCCCTGGATCATGCCTGACATAGGCTGCTCGCTCTTCGTTGCAGGAGCCACAGTGTGCACAAGCTCCGTCAATGCGTACATTGTAGACACATACGGACAGTTCTCCGCCAGTGCTATCGCAGCCATTTCGATTCTTAGATGCCTGGCCGGTTTCACGTTTCCCTTATTTGCACCGTATCTGTGAGTCTCTTTTCGTCACATCCTTCGATAATATAGTTTGACCAAGATGCCCAGGTACGCAAGGCTGGGCTACGGCTGGGGGACTTCGCTCTTGGGGTTTATTGCCATCGGTGTTGGATTTCCGGTAGTGGGCATGCTATGGAAGTTTGGACCGACTCTGAGGGAGAGGAGCCCGTACTCAAGTGTTGAACAGACTAAGCAAATGTAGAAGTCCTCACGTGGACATGCAGAAAATAATGGAAAGTCTTGACTTCTATTTTGGAGAAAGAGAACGGCATTACGTTTCCTCATTTTCCACGCACGCAGTTGTCAGGACATAGCGTCAATCCCCACAACGCCAACACGGCCAAAATGTTCGCAATCTTCTACCAACTTGGCAGAAGGCGGGATCGAATAGTACCTATGCCCCTCTGTAGCCCTCTCTTGCCAGCATGTTGCCTGACAGCAGTCAAGGCATGAACCAAGCAAGCATAGCGGCTTCTATCATTCCAGGTATCGGTAGAATTCTACCTTTCCCTTTGTCGCAGATAATCACACATTACTTTCTCAGACTCCATGTGTGCCTCTACAGTTATTCCTGCAGTGTTGGACTGCATTGCGCCGCGTATGTCCCTCGGAATTCGTCACGGAGGCCTCCGGAAGAAGCCACCATAAGTGAGCTATTTTCTTTCAATCTTACTATTAGCTCTAGCAGAAGGCCGGGGAGGCCTCCGAGCCTGGCCGGGATCAACGTAATGGTCTGTGTCTCTCGCCTTCACGCGAAGAACGATTTCCAATCAAGTTTTAAATACCCCTACGTATGCTTTTACTGCTACTACATCAGCGTGCTTGTCGTGGAAGATTGGATCATCAGCATCAATCATCTATCCTTTCCCTACATCAACCATCAAACTATCCCTCCAATGCCGGGTGAAATCATCCCAAAGGAGCTCGCTCTCGAAGAGACCTATGGCATCAACAAGCAGCATCACTCATCGAGAACCCAGAATGCATGGTCACACCCCGGATGGGCAGCATACGACTTCCGATCTGACTATGTGACGACACCGTCAGCTGCAATGCTCGAGAGTATTGTGCAGACCACTCTTCTAGATGATGTCATGATGGAAGACCCCACTACGAACTCATTCCAGGACTGGATGGCCGCGCTTACTGGCAAAGAAGCTGGTCTGCTGGTCTCGTCCGGGACTATGGGGAATCAGATCTCCCTAAGATCGGCTTTGCAGGTCCCCCCATATTCCATCCTGTGCGATGCCCGCGGTCACATTCTCCACATGGAAGCTGGAGGCGCTGCGACGCTTTGGGGCGCATTAGTGGAGGGCGTACGACCCTCGAATGGCCATCACCTCACAGTCACAGACGTGCAGAAGGCTGCGGTCCTGCGAGAATCAGTCTACGACTGCCCGACCCGTATCATCAGTCTGGAGAACACGCTTTCGGGAATGATCATGCCTCTCGCCGAGGTGCAGAAAATTTGCGCCTGGGCGCACAAGCAGACACCCCGCATTCATATGCATCTGGATGGCGCACGACTCTGGGAAGTCGACGCTGCAGGTGCTGGAACTTTGAAAGAGTTTGCCGAGTGCTTCGATAGTGTTACGCTGTGTTTTACAAAGGGGCTGGGAGCACCCCTCGGATCTATCATCGTGGGAACAGCCGCGTTTATCAAGCGAGCTCGCGGCGTACGAAAGCTTCTCGGTGGAGGCTTACGTCAGACGGGTGTGATTGCTGCTCCGGCACGAATAGCGGTGGAACAAGTATTTCTGGGCAAGGAACTGAAGAAAGCGCAGGAGACGGCAAAGTTCATTGCTGATAGCTGGGTTTCTCTGGGCGGGAAGCTGCGGAATCCTACTGAAACGAATATGATATGGCTCGATCTAGAGGCATCGGGCATTCAGAAGCCTGACTTTGCGCAGATGGCATGTGAGGCTGGGCTGAAGACGATGAAGGGCCGTCTTGAAGACAGGCTAGTGGTGCACTATCAGATCTGTGAGGAGGCTGTCAGCGCATTGATCGCTGTATTTCGTTCGGTTCTCGGTGCCAAACGAGGCCTTGAACAGAATGGCTCTGCTTCGCTTGGTTGAATGCGGCAGACGAGGCGCATGCGCTCCTCTCGAAAGAGCCTGCTGGAAATGATCGTTGTTTCTGTCATTGGGGAAGGGTAGTTGCTCATAGTGGGTTTTGAGCAGAAGCATCGTGTAGAATGAATCGGTAGCGAGTCAATCGACGGATGTCGTGTTGTCGAGAAAACATGCATAGGCACGTGACCGAACAACCGGAGCTCTGTGCTCTAATTGGCGCAGATCGCGCACAGGGCGAAACGCGACGCGAACACGAGAAGCGCGTTGGCCGTCAGTTCCCTTCCGATCGCCAACCCCCACGGCCTGCACAATGCCGTGACCTCGTCCACGTCCTTGTCCTCGCACTCACTACGACATCCATTCGACGCGCCCCATTCTTCTTCGCCATTGATTCTGTTTATCTCCACACCGTATCCATTCTAATATCATCATCCGCTATGTCGCCCGTTGCGCCCGGCCAGCTCCCGGCCGAACTCGTCAGTCTCCTCGCACTTCACTCTTCCTTTCTCACGGCGCTGTCGCTGCACTACGCCCATAACGGCACGTCGACACCCGCCGACCTACGAGACCTGACCGCGTCGACTACCCTCGTCTGGCGGCAGCGTAAGGTCACGGTCGATGACGTCCGCCTACTCCTTGGCATTCTCGACCACGGGCCCTCTGGGAAGCACAACCCATACTACCTATCCGACTATGGCCGCGGCAAAATATGCATCGAGATTAAGGACGAGAGTCCTCTCATGGATGGCATGACACACATGAACGAGCAAAGCCTGCAGGACATGTTCAAGGAGGGTCTGGACAGCCTCTGGCAGCAGTGGTGCATCTCGCGAGGGGCAATGTCGCGCCCCATTGCTATGCCAAAACGCGGCCGTGGAAAACCCAAAAAGGCCGATAGTAAGCAGACGTATATGGACACCTTCCTCGACACAAACGCCATTTCCAGCTTTCTCTCTCAGCTCCCTCTCGCGAATGTCACAGCATGCGAATCACTCACCGCGCTCGCACCAGCGCAGGAAAAGGGGCGCAAACGGCTACGCGAGTTCAAGGAAAGCGTACAACAAGGCCGCGCACAAAAGAAGACAAGACCATCCGTAGGCAAGGAGAACGAGCCTATGTCTCCCACGCAGCCTCTTCAAGCTAAAATCACCGAGTTTGCCGCCGTTCGCAAAACCAATCTCCTGGATCGCATCCTTGCCAAACAAGAAGCCGCCAAGATGGGACCATGCGCGCCAACACCGGCCGAACTCGCACGCAAAGCCGCACTCCAACGTACGCCTGAAGTCCTCGGCGTCCTATCCTTGCTCTGCGCAAACCGCCCGGGTATGCGCGTTTCCTTCTCTACGACTACGATTCTACAACAGCTGCAGGGATCGATACGGACTCCGATATCCAAGGAAGAGGCGATGAAGTGTGTCGAGGTGTTGGCGAGCGAAGTGGCGCCGGGGTACGTGTCTGTGGTCAACATGGGGACCATTTCTAGTGTTGTGATCAATCCAGCCTTGAGACCGTTGGATATCAAGCGTAGGCTTATTACGCTTGGTGCGTAGGACTCAGCTTTTTTTTTGTCCGTGTATATTTTGTTGCCTCTTCTTTGCATTCCAAGGTTCCACTCACCGAGTCTGCGACTTGGACAGAGGGACACTTGTGTCCCTGCCGTGCATTGTAGTTTTAGCGTTTTGATCTTGCATATAGGGCGTCAGTCATCATTGACTGTTTCGTTAGGTTTCTGTCTAGCATAGTCTTTTAGGCAATTCAGCCTTCTCACACCCGCTTCCTTTCGCCGTCCACGTGCCCGCTCGACTATGCAACACCCACCAGCATCCTCTTCTTCACTTTGCCTGCGCCCCCGTATCCTAAATGACGAAAAAAAAACACCCCAAATCATTAGCAAGCCCGTACATCCATTCATCGCCCCAACCGCCAAGGCACCGAGTTCAAAGAAAATCACCGCTTACCAAATACACTTGATAAAACCGCATGCGCACCCTCCCGCCATCCTCCTCGTCCTCCTCGTCCTCCTCGTCCTTCTCTTTGCACAATACCGCCCGCGCCGCCCAGTCCACCATCGACTGCGCTCCATCCTTTAGCCCATACCGGACTGTCCCATAGAGCATGACTTCATTGCTCCCGCTGCCAAACGGGAACACCTTGCGCGGCGTGTGCGTGCGCGACGCGACCGTTTCCCATATGGAGGTGCGGAGCTGGAGAATTGCTTTTTGCGGCGGGGCGTGGGCGTAGGCGTGGTTAGTGTTTGTGTGTTTGTGTTTGTGCTTGCTCTTATTGCTCTTTTATATAGATTTATCTATTTTTTATTTTTTGGATGGGAGGGGGGGGGGGGGTGGCTGGGGGTTTGGGGGGATATAGTATGTGGAAGGGGTTGGAGGATT
>Ga0182211_1000043_pt1 | contig 30555 bp, 24 predicted proteins | sample G5R1MG_20_FD_129660 | JGI IMG/M metagenome (GOLD analysis project Ga0182211, IMG submission 129660) | Switchgrass phyllosphere microbial communities from Michigan, USA - G5R2_MAIN_03OCT2016_LD1 MG | ecosystem: Host-associated > Plants > Phyllosphere > Phylloplane/Leaf | place: USA: Michigan... | reverse complement strand
TTCAGGCTGGAGAAGTATATGGCCGAGCCGAATCCGGTCCGGAGTGTGCTGGGCAGCGTTCCGCGCCAGAACTGCTGTATGGGATTCGGTCGACTCGAGATGGATCGGATGGTGCCAAGTAGCGTGTCGGAGCGCGCCTGCTGGACGCGCGTCTTGAGGAGGTCGGCAGGCTGGAGGAGCACGGCGGAAAGAACGCCCGAGCTCAAGCCGGCGAAGAAGTGGACTGCAATTTTTGTCAGCGACGAGGAGCAGTTTGAGCGGTTCGAAACAGAGACGAGGCAGACGCACAGTACGACGACGAGCGCGACTGTTCGCTTGACATGGCCGCACCGTCGTGAGTGCAATGCTATATGGCAGGATGCGCACTGGTAGGGGGCATGATGATCCTGGGCCCACGAGTTCGTGAAGTGATGACGTTTCGACGCGCACCGGGATCCGGCAACTACTACCTACGCCAAGCGAGACGTCAATAGCATGCTTGAGAAGAGCGCCGTCGTATGGTATATACCACATCGAGCTATTCATATCCTACAAGTAATACCATTATGCATCACCCAGGAATCCTTGTCCTACACCACGAACGACCTCGTGCTCGATGCATTGATTGAACGAGATCCGTTGCGAAAAAGATCATCCACCCTTCGTACCTGGTCTACAAACCAAAGGATAGTGAACGAGTCAGTTACGAGCGGACCCCACTAGCCATTGGCATCGATTTGTTGCGATTCTCGACCTACACGTGTAAATAGATGGGCCTAACATCTCCCGACATGATCCCAAGCTCTCTCTCCCTCGGGAACGGTTCAGTACACCGAAAACCCCATCACGCAGTCAAGACGAAAGAAAAATCACCAGATTAATTGCCCTCACGAAGTCTGCGTAAAATGCCACAGCCTTTCTCCCCGGACACCACCTCCCTTCCCTCAATCTTCCAGTCCAAATGGCGCTCCAATCCCGACCCAGCCGCCCTCCCTTTCCCTGCCAACAGCCCCCCATTCGCACTCACGCCCACCGACTGGCACCAACTTTCCCTCACCGACGCACACCACACACCACACGCATGGCCCAATCTCCAGTCGCTCATCGCCAACAGCCAGTTAGAGCAACTGACCCGCTGGCCCAGCCAGCTCAAAGCCTATCTAGCATGGACCGCCCACGTACAGCGCGTGTACGGCAGCGCAACGACGTACCTGCTCGAGCAGCGATTGTTCTGGAAACCGCTGGCCGGCATGGAGCTCGCCTTTGCCGTCAACGACGACACGCCGTTTGCGCATCCCCATGACTTTGCGATTCTGCGCAATGACTGGGGCTATGCGCTCGAGTCGGATGTCGCGCACGTCGTAGTGTGGTTGAAGCAGAGATTACCCGTCGATGGTGCGGGCGCGCTGAGTGCAGAGGGGGTGGTCATGGTGGAGGCGTTTGTGGATCGAGAATTCAGGCGCGAGGTTGGGGAGAGGGTGAAGGGGGAGCGAGTGCTGTGGTTTAAGAATACGACGACATTGCAGAGCGTGAGGGGCTTGGAGCATGTGCATGTTTTGCTCAGAGATGTGGACGAGAAGGTAAAGGAGAAGTGGATGAAATGAAAAGGAGTTGATTTGGTCAGGAGGCTGTGGTACCTGAAGTGATTGCAGTGGACAATGGTCAAATTATGAGCAGAACAGCCCCAGCACCAACATTGTATTGTGATCGCCCATGGGCGACTCTATCTAAACACTCGCAACGAGACTCATAATTTCTCGAGTAGAATCTTTGCACCAGCATTCCCTCTTGAACCTGCTTGCGGCTTGTCACCCTTCTTTTGCTTTTTCAGTTTTGTGTCGGCAGCCTCGCTGTCGGAAGGCTTGGCCGCTGCTTCTAGTGCCTTCTTCTGCTTTTTCAATGCCTTCAGAACCTCCGACTTGCGTTCGAAACCATTGGCTTCGGTCAGGGCTACCACGACGAAAGACCCTTGACCAGTCGCCCAATCCACGACATTGCCTTTGATCTCATCCCACAAAAGGTCTGCGAATCCGAGAGCCGGTGTGACGGGCACAACCTTTTTGGTTGCAGGATCGAATTTGCCGCCTTGTACAAGAGTCTTTAGCATGTTCTTTCCATGACTTGTGGCTTTGTTATCGCCAGTAGAGGCAGGTAGTGCAGCATCAAGAATTGATTGTGACAGACGAGCGATCTCGGTCAACGCCTCTTTTCGCTTGGCTGGTTCAACCTCAGGAGCTCCGACGAGGACTTCACTCATAAACTGGAGACCGAACGTGAACGAGGCAAAATCGGTCGCACGGGCGGTGATTGCGCTTAGCAGTTGGGGCTCAATGTTCCTTGTGATTTCCTGGAGACGGGTGTTTGGGTCTTTCTTCGAAGTTCTTTCGCGGATAGCGTACAGTTCTGTCAACCTTTCGCGTGCATTGTCGTCCAGGAACCACTTGGCGTCGGCAGCAAAGGGATACAGTAGCACCGTGCGGGCACGAGCGTCGTTGCAAAGGTTTAGCACCTTCTCAGCAAGAGTGTCATTGTTCGGCAGCAATTCACCGAAAATTGATTTGGACGTGAGCTTGGTATCATCGGTAACTGCCATGGCCGCAAGGAGGACTTGATGAGCGTGCTGATCAAAAGCCATGATCTCGATCGTGTCCTTATACGGTCGCAAGAACAGCTTGCGGTCTTTGGCTGTACCATAGGCGAAGCAGAGCGACATCAGCCGTGAACCTGACTTCGTAAAAGCCAGATTTTTCAGCAGATCCACGTTGTCGGCTTCTTCGCCCTCCTTGAGCGTAGGATCAGGCTTGAGATGCTCCAGGAAGTCGTTTGCTTGTTCAGTACCTGGTTCGCAAACAAGGAAATATTGCAGCATAGCATCGTGCAACATGGTGAAACCAGTAAGCTTCTTTTGAATGAGGGCATTGATTTGTCCCTCTAGATAGCCGAGGATAGGTTTCTTTTTCTCAGGCGACTCTTTCAATATGTCCGAGAGCAACGCACTATCCGTCCCTTGTGTTGTAAGCCCCTTTATGGAGAACTCTGGTCCATACCACTCGCGGAGAAGGCGGTTTTTCTGATCCTGTGTCGCCACTTGGCGGTAGATATCGTCCAGAATCCACGCGGCTTCTGGATGGTTAATCATTCGCTTGACGTGGCCGTAGAACTCAGATATGACTAAGTCGCGGATTTCAGGATCGCTGAACCCGTTAGTCTTATCACAAAAACGAGTTACAGTATACACTTACCCCTTCTCGATCAGCTTAGCGATCAAGAACTTGGAGTACTTGCCCTCTGCAAGTGTTCGCAAATCGCCCTTCAGCTCTCGTGCAATCATACGTCGTTGTTCCATCGTCGAGTACTTGATTGCTGTTTGGATTACGCGGGTGGAGTCGTGCTTGAACACAAAATCCTTCACTCTGCCGGTTATGATACCGAATAACTCTTTGACCAGCTCTTTTCTCTCTCCCTTCTCGATGTGCGACTTGAGCCTGAGCTTCTCCCAGAGTTTCTTGGAGCGCTCGATGACGTCGGCATTGGGCTTTGCGGCTTTACGTTCCTTAACCAGCGCTTTCTGCTTTGCGTGTGCTTCTCGTGAGTTGGTCGCTGATGAAAAGTTAGCTAAGACAAGCCATGGATCGAGTTATTGGCTAGCACTTACAGTTCAGACCAGCTAGCTTTGAGGATGATGCATCACTATTATCCTTATGTTCGTTCTGTGTCTTTCCGTTTTGCTGGGGAGTGTCCGTGTCGACGCCTTCGCTGCTTTCCGTGTCGCCCATGGTCACATCGTCATCTTTGGCAGCCGAGAAACCATTAAATCCATTTTCTTCTTCGCTTGTGTCAGACTCCACAAGATCTTCGGAGCTCTCCTTGACTTTCTTAGACTTCACTGGTTTGACCTCAGACTTCGAGTCGCGCTTAGACTTGGGTTTATCGATCTTAATCTTTTTGCTTTTTGTTTTAGCTTCTACAGAATTTGGCGCATTTGATTTGCGTTTGATTCCGGCCATTGTCGCGTCTGAATTTTGGCGTTGAGAGTCCGCGACCCTGCGCGCCAAAAGTTGCGACAGCCTGAACTTTTCTACGGCTCAACGTTTCTCCGGTCCGCCAAGTAAAACTCGGGCCATTTGCGCTAGCCGCCTCCTTTGAAAGTGGTAAACGTTCAATTTTCACCCTCTCGAAAGGAGCCGCATTGTTTCGGCATGGTTTTTTGTCGACCAGATATTGAAATATCTATATTATGCTTAGTAGGAGGGCACCCTATAGAGTGCCCTGAAATAAGCATATATTTTCCAAGGTTTACTATAACACTCGTCAAATTGCCATCACTCCCTAATTCTATTCGTGGATCCAGCCGAATGTCATCAAACTCTTATTCATTTTTATTCCTCGGACAGATCAGTGCACGGAAATAACCACACGTCTGGGTAGAATTTGCATCAGAGACGTTGCATCCCCGTTTACCCTGCTCGCACACGAGCCTTGATTCCGTCTAGCCTTCTAACCGGCGCTCATAGCATTCCCGGCGTACTTTCATTGGAGAAAGGGAACATACATATTAGGTCTTGTTTGTCGAAAGTACGAAGAATGGCGGTTTCGGCCAAGTGCATGAACATTACACATTCGGTTGGTGTGGCTTGATAAATAACGGAGCGGCACTCCGTATCTTGTAGATGATCGATGCAAGCATGCAATCGTGACCAGATGCTATTCTTCCCCCATGCACATTTACTTTGGTTATACACGACTATTTCTTCTGTCCTAATCGTGGATGATATCGTGTCCAGTGACTATCAACGTTAAACAATCTGGGCGAACGGGAGATAGGCCACGGGTAGCAATAATAGACTGCCTAGAACATGTTCGTGGAGAGAAAAGAAATAATGAATAAACAGGAATATCAGGACCATGGGATATAGGACTGCTGTCCCCGGCTAAAACTATGCCAACCTAAATACCCGCAATATCCTACCACAAAGCCCAGACCCACGATATCCTAACCACTGACAAACATGACTGTGTTACCAACCACCAAAACTAGCTCGTAAACAAGTTGCACATGCTGCATGTGACACCGCCCAAGGAATCAGAAAACAATCGCTTACACGGCCCCATTGTAGATATCCTTTAAGATGGGCCGACCATCGAGTACACCCCTCTTCCCCGCAGTGAACACCTTTCCCGGCACTTTTCTTCCCCCCATACCCTTTTCCGCCAGGATACTCGCTATGGATTTGCCGCTTGACTTCAGCTTCGAAGGTTTAGTATTGCCATTTCTGCTCCCAGGCACCGTCGTGATATCGCCCAGTGCTTTCCGCTTCTTCGACGGGCTTGGTGACGGGCTCATGAGTGCCACACTCTTTTGTGGCGACGGGACAGTGCGGGATGGCGTCTTGCCTGTTTGGGTAATTCCTTCATCGAAGATATGGGAATCTACCATATCGGGCTGTAAATCAAGCACCCACCCTTTCTCCCTACAAAGCCCGACTATATCACGGAGTAGCTCGTTTCCAGAAAGTGTCTTCTCACTGCCTATAATGATGAGTTTTGATCGTGCCCGTGTGAGCGCTACATTGATCCTTCTTCTGTCTTTTAGCAAATCGCCTACTATGCCCTCCTCATTGCTGCGCACGCAGGACACGAGCACTACTTCTTTGTCGCGGCCTTGAAACTTGTCAGCCGTGTGCAGTTCCACGCCCGCTGATCCGGCTGAGGTGCCCAGGTTAGAAGATTGTGTTTGCGTGTAGGCTGATGCGAGGCTTTGCCGTAGCAACGCGAGCTGTGAGCGATAGAACGCGATAACACCAATTTCGCTGGCAGGCACACCAAGGCTGAGAAGACAGAGAGTGAGCTGGGTCACGAGGCGGACTTCGAAGGTGTTTGTGATGCGAGGCCCGGATTGAACATCGAGGGTTGTGGAGATGAGATCGGTGTTTAAGAATACAACGGATGCATCGGGGGAGATAGAGCGTGATAGCCAGCAACTTGGTGATTCGGGTCCTGCACATGGATGCGATGTGCTGGAATGTGATTGATGCGGCTTATGGTGGTATGCAAGAAGGCCTTGGGATTTGTGAAGTGTAAGTTTGCGTGATGCGACACTATGTGTACCGCATTTCAACCGGCCGGAGTAGATGAAGGTATTTGACAGGAGCATGACATCCGCAGACATGCGGTACTGATGCTCCAGACTAACGACCGCTTCAGGATGAGCTTCACAGAGTAGCTTGAACAGCGAGATGTCAAGACCTCCCTCCATAGCTTCCTTATTCTGTACGAGTGGAGGGAGTTGGTAGTGGTCGCCCACGAGAATGAACTTCTGGGCCATGCGAATCGGCCCCAGACAAACTGGTAGTGTGATTTGAGAAGCTTCGTCAACGATACAGTAGTCGAAGACGCGGCGACTGAAAAGCGGGTGATTAATGGTCAAACATGTTGTGGCTACGACGGGAAGTTCCATCCATGATCGCTCAAGCTCTTGCACACTGTCTTGTGGCTCCGCTGCCAGTGTCGCAAATTCCCGCACTTCTGGGTGTATCTTCGCGGAAGCACCAAGCCGTAGTGTACCAATCTTGTCGTCTCGAATCTTGAGAAGTATATTATCAACAGCGGTATGCGTATACGAAGTGAGCAAAACACTCTTCCCTTTGGCGACAAGAGTGCGGATGATGTGAGCGATAGTTGTCGTTTTCCCTGTGCCTGGCATTCCGAGCACGAGGGAATAGTCCTTCGCAGACATGACCTTGGTGATGGCTGCTTTTTGATCTGCATTCATGGACATTTGAGATGCTTGCGGTATCTCCATTTCAGCGGTAACGAGTTTGAAGGTAGGAGCACGCCCGTCCACGATCAACTCGCGAAGGTCTTGAGCTTTGTAGACGCCGTTATCCATGATTTGAATAAGGTTATTGCGAGCGGCTGCCATGCCGTTGCTGAATTCGTCCTTGTCCAATCGATACGAGACAGGCTCGTCGTTCGTCTCATACTCGGCAGCCAGCTCACCTTCCTTTCTGACCTCCATGATGCCAGCATAGGTCTGATTAGTTTGTGGGTCAAAGCCCGGAAGCTTGGTTCGCGAGTTATGCAATCGTCTGTCCACGGCTACAGTGATGCGCCGCTTGTTGACATTTGTGACATAACCATTGGCCAACGCAAAGTGGCCTTGCTCATCCGAGACGACCACAGGCTCTCCAACAATGAGCTGAGATTCTGTGAAAGAGAACCCTGGCCTTGGTTGTGGCTTGACGAAGGTGTACACGAAGCGGTTGATCTTTTGACCACTCTTCTCTTCGTGGCCAGAGCCAGGTTCGAGTATCACGTTTGAAAAACAACGACCCAACTTTTCACGCTCTTCGCTGATCATCGTCCAAAGCTCGCGCCTGAATTTCATCATGTCGGATTCTTCTTTGGTTAGAAGCGTGTCCCATTTCTTCATGAAGTCTCTGTCAGATGGCTTTAGAGGTTTGACAAGCTCGTCGTATCGTTCTTTGGCCTTTTTGTTGAGAACTTCGCCATTTCCGTCCTCAACGAGTTTTTCATACAAGAAACACGCCTCTTGCGCATAGCACTTCTGACACTTGAAGTCTTCCTTTAGCATTGGTGGGAGCTCGATACGATCGCGGACGTAGCAAGCCAGCTCGTTGCGCTTTATAATCATATGAATGATATCGTTGCGAATAGCAGGAATGCGGCTAGTGTCTGAGGTTTCAAGGTAATACAAGATGCCGTATGCAATATCGACGTCTAAGATTGTCAGCAACTACCATTCATGAGATACAAGAGAATTTACCATATCGATTAGACAATAGGAGATTGTACAAGGCGGTCTGCGCAACGTGTGCAGCATTGGACGTGTTCTTTCCAGTCTTGACCTCGAACGGGACAGTCAAGGTTCGCTCACCTTGATCATCCCGCATAATGACTTGAACGGTAGCATCGATGTTCCCTTTGAGCCCGTACATAGGCGACCATACATGCTCTTCCACATCAAGCAGCTTATTAACACTCATGATCGACTGTCGACCATTTCGTTCCCGAACGACAGCGTCGTCCCGGGGCTGAGAACGAACAAAAATTTCTGCCCATGCCTGCATTTCAGGAAGCTTGCTGCTCATGTGCTCTTTGACAGCCTCGCAGGTTGAGTTGATTTCGAGAACAGTTTCGAACTTGGCTGGTAGGATCTTGTCGATTGTTTCCAGAAGAAAGGTGCTGTCCCAGCGGTTCACCTTCAAAGCTTCCTGGAAGAGCTCATGCAATAGTGTCCCGTATAACATTGGCGCATTCGCCCTGCTTGTTGCCTTAATTCGATCTTGTAGAACCGCGCGTCGCAAGCATCCAAAAGAGTCCGCGACGACGGTTGCTGAGATAAGATGATCCGGATGGAGGATAAGCATATTGTGGTGATCGTCGATACAGCACTGTCCAGTGGACGAGAATTCCCCAATGACATGCACAAAAGATCCTGTTGTGCAAGGTGTTTCGAACCAGGCCTGGCGTAATGTGATGGCCTTGTAAAGCTTCGTCTTCTCTTCCTCGACCAGCAGAACCTGCATACCGTCAGTCGCATGTCAATTGAGATCAGAACTCGAAACTGACCTTCTCGGGCATCTGATAACCTCGCTCAGTGGTATAAGTGCCTTCATCTACTCGTTTAATAAGGTAACGCTGAATGGCTCTGGTGTCCTGTAGACTCTACGACATTTAGCAAAGTAATTTTCACGGAGGATACGTGCTCTTGCTACATACAGTGCTAGAGGGCCCTTGAGTGGCTGCTATTTCCGCAGCAGCAAACTCGTCAACATCAATATCTTCGCCGAATTCGTCCTCGTCATCCTTTACAAGATCAATGACTGCCACCGAAGTTCCTGTCTTCAGGTCTCCTCTCGTTCCTTCTGCGGGCGTAGACTCGTTTCTTGACTGCTCTGTCGATCTCGTGTCGTATAAAGACGCCATATGTTCCAGATCCGCAGCAAATTCTTCCCCGTCATCCATCCCAAATTCGTCATCATCACTCCCGGCTGCTTGCGGAGCAGCAATATGGGCTGGTTCCCATTGCGGTGGTGATGGTGTCTGTGGCTGTGATTGCGGCTCCACGAGCTCAGTAGGGATGCTGGTAAGTCTTGTGGGCGGCACAGGCTCTTCAGTAGTTGTATGTGTGGTATCGAGAGCCTCTACCAAGTCAGAGTCGAAATCGGCACCGCCAAAGTCGTCTGAAGAAGCAGGAGACTTGTGTGGTTGCTCATACGGTAGGAGCGCTTCACCGTGTGGCTTATCATCCATGTAGATATTCTCGCACACTATGTCCTCGGTATGTAGAACTTCGGAGATATCTTGGTCATCATCCTGATCTAGGTCGGAGAGCTGCCGATGGAGAAGAGAGTCAGACGACGGTGCTAAGCGATCACCACCTCCCACAACAGGAGACGAGCTAGACGGTATTTGTGCAGAACACTGCGACTGTGACTTGGAGACACATTCTCTCATACGCTGTACCATACTAGCAATGCCAGGCTTGGTGGGTTGGCCTTGCATTACACCATCAGAGCTTGGCGCATTCGCGAAGAGGTCCTCACTATGGTCAGGTTTGCCATGGAATGCGCCATGTGTTTTTCTTCGCTTCCTGTGTGACGCAGGAAATTCGTGTCCACAACTTGCCCAGCGACGAAGGCCACTGACGCTTCCAGTAGCAGCGGCGGAGCGAGGAGACGACTCGTTGATGAGATGAGCAAAGGCTACGCTCTTATTGGCACTCGGTGTTCCTTTGTTACTCGTATATCGTGACCACAGCTCCATAGCTGGATCAGCTTGAGGCGTGGTAAGCTCTGTCCGATTCGAGTCAAATCGAGGGTCCTCTTGCGACGGCGGCGCCACGGGAGAAGAACTTCGCGCGCGCTTCTTGTTCTTCCGTGGCATGGGCGTGTTAACAATTTGTGAACCTCTCCATATCAACTGTTCCTCGGGAGAGGCAATAGGTCTGGGCGCATGTCTGACTGAGTCATCGATGTTGCCGACGAGATCCGCCAGCGGTAGTCTCGTAGTGGCTGGTGTAGAAGGGGGTGGGCACGCCTTGGCGGTTGGCAGATTCGGCGTGTTGGCGGCATTTGCCGCATCTCTAATCATTCTGGATGTCTTTGGCGTCTCCATTCCTTTCGTAGTCCTCCTCTTTAACGCTGCCGGTCGGTTTTCTTTCTCGGCCTGGAGGTCTTCCGTTGTTTCGAGAGTAGGCGCGCCTTCGATGAACTGGAAGGCCTTTAGTTTGGTTCGCGTTTGCGTCGACGGCATAATAGGCGGTCCGGTTACGACCTGCCGCGTCGGAGCCGCGTTATTAGAGTGGTGGGGGAAAGGCGGTCCGGTGCGTTGACGATGCCATTGGCCCTTGTACTGCTACGAGGGCGCGATGATAAGCAGGGACTCTGTATCACGGCAGACACAATCAAAGTACCTTTGCCTTTTGATCCTGATCAAAGAACGACTTCTGGCGCGTAGACATAGAGATGGGCGGGTAGCCAGCGCTTGCGGTGCGTTGACGTGAGACGCGTCGGGACGAAAGGCTCTTGATTGGCTAATGCGAGAAAAGAACGGCCACACGATCACGTGGGCCATCCAGCAACTTTAGTTCAAGCATTTGCTGCATGCGGGTACTGCCGTAGAACGCCAGTCATTGAATTAGGTACCAGGCTGACATTGACACGCCTTGGCCTGAAGACAGTCGTTCAGTAGGGTACAGTTGCGTGGATACCAAGTGGGCCAACCGCATTGCTTCGGCGACGCGTCGATGCTGGTGGTGATGTCTTATCGAGCCGATAATCCATGAACGGAAGCTTGGGCCCACTGGCCAAGACGATGCATCATCCCACGCTGCTTCCCCAGAATCTATCTGTGCAGGCGGCTGATCGCACCCCCACCCATCCGGCCGGCTCCCGCCTCTTGTATACCACTCATTCCTTATTCCGACAGAAAACCTGCAACATGTCTCAAGCCGACGCAAAGCCCCTGCCGTTCGTCTACCAGTTCGCGGCTGGTAAGTCTCAATGGCAGTAATACCGCCCGGCTGTTCCCCATAGCATGGGTCGGCCATGCAGCATTTTATAGCATGCGAGCAGCAACTGACCATTCTCAGGCGCCGTCGCTGGCGTATCAGAAGTGAGTCGGCGCAGACCAGTTAGAGTGGCGTTCGCACGCGGATCCATATACTGATCCAGAGCTGCACCTTTAGATTCTGATCATGTGGGTAGATCCCTTTGCGACACACCACTAATGGACTGCTGATATAAGATCAGGTACCCCTTGGACGTCGTGAAGACCAGAGTGTAAGCGATCAAGTCTTTGAACCGCGCTGCAACTACGTCTAAACGCACGCAGACAACTTCAGACCGGCAAAGCAGTTGGTGACGAGGGGTACAATGGCATGGTGGACTGTTTCCGGAAGATCATCAAGCATGAGGGGTACGCGAACACAGGATAAGAAGCACAGATAATGCGCATACTGACGTAGCCCAGTTTCTCCAGACTGTACCGCGGCATCTCCGCCCCCATTCTCATGGAAGCCCCCAAGAGGTGAGTCTCCAGAGCACAGCAGACCTTGCGCGGCGCTTCTAAGCCAATTCAGGGCTACCAAATTCGCGGCAAACGACTCGTGGGGTAGCTTCTACCGCAACTTGTTCGGCAAAGAGAAGATGAACCAGTCGCTCTCCATTCTCACTGGTGCTACGGCCGGAGCAACCGAGTCCTTTGTCGTCGTCCCCTTCGAGCTCGTCAAGATCCGACTGCAAGACAAGGCGCAATCGCATAAGTACAGCGGCATGATGGACTGTGTGATGAAGATTGTGAGGCAGGAGGGTCCCCTCACCTTGTACCAAGGTCTCGAGTCAACCATGTGGCGGCACATTCTCTGGAACGCCGGCTACTTTGGCTGCATCTTCCAGGTCCGCGCCCTGCTTCCCATTGCCACGGACAAGAAGAGCCAAATCACAAACGACCTCATCTCCGGCGCTGTCGGCGGCACCGTGGGCACCGTCCTCAACACCCCCATGGACGTAGTCAAGTCGCGTATCCAAAACTCGCCAAAGATCGCAGGTACGGTGCCCAAGTACAATTGGGCATGGCCCGCACTCGGTACAGTCATGAAGGAAGAGGGCTTCCCTGCACTGTACAAGGGTTTCCTGCCCAAGGTGTTGCGATTGGGTCCAGGAGGTGGAATCTTGCTTGTCGTCTTCACCGGTGTCATGGACTTTTTCCGTAACATGCGGGAAGGGAGGTAGATATAGACTGTGCGATTATTCAGCTCTAACCACACGAGGTGCAGCAACGGAGCAATACGAAACATTCCTCCTCACATCAGGCGCTTGTTTCCCTCGACCGCTTACTGCAATATTAGCATTGTGCCCACCCACATCACCTATAATCATGTAAATGTAAAGGGAATGAGCAAAACTCTCCATACTCTATATGAGCCCTCCCTCCACCCAACAAGAGGTAACCCCCCAAAACAAGTCGATAGAAGATTCCAATCTACTCAACTCCCTCGCTGATGCCACGTATTGGATCGCAAAATAACGCCGCTGACAACTCCTCCCGGTAGCGAGTCCCGTATATATATATCTGTCTGACTTTCTTCCTGTCTTTCTCTACATATGTACATGATATATATGCACAAAGAAGAAAAGAGGAGAAGCAACAAAGCAGACAACGATAATGGAACAACAGAAGCGAAAAAAAAAAAATTAGAACCAAAAAAAAAGGAGGTGAGATCATTCATCAACCCCCCTTTTGGCATGTACATACAAACCTCACGAAGATAGTAAGAAAGGGGGAGTAACGAAAAAAAAAGAAACGCTGCGTGAGGGAAGAAATAAACAAGATGAGAAGAAGAAGAAGAGGAAGCAAAAGACACGCACGCATGCACGGAATCATCTTCTTTCCCCAATCATTATCAGTATGGCAGCACATCCCCTCTTTCGAAAATGCACCGCCGTGCAGAGATAGACAGAGGTAAAAAATTTCTCGCAAAAGTAAGGTCTCTTCTTACTCCGTTCTCCCATGACTTACGCTCGCGGCAGCAGCGCAGCATGCACGCCCCCCCGCCTCCCGCTAAGATGCAGAGTTGGGGGCCAAAACCTCAGCGCACACCGATTCGTCCAAACTAAAGGGCTCGACGAGGGGGGTATCGAGGGTAGGGCTGGAGGAGGTAGAGCTCAGGCTGAGCGAGCGCCCGTGGCCTCGTGAGAAGGAATACATGCTCGAAGACATGCGTCGTACGGCCACTGTGGATGCGCGCCCGGAAAAAAAAGGGGGCGCAAGTTAGCCTCTTTTCTCCCTTGTTTTTTTTCTTTTCTCTCTGAAGCATGCAACTCTGTTTTTGTTTTTGGTTTTGGCGAAGAGGAGAAAAGGAAACACGGGACAGCCAGTAAGAAGCAAGGAAAGGTGGGGGAAGAGAAGGAGGAGGAAAAGCAGGAAGAGTGGAGAGTGAGAGAGAGAGAGGAAGAGGAGACGACGGGGCAATTAGTTATACAAAGAGTTATGCCTACTGCTTTGTGGTGTGCCACTCTGGCTTCCCGTGTTTTCTGAACTGGGCGTTTGCGGCTCTAGACTGAGCTGCGCCCTCAGCGCCATAATCCACTCGTGTTGTAATAATTCAACCGCACTCGCCCTCTTGACGGGATCGCGCTCAAAGCACTTTTTCAAAAAGTCGATGCCCTGGTCGGATAGCTGCTCTTTGGTGGGAAGCTGCGGTGGATCGCCCTGTGCAATGTGGTACATGATGGCCCACTCGTTGTCCATGGACGCCCAGGGACGCCGGCCTGTGGCCATTTCTAGAATCACACAACCAAGAGACCAGATATCGACGGCACCGTGGCGGCCCGTCGAGCCGCCGCGGATCACTTCAGGCGACATGTACATGGGAGTGCCTGTCATGGAGCCTTGGCGTCCTTGACGCGTTGCCGTGTGTTCGGCCGCGAGGGTGCGGCCTTGACGCGCAATGAGTTTTGCCGCGCCAAAGTCGACAAACTTGATCACACCGTTGTGATCGAGGAGAATATCTATTGATGTCTGTCAGTTGGGAACTTTTGGGGAGGAATGGATGTCGGGAAAGCCTACTTTCGGGTTTGATATCACGATGCACCACACGGGAGTCATGGAGATAGGCGAGGCCTTCCAACATTTGCAACGCGTAGACCATGATGACAGTTTCGTCCTCGATGCGGCCATGTTCAAGCAGTCCGGCAAGCGAGCCGCCAGAGCAGTATTCCATGAAAATGTACACCTTGTCCCGATGTGGTTCTATACCATAATACGACACAATGTTGGGATGATCAAGAACCTGTAGAACACCCATCTCATCTCTAATTTGAGCAACAATCGTCGGAATGAGCTGAGGATCCTGGAGACGTATCTCCTTGACAGCCATGAGGTGATTGGAGTCGAGGTTCATAGCAGCATACACGGAACCAAATGTGCCGCCACCAACGAATTGACCTTGTTGCCATCGAAGGGTGACATTGGTTGCGGAGGAAGATAGGTAAGTGAGAGCGCGGTCCGCTTCATTGGAGTCTTCCAATACGCGGCCGAGCGCCTGACGTTCGGCTTCCTTGTCTTTTCGGAAGGAATCGATTTCCTCCAGCCTCTGCATCCACTGCTGCTGGGTCAACTCGATGGACTCTTCGTCGTCCTTTGAGTTCATAGGATCTAAGAGACTCTTTCCTGCGATGGCATTGAGGCGCTGCCGCTCGGCCTGAGCGGCGATAGTGGACCTTGCGCCCATGATGTCAAAGTGCGAGATAAGCAGAGACATGCAGCCGGCCACCTTGAGCCGGAGCTGCGAGTACTCTTCATCGCTAATCGACAGGATATTCTGGCCCCTGGTCATCATCATGGCAAACTCCAGAGCTACTACAGCCCAGCGGAAAGTCTTGCGGTCCGAGGCAATACAGTCGTCACAAATAAAGCTAACCCAGTCGAGCGCCAACCTAGTCAGTTTGATGTTGTTCATTGCCCGACGGTTGTAGTCCATGTACAAGACGGAACGTTGACCAAATTCAGTTGCGAATGCGAAACAGGTCTGGATAAGGTCCTGGCAGTCGAGGCCAACCGTTTGCTTGCGAACAATCTCAACGCTGTCCATGATGGTATTGGAAAGCTTCCAGGCTGTCTTTTTGATCTTTTGCAATTCTTGATTGACACGTGGGAGATTGGCGCGCTGGTCAATCAAAGTATTGAGCTCAAAGCCAACAGACGATAAGAACGAGATGTTTGCGTTGGCCAATCGCTGCTGAGAGCCATCTGCAACGAGGCGTAAGCGTCCAGGCTTCAAGTCGAGATGGGGCTCATGGATGTCGGCTGTCATCTTGTTTCCAGTCCAATACATGGCTTGCTCGGGTCTGATGATGAGAACATATGGGTTAGAGGGGTCTTCTGGTGCTTCTTCTGCATGGTAGCAAGTTGTGAGAAGTGACTGTATATCCTTGGGCCGGTCTAGCAAAGCAGGGGAGGCGATGATGTAGACACCGGCATTCGTGTCATTGGCTGTCTCAACGAGGAAGTGCTCGGTGATGACTAATGCCTCGTACAGATCGGCCAATTGCTCCTCATCCAGGTCGATATGGTTGATGTTGTACTCTGTACAGTTCTCGAAGCGCTGTGTGAGGATCCTGGAGAAACGGAACAATTTGCGCTGTCGGACACGAACAGAGTCAAGAATCTGCTTGTAGCGCTTCTCCATCTCGGAGCCGGTGAGCTCGTCTGGTCGACGTTGTAGTTCCCTCTCGAAGTGGGCACTGAGACGAGTGAGTGACTTGGAAGTGAGGACGCTGAACTGCTCGGCAGTCTCAACGTCACCGCCCTGCAGTTGTCTGCCAAGCTTATTGCAAAAGTCCCATTCCAGTTCGAGTATTTCGGCCTCTTTGAAGGTATTCTTGTTAGCGGCAAGTTTCCAGTTGAGCATCTTGAAGTAGAATTTCAAAGCGTCCAAGACTACCACGTCGAAGTTCTCCTCGATGCAAGGAGGCAAATCCCAGCCAGGTTCGGGCCGCGAGATAACCATGTAGCTCTCTTTTACTTGGCCCGCCATGGCCAGCAGGATCTGGAACTGAGCAATCATTTGCTCGGCCATCATGACGCCCTGCTGCGATGGATCCTTGATCTTCTTGGCGTATGACAGCCGAACACGAATGATCTCCTGCAGCAGGCGAGAGGGGAAATTGATGAGGGTGAGCAGTTCTTCAATGTAGGGTGGGAGGTGACGGTCGGCGAAGCCCTCGGCGTTGGCGATGAGCGTGCTCTTTGCCTTTTGGATGACCTGTTCAAGGGGCTTCAGCAGGCTGGTGTCGCCCTGCAGCGACTTGAGGCCGTCTTCCTTGAGAATGCGGTCGATAAACGAAGACTCGTCAGTCAGATGGTGGTCCTGCGAGGAGCGAGGGCGCGGTTTGGTGAAGTCGAGCTCGTCGTTGCCAACCCATTTCTTGAGAATGGACATTTCGGTGCTGATGAGGGCAATGGTGTTGTGCCAGGAAATGACGGCGTCGCAGGCATCCTTGTAGGGCTTGGAGGCGGCACGGGGGTAAGCGGCCTCGAGGGCCTGGCGGGTGGGGTAGGCACTCTCGACTTTTTCAATCTTCTTGACAATGTCCTCCACCTGCTGAGCAGCCGTCTGGCCCGCCTCAGCCTCGCCGCCAACCTCAAAGGAGATGATGCTCTCGAGGGTGGCGCGCGTCTTGCTGCGCGTATCATCGACAAGGCGGCGGTGGGCCTGCAGCGAGCGGCCGCAGACTTTTGCGCGCACGCCCATCCAGATCTCGGCCTTCATGGTGCTGTCGCCCTGCTGCTCGCTGCTCCCGATGAGACGCTTCTTCTCCTGCTTGACCACGTCGCCCGTCAGGACGCTGGCCAGCATCGAGTGCCACTCGAGGCGCTCGCGGTTGGCGGGGATCTTGAGCTCCTCGACCGAGGGCTGCATGTCATCGTTGCCGTAGTAGAGCAGCGTCTCCTGGTCGTAGGGGTCGTTGTCGACATACTCGGCCGTCGACGGGCTCTCGTCGTCCGTCTCCGAGTCGGTGCTGTAGCCGAGGCTGGGGGTGCGCAGGGCGGGGTCGAAGAAGTCATCCTGCTGGTCCTCCTGGCGGATGCGCTGCACGTACGCCTTTTCCTGCGCGCGGTACTCGGCGTTGGGGTTGCGGCGCGCGCGCGTGGCCGACGAGTTGCGCGTGCGGTGCGCCGAGCCACTGAGGGAGAACTGCTGCGGACGGCGGGCAGGGGCGTACGCGTTGGACGGCGTCCTGATGGCCATCGGGCGGGGGGCGCGCGCGGCCGCAGAGGCAGGCGCAGCGGCGGGCGTCAGGGCAGAGGCTGGGCCAGAGGCCGGCGCAGCGGCGGGAGGCAGATCGGTCATGATCGGGGGCCCACGGGAGCGCGACAGCGAGGCGGTGCTGCTCCAGCTGTACGAGGGGCCGGCGAGGGGCGCGAGGTCGGCGGCGGGAGGCGTGGCGGCGGGAGGCGCGGCTTCCTGGTCGGAGCCGGCCGACAGTGACGAGCCGCTGGCCGAGCTTTCGGTGCGTGCAGCCATGGTGTTGGGGCCCTGCCTGGAGGAGGTGAAGAAGCTGGAGAAGCGCACGCGGGGCGGGCGCTCGCCCATGATGCCGGCAACCCAGGGGCCGGCACCGCGCCCACTGACTTCTGCTGCGGGGGTGGGGAGGGGTGTGATCGGCGCTCAGAACCGGTTCTCGACGGCGCACGGCAGCCCGCAACGTGCAACGTGCAGTGTGCAGCGCTCCTTTCCTCCGCAACACGACGGTGGCGGTGGCGGTGCAGGAGAGGCAGAAGACCGCTGCTGTCTGCCACACGACACGAGCAGACAAGGCCGCACGGCTTCTCTGCCTGCTAACCACCTGCCAAGATGATGCCGTCGCTAACCGCTTGCGCCACACGCCCGACTTGGGACTAATGTGGTACGCCCGTCTCGCCTGCTTCCTGATTCCGGCTCTCCCCCGCAAGGCAAAGGTCTCGACTCGACCAGACAAAGGAATCGGGTGCTGTCGTGTCTCTGCCCAACCATGGTGCTGTGTTGAGAAGCCTTGTTCGGAGACTGGGAGGAGGGGGAGGAGGAGGAGGAGGAGCAAATACAGGCTTCACACAGGCCAACCTCACCGGCCACCTACGTCATCGCCCCAAACCCCGACCTCCTCTCCTCACCACGCTGCCGCCTACCCACCTGCTGGCTGCATCACCCCAGAAACCCAGAAACACCATCTCTGCTGGCCCTACCCCAACAACCCCATCTACCAACCCATCGCCCTCACCATGCCCCTCGTAGTCCCCGGTCTCCAGTCCCAGGACGGCAACACCAGCAACGAGTGGATGACCAAGCTCCTAGGCAAAAAGCTCGGAGACCAACACGACGAAGTCGTACGTACCTCGTTGTCTTTCCTTCTTTCTCTCCTTTCTCCTCAACCCGTACCACCGCCCCCAACCCGTGTCGCACAGCCCAGGTCGCCGCATACCACGCGCTAACCTTACCCCACCGCTACCACGCCAGACGTTTGCCAAGGCCGATTTGCCAAAAGAGCACCGTGTGCTCAAGCCCGACTCGATGAGTACGATGGATTACAAGCCCGAGAGGCTGAATGTCCATGTTGACGATGAGGGCACGGTGAACAAGGTTACGCATGGGTAGCGCGGGGCAAGGGGCGTATACACGGGACAAGGGATGATGAATGCATGGATAGAGGAGGAGGAGGAGGAGGAGGAGGAGGATTCTTGCATGGATCTGAGATCCGAGATCCATACTGGGAGGGGGCAACCCGTGCGAGGAACGAGAAGCTAGGACGACGGTTGCTGTGTACCTAGGAATAGAATGAAGGAAGAACCATGAACCGTACATCAACAAACAGATGGCTACACAACACCAAAAACCCCCCAAGTCGCTATCCCGACTAGCCCTCACCCGGCAAATTGGTATCCTACGCTAAACCTCAAGGAAAAACGCAAAAGGAACTTGCCTCTTCATGTCACCATAGCCAATGCTCCTCGACCCCTTACCACCTTCCACCCAGCATCATGCGCCCAGCTCTCGTCGTCGCTTCCCCCCCGCAAAGAATCCATGCAATTCTCCCGGGTGATGCGCGTCCAAAAAACATGTTCGCCACTGTGGGGAAAACCAAAGGTTCCCAACGGGTCCCAAACTTTTGCTTGCAAAATATGCTCGTGTCGAGCTCGGTTCTTCGTTGCTTCCACAGTCCATGGCGTTGGTAGTCATCGCCATGGAATGAAAAGAATGGTGCGTTTGCCAAACGCGCTCTTCATTTACATTCTTTTCTTCTTGGGTGGTTGGTGTATCGTTGTCGACATGTCCACGCTGGTGGCGGTGCTACTGCTATGGCTACTACCACCCCTCAGCATTTGTACCACCTGCGTCATTTTCAACATGGTGGCATGTATGGCCTCGGGGTGGTCGAAGCAAAGCATGATACCTGCTCGCATCGTGGTTGCGGAAAAGTATTGGCCCAAGACCTTGCTGTCGCTGTCGCTGTTGCGGCTTGCGGCGCCCATGACGAGTCCGATCCAGAGTAGTACGCCTGCCATGTCTGACCAGCAATCGGAGAGATTGGACTTTTCTAGCGTTTCTTTCAACTCTCGCAGCAGCATCGTGGATTGGTTGGGGGTCTTCTCTGCTGGCTGATTCAATGGGAAGTACCTCATGTTGAGCGGGGTGTGGGCCTTTGAAAAGGAAGGATATCGCGTAGGCGAGGTGGCTTGGGGTGAATACGCAGCCAGGCTATGCGCATCAAAGGGGAAACAACTCGGATCGATGCCAGGGCTTGGGCTGACCATACTAAACGACGGACTGGTCGAACAGTCTGTCACTGGCGTATATTGCTGGTTCTCAATCGTCGAGAAGACCGATTCGTTGGATTCCGAGGCGATGGATATCGTGTCAAGCAGGGATGGTTTCCGCGTTGATGCCACAGCAGCCACAGCAAGACTGCTTGATAGAGGCAGCTGCTTGAAGATCGCAGTAGCCTGAACCACAGCGGTAATTCGGATTGCCTCGTATTTCCAATCACATTCCTTCAAGACGTTCCGTTTACCGAGTTCGCCCGCTGTCGGATACGCGCTGATCTTAGTATATAATTCCGCAATCGACAGAACGTTTTGTCCATCGTACTGTGGCTCTTGCAGGAACAGGCTGACAAGGACACGGATGTCGTTGAGAAGCTCGATGCTGCTTGGATTGGACTTCTTCGATCGACGGATAGTAAAGAGGGTTCCACGTGGGCAAAATATAGGCGATTCTGGAATTGTCGCAGAGGCGGGCCATTCCAAGGCCGACCTTGCGCAGCAATAATCGAAATACATCGGTCGCGGCTGGGTCTCTCTCAAAATGGCCGATGCGAGATGTACCCAGGAAACAGCAGAGGCCAATCGTCCCTGCACGCCTAGTTCGGATAGCCCGCCACGTTGTGTAATCATCGTCTCCATACCCTTTTCATGAAACTTGAGATCTGCCTCCTTTCTGCTAATCACTTCACAAATGATGAGCTGGCTGACAGCGATGATGTTATGGTCTGCCACGCTTCGAGTAGGATTCAAAAGGTTCTCGCCCACCATCACAATAATGTCTTGACGTAGCGCAGCCGTCGTTAGGCTTTCGGTGGAGCTTTCATTAAGAACGTCGTAGTGTGCCGCGGCTAAGCACAACGTGCTGAGAAATGTGTGAGGGTGATCAACACAGTATGGAATCCAATACTTGCCGAGTCCATACGTGCCAAAATATGCACTGCAGTGGTGCTTGAGTTCCTCTACAGAAACACGAGGGTGGCTGGATTGATACATTGTCCGAAATGGGTCCAAGGATTTGCCAATTGACCTCAAGGGCGGTACCGCCCATTCGTCAAATAATAGGCCGCCCTGAACGTCTTCCTTTTTCCTCGATGGAATGATTAAGAGGGCTGGCGCCGTTGCGTTGGTGATATGCGCCTTGGGTATGCTGAATTGGACTTGCGAGCTGGAACTTGCAATACTAGGTACACAATCAATGGAATTTGCTCTCTTCACCACAGTACTGATCTTTCGTCTGTGTACCACATCATTGGTAGCGTTTTCTTCGGCTGTATGTTGAGTTGCGCCAGAAGGCAGCGGTGTGCCTGAAGCGTCGCGGTTGGATCTCTCGGTAGAGACGTGAGACTCGCCAGCCTTACTCTTATCCGTCTTCAGGAAACTGTTCATCGCCTTCTTGCGCACGGCGGTCATGGTCTTCTTGGACCGAAAGTCCGCGGGCTTGTTCCCGGTGATGAAGGTAAACCCTCCATTGCTAGGTGCCTCTGCAGTTTTAGGAGGGCTCTTGGCCTTCTTGTTGCGCGGGCGTTCCACTGTGGCAGAATCGGAATTAGTAAGTTTTCAAGTTGAGAGATTTACGCACTGCGTGAAGAGGATGTTGGCTTCTGCTGTGGGCTGGGAGTTGCGATTGATCTGCCCTCGGCATATGTGGCGACCGCCTCTGACGTGGCATCTGAGTGCGCATACACTAGGCCATGCCTCGACTCGATTGGAAAATTGCTTACCGACTTGTGCTTGCAGTGGCGCCATCGGAGCCCATGGATAGCTGGAGGTTGACGATGTTGGAGATGGTGGTGAGCGGTAGGCTGGCATCTGATGTGGGTTCGGTGCGGGAAAGAGCGGGAGCCTGCGCTGGGTTGTGCTCATTGTGGACCGAGAGCTCGACCAGGGTTGGTGGACGTGATGTCGATATGGCAGATATCCGATCAATTGCGGCGCGGGATAGCAAACTGTAGAGTAGAGTGCGGATGGATGTGGGCGTGGGCGGTTCAATGTTATGTTTTTTGCAAGGGAAGTGGAAGACGGGATGGAAGCCTGCGACGACGAGCACTATAACAGCAGGGGCGAACGCCACATCGCTGGTTGTGTCGGTCAAGCGTCCTGCCAAGTGCAAGGAAATGCGCAGCAGCGTTCTGCTGATGCGGTTGTGCGTGTACGACGGTGTGGGGAGAACGAGGCAGTGCCGTTTAGCTTGGCGACTGGGGAATGAACTGCGAAGATGCGCAGGGCAGTGGCGGCGCTGCTTGCCTGATCATCACACTCCGCCTTTATGCAGGCTGCAGGCACGTGATACCCAATAGGCTTCCATCCACTCCGAGCCAAAGAAGCAGCGCCTAGGATGGAAGGCCCGTGGAACAGCAGGCTGACAAGGCGGATTAGGCAGACTAGACTTGGCTCTGTTCACGGCCAGGATGCACTGCTCAAGAATCGGACTGGCGAATTCGGTACCAAGCGAATCGCATGGGCTGGTAGGCTTGCATGGCCGATACGAAACAGCACGCGCAGCTGCGTTATTCTCTGCTATACAAGGCTGGCATCGCAACAGTCACGCCACGGTCAGTGTCCTGAAGGAACCAAAAAAAAAACGTGCCTCTTCTTTGGGTGGTTCACTAATCATGAGTCGTACCACACATGCCACCACGCGGTCGCGTAAGCAGCCCTGTGGGGGGTTGAACGCGAGCTCGATGCTTTGTTCAGGTAAGCTTGCACATGGCGAGACGGTCAAGCACCAGCACTTCGTTAGTGTCAGCGACGACTGCAGGCTGCCTGACCAATCTGTGGCCATGGTTGTTCGCTCCGGCGCAGGGCTTCCAATGTGGAGATTTTTTGGTTGACCGCAGTCCGAGTTGTCATTTCGGTCAAGTTGTGACAAGGTTTTAACTAAGACCAAAGTAATCGCCGAGTTCTCCTGGTGCGGCTGCACTATGAGGATCGGGACTATTGCCTCGCCCGGATCTTTGGTTTCTTTCACCCTCGGCATCAGAGCCCGTTCCCGCGCCATCTGTGGTCGGAGGGCCATTGCTTCGGGTGGGATCTTGCACGATCAGTCGTGTAGTAGCAAAGGTGAAGTGAGGCCCATGATTGCCCGATTCTGCCACCGGGAGCTTGAGCTCTCCACGCGCTAGTGTACTTCGCAATGTCGCCCCGGACTCGTCAAGAGCCATGAGAAAGCGAGCAAGCTCCTTGCAGAGTTCCCAGTCTTCCTCGGTTTTTGCGCGTTGGAGTAAGCGCACCACTTGGTCGCCTGTGGACCGCAACTCCTCAAATGTGTGTAATACCAGGAGATAGCCGCCTGCTGTTTTCAACTTGCCTTTCTGAAGCGACTCCTCGAATAATTCTTCGGGTGGCGGTAGGTTGGAGAATAGAGTTCGCCAGGAGCGAACCTCCGTCTTGCGCGTGCATTGAACCACAATTTCTAGATACTGAGGAAAGGAGCTTAGGAATGACAGGACGCTGGGCAGTAACGCCTGCTCGGGTGGCGGTGGGGTATCTACCTCCTCGTCCAGTACCTCATGCAGCAGTATCTCCAGGGCATGGGGAAAGTACAGCAGATGTTGGTAATGGTGGCTTAAGTGCAGGGCTGCGGGGTGGTTGTACTGCGCTAGATGGTATCGCAGTAAAGCGGGAAGGAAGAGATGCGTCTATGATGCATGTCAGCAGCTGAGGTGGTTCGACGTCGTGGCTGGAAGTAGCACCAACGTACCCGTGTGCCAAATCGCAGAAAGGCGAAGCTCGTGTCTCTGCGTTGAATCAATTCTGACTCTACTCCAAAAACAATCGCTTTGTTGATGAGGGCGGATAAGGGATAGAAATCAATTGAGATCGTAACAGGCGTTGGCAAAGTCCTGCCAAGCTCCGCGGATGCGGATGACAAGACATCTTGCATGTCAATCCACACGCGCATATCCTGTCCGTCAAAGTACCACAGTGAGTCCCGCAAATCGTGGCCATTCACTTCTTCCATGGTCAGCCCTATCGAAGTGCTTAGGGGTAAGTTTTCAGCCTGTGCGTCGAGTGCAAACGCAGGGTGATCGCGTATCAGCGCATACGTCTCCACATTGTGCGCAATAATGTGCATCTCGTACTTGAGCTCACCGCCCTCCGTTGTGGTAGGTTGGAGGAGTACTAATTTCCCGTCGACGAGAAACAGAATCGTGGCCACTGACACATCTTGAGATGGGTCTCCATGATCTGATATTTCGTCAGTCTAGTACATATCAACACAACAAGGTAATCTTACGAATTTGATATTCTGGCAGGATCCAGCTCAAGGCTCTTATGCGTGTAGGTGCTCGAATAATGCCGTGCAAGGCTATTTGACCAACTTGTAAAAGCTTGACAGCAGCGTCATCGACGTTGATTACGAAATGGTACAAGATATTCTCGTATGTATACACAAGAAGCGAGTCTTCCCCAGATGGTGCGATGAGTACAATTGGAGCGGGTAGCTTTTGTACGTGCATGATGTGGCTGTTGTCGAGTGCAGCCTCGCGCGAATATATGCGAATCTATGCCCATCATTAGCATGCTTCTAGGGAACAAGCAGAAATACAATTAGATATACCTCATGTGAGTCGTGACACTCTACAGCAGCAATGAGGACATGCTGAAACCAACACATGCCTCCTCGAATTGTGAATTCGTTCTCCATCATGGGATCATCAAACATTTTCCAGCGTCCGCTATGGACGCTGTAGTGGGCGAGCCCTCTCTTACCGGCAATGGCAACATATCGGCCGTCATTCGAAATGACCGCGCATCGAATCGGCCACTGGTCGACAAGATAGTAAGCAGGCACCTGAACTTGATACCATAGAGAGACTTCGGCGGATATAGTTGTCAGGTCTGGCAGATCATACCCTCGATAGATCATGAAGCCTGTACTTGTCTGCATCAAAGAACGTGAGACGTTGGCCGAAGAGAAACACCCGGTGACCGCACTCCTTGCCATTTCCATGACGAACAAACGGTTATCGTTTCTACTCAACAGGATAAGCTCTGCGCCTCCACCAATCCAGAACGCAGTCAGCACCCCAAGAAGCCAACCTTCACCATTTGTTTCAGATAGAGCTCGGTCAGTGGTGAAGCTGGTGGCGCCAGGTTTTCCGTAGACACTCCACATAGCCCATCCACGCTCATAGCCTGCGAAGAGGCAATATCCGTCAGGAGAGTACGCGAGTACGGTAAGTTTCCCCGGAGAGCTGGTGTTTGGCTGCAGTTTGTGTGAGAGGGGAATGTTTCCCGTGTAGTCCCGAGCGGTGTATACATGAATCTCGCCACTGGCGCAACCGATAGCGAGTAGGGAAAACCTGGCGTTGATTGCAGCTTTGACACCGTAATCGACCTCTGACTTGGGTGTGTGAAAGCCGTATCCGCGGAAAAGGCATGGAGCATCACCGTCTGTTTGCGCATTTCGTTGAACAGCAAAAGCTTGCCCCTCTCCCGTTACCCAGCACGACAAGTTCATGGGTCGGTCATGAATTAGATCACGAAGCATTGCCTTCTGGCCAAGCCATGCCATCTTGCTCAGTAACTCTGTGCTGGTTTGACTGCCAGTGTTGTCCGGAGCCCAGCGGATACATTGAACGGCCGCAGGCTTTTCGGTCGCCACAATCAGCTCATCGTCCAGAGCTAGAGTTTTTACTATTCCAGCATCCACGCGTATAACCATCCTGAACCGCAGGCTGAGCTCCTTGAAGCCATTGCTTTCACCTGGCCCTGCATTTCTATCGTGCTGTCGCTGAATTTTGAAGCCGGAAATCGCGCTGCTTTTTCTTGAATGCCCGCCATGCGTATTTGTAAATTGCGTCTGGTAGACGCGCGACAAGTGGTCAGTCGCGAGCGAATATGTAATCAAAAAGCCCAGTGTGGTCTGCACGACGAAAATTTGAGAGTCGGGACGAAGAAGGATATCTGTATTTGAGCCGTACATCTTCACTGACTGTTGGGACCGCAATACGGAGGCTAATACAACGGTGGGCTATGGACACAATCAGCGAAGGCGCAATTGACACAGCAGGAAACATGCCTTCGTCTGCCAGATGGTCAGAGTCGTGCGAGTGAGGGTAGCGAACACATGACCGCTCCTGGCCATCTGAGTGGCAATGATCTCGCCATGGATATCATCTTCCACTGTTTGATCGGATGCGCCGTGCTGCGGTCGTTGTGTGCCATTATCCTCTACCCCACCGTCACTCTGCGCAGAGCTCTCTTTAGGCCCCAGTCCATGGGATCCATTCACAGGACCATGATGATCTCCTGTTGTTTCTTTGCATTCCAGGCCATCGCACGACACAGTAGTGCGCCCATGGTTTGTGTGTTTCGTAGCCGCAAACACAGAGGGCGACGAGATGGGCCAATACGTCATGGCGCTCTATCGGCGACTGATGGCGGCATCGACGCATGTCCATCTCATTTCGGGGCGGTGAGGTTCACGAAGCTCATGCTAGCTGGATTGCTGCAGGGGAGGGGTGGCTGTGTGGTGTGTAGTGGTCGATAACATCTGACGGGAGGCGCAGCAACAAGTCCATGGTAGCGCACGGGTCCAAGCGTCGACACCAAGTTCGCTGGCATGTGCTCTGCGCCAGTTGTACAAGAAAGTGATGAATAATTGCGTATACCTAATCTTAAAATTGGTTACTTGATTTCCTCGTGATGGAATACTCCAAGTCTGCAAGGTCATGAAATGGCCGTCGGACACGGTGCGCACGGCGCATGAGATTGATTATAGTCGATGTATTAGCACAGTCCCCGGCCACCGGGAATCACCAAAGCCAACCACTGCCATTGCAAGGTATATAAACGACACATATGCTCAATGGGACTTAGGTACCTGGACGGCTGAGTACGCTGGACCAGTTGGAGTTCGGGAATCTGACAAGTATAAGCCGTTAGGGGAACGAATAAGAACTCCAGTGTAGGTGGGAAAGGTTGACATGATCGGCCAGTCTATACACTAGATGTAAAGCTTTTACATTTATCTGCTAGTATACAGTTCACTAGATAGATAGTGCATTAAGTATATAAAAGTTGTTTGTTAAATGATGTATATATTATATATATAGTCTTATTTATACTATTAGGTCTGTTAAGGAATATTTGCATATTAAAATCAACAAATTATAAGAGTTTAAAGTTGTATTATACAGTGTATCAACAGTATAAACATAGTCCCAGTAAGCACCCGGTAACTATATATTAGTGAATATAGTAGTCTTTTTTAGGTAAGACAGTTATTAAAGAAATATGCTGCTTAAACTAACAAAGGTATAAAAGTAGCCCTTAAGCGATTACCAGTGTACAGTATTATTATAATTACACACGGAAATACTCTGGGCGCTTGCTCTAGGTGTTTCTTTTTATTTTTGGTTAACTTATCGGCTCTATGTAGCCCCACTAGAAGTGGGTAATTAGCGCACACCTCACCCGCGCCACATTTTTTTTGTCGAATCTGCATCAGATATAGTTGATAAAGTATCGAGGCAAACCACAAAACTCACAATATAGATTATGTTTTCTCCGCCCCTTTATCAATCTTCCTACAGGTGAGATGGCCGAGTTGGTTATGGCGCCAGGTTAAGGTTACTCTTGACAATTATTCCTGGTCACGAAAGTGGCGCGGGTTCGAGTCCCGTTCTCATCATCATTCGTCTGGCATTGTCAGATACCCCAGGATCTTTTTTTGGTGGTGTGGAGGGTGAAGGGGGAGGCGGTGTTGAGAATTGACTTGGAATTTTTTATTACCTAGAACACCAGAACACTAGGCTTTATACTAGCTTTCTGCAAAGAGGTTGCTAACACCTTTTGATTATTCATGTTCTTTAGACTATCTAGGGATGGGATATAATACTTGCTATCCGTGGTAGTATTAGGTGCTGGTAGTATCTCTAGATATTTTATGTGTAACCAAATCAACAAGGCATCTTTTAAGGCCTTTTCCTGTATTGTGAATATAAACGCCTCTTGGTACCTTACTTTGAATATAATACATACTCCAAAGGGAGAGATAGAAGCGGTATATCGTGGTCCTTTGTGCGTAGATATCTCCAGGCTCTGGTTGGCTTTTATTGTAATGATACTATAACATAACTAAATAAAAGAAATATGACAGCAAATTCGACGATGAAACGGTATTTCTATATGCAGTGGCTATTGTACAACATAAAGAACAATGCCCGAGTGTTATTAGCCAGGGCGGGTTTCATGTATCAGCGGATGCATAACAGCGGCCACCACAGTATCATCACACTCTACAGCTTTACAGGCCACTTATCCCGCGCACTCTTCCCATAGCGAAACAGTAGCGCCGGCACCGGGATAAATACCACTGCCAAGAACCCCAGTATGCTGTTGCCCCAGCCCAGCCCAAGGGCCTCGTACATGCTCGGTCCTGCAAGTGGTAACATCGAGCCAAACAGGCAGCGCAGCGTCGTCATGCCAGCGATAGCAGAGGCAGCGTACTGCGGGAAGCAGTCAATCATGTACGTCTGCAGCGGCGTGAAGATGCCTATAATGCCGATGCCAAAGGGCAAAAGGGAGAGAATGGGCACAATCCAGTGGACTTTGTAGTAGGCTGTCCATCCGTAGCTGCAGATGTGTCAGTGGTTTTAGACACCAGTGGCATCGGGGTAATGTGAGAGTGACTTACATGAAAAAGGCAATGGGCACTAGGGCACCGAAGAAGACACATAGCGGTAGGCGCATCTCGGGCTCGTAGATGCCTTTGTTCTTCTTGGCGAGACGGAGAATGGTTGCGTCGGACGTCCTGGCGATAAAGATGACGCCAATGAAGCTGCCGCCGCCGACGCCGAGGTACGCGAGACCAGTGAATGCGGGCGACCATCTGTATGTTTGAACGAAGACCGATGTGATGGTTGTAAAGAGCAGGTATAGTAGGCCGAAAAGGAACGACATGTACAGCGAGCAAAACAGGATAATCGGTGAAGTCGTGAGCAGCTTGAGCGGGCGGACGATGCCGTGCTTGAGAATCTTAAATGGGCTGGAGGGAGCCGCGCCCTTTTCGTACGTCATGATGTTTTGAAGCTCTGGTAGTCCGAGTTCCTTGCGGAGGCGTAGGGTCTTGCGGTTCAAGAGCACGGGATGATACGTCTCCTTGTTGAAGACGATGAGGCCGCCGGTGAAAAGACAGCCGACAATCAGTACGACCCACATGTCCCATCGCCAGCCCACCTCCTGGGCGATGAAACCACCGCAGATAGGTCCTAGGATCGGACCAAACAGGATGCCCATAGAATAGAGCGCCACTGCCTTTCCACGCTGCTCAGGAACAAACATGTCCGCGATGACACCCGTGGCAATGGTAAGGCAGGCGCTGCCACCGATACCAGCAAAGAACCGCATGGCTATGAGCTCTCCCAGGCTCGGAGCCAGGGCACATCCCAGCGTGAAGCAGCAGAAGAAGGTGTTGGCGCTGTTCATGACGATGCAGCGACCGTAGATCTCGGAGAGCGGACTCAGTAATAGGGACCCGACCGCAAACCCCAGAATGTAGACACTGACAGCAAAGGAGCCGAGTAGCTGCGAGTGGTTCCCAAAATCTTTATTCACAAACGGAATACCTGGCGCGAGGATGGAGGAGGTCAGTGGACTGACGAAGGTAATCGCCGAAATAAGGCTGAGAAGCGTCCATTTGCGCTTGTTGGAAAAGTTTCGCGGGTTCGTAGGATCGTCTTGCGAGTCCCAGCCCACGAGGTTGTTGTCAAGGTCCGATAAGGGGTACTTTTCGGGCGCAAGCTGGTCTTTTTTGGTGCTCTTTCTTGACAGGTATTTCTCGAGGTCAGCACCTATGTCACTGTGTGAGTCCTGAAGAATTCAGCTTTGCACAACCAAGGAGAGCACTGGTTGCGCCTAGGGAGACCAAACATACTGCGTCTCTGATCCCGTGTCCATCTTGCTTGTGCATGATTTCCTCGCCTCTTTCCAGGTCTGGAACATGTGTGTCGGCGCTATCTCGTGAGCGTCGTTCTAACGACATTTTGGAGTTGAAAATGCGATGCCGGGCCCAAAGACGAAATCGTAATGACAGAGTACAAGTGATGAGTCCTCTTTCCTTTAACGGGGACCGCAAAGCAGGATGCAGTATCGTCACAACCTACTGCCAAACTTACAGCCAAACTTACAGCCAAACCTACAGCCAAACCTACAGGTCTCAACGGTAATTGTTGTACCTAGTCGCCGAAAGCAAGATTACTGGGGGCCTTGCATGGGATATCAATCCAGGCAACCTTCTCACCTATCTATAGGAATTTTCTTTTTATTTCTACACCAGGCGATAGTCCTTTAAAAGAGGGTTATAATCCTGCGACTTTTATGAAAAATTTTATCTTTTAAAGGTTCGTTGTAAAGTATTATATTCTTGCGTGCACGGATCTCTAGATAGTGATTTCTGTGACTAGGCACAACAATTACCGTTGAAAACTGTATACGCAGGTGTTAGCTACATTGGATTCGACTCGTGATGGGGAACTCGTTAACCCCGAATGGGATCTCGGTCCCCGGCCTTCACGAAGGTGCGACATGTCAGGCTCGGAGTCATACGCCATGCCGGGTGAGCGGGTGCGGTCACCGGTGCAGACGCTCTGAAAGCGAGTTGCGTAGTGGCGCAAATCTTAATTTGATTCCGTATTACACGCCAACCCGTCATTCCATGTCCATTCCCAACTTCACATCTTCCGCTCGCACACGAGACAAAGCAATACATCCGTACCCCCCCCCCCCCCCCCCACCAACCCC
>Ga0182211_1000042_pt1 | contig 30894 bp, 31 predicted proteins | sample G5R1MG_20_FD_129660 | JGI IMG/M metagenome (GOLD analysis project Ga0182211, IMG submission 129660) | Switchgrass phyllosphere microbial communities from Michigan, USA - G5R2_MAIN_03OCT2016_LD1 MG | ecosystem: Host-associated > Plants > Phyllosphere > Phylloplane/Leaf | place: USA: Michigan... | reverse complement strand
GCCACACTTTGCCACGCCGCGCTATCTCGGCCCAACGGCTCGCCCGCATGCAAGCATACGCCGCGACGTTGACGTCCATGTCCCCGCCGAGGGGCAATTCAACAGAACGCAAAGCCCACCGCGCCTCGGCGGCGAATGGTGACTGGCCCCTGGTTTGCCACCACCCCAAGCCCTGCCGGATCGCTGCCATGGTGCCAGGCCGTCCAACCAAGGAGCTGCTTCCGTCTCTCCAGTGCCATTCTCCTCCAGCGTCATTCCTGAACCAAAACAGCCGTCTGTTTTTCTACCCCTTCATCGTCGGAAGGAGCGTCCCAGCTCTTCGCCATCGACATCGACCTCCTCAGGCCCCCAATGGCGACCACCACCGAAACCACGTCCAACGTCGCTATTCCTAGCCCAATCGTTGTTATGGACGGCAGACGGGCCGGCCGGGCAAACAATGGCAGCGCCAGAGCCAACCGCACCGTCAGGACTACACCCTATCGCGACACCAAATACCGCCATGTTTTTGCTGCCCACTCGTTGACGCGTACATCGCCTCTGACCCAAGAGGGGCGAGCGTCGCCCACCAGTTTCGTGGGCTTCCGAAACCTCATGATTCTGGTGCTGAGTACGCATCCTCGCTGCCATCCGCATGCGCTAGGCTAATCCAACCAGTTGTGTCCAACTTGCGACTGATGATCGTGAACTTCAGAAAGGTACCATACCAGCCTGCTCCCACGCATAGCCCTACTAACGACAGCAGTATGGCGTCCTCATCTGCCTCAGCTGCCACGGCTACCGACGGTCCGACGTCATCACCGGCCTCACCCTGTACCTGCTTGTACCTGCTCATCTATTCGTTACCTATCTCATCGAGTGGATGGCTGCCCAGCAAGCAAGGAAGGCATTTGGTCGTATTTCGCGCGAGAGAGACCAAGACACACGAGCAGACTATGCGACTGCTCTCCGAACCTTCAATGCCTCGTGGCATACGGTGGCCTTCTTCCACGGTGTCAATTCCATCGCCAATCTCTATATTGCTACCAAAACCGTCTATTTCGACATCCACCATCCGGGCATCGGTACGCTCTGCGAGCTCCACGCCGTCATTGTCTTCCTCAAATGCATGTCGTACGCTCTGACAAATAGAGATTTGCGTCATGCCTATCTGCATCCCGAGCAGGCTGACCCCGTGCCGGAGCTCTACAAGACCTGTCCCTATCCACGTAATATTAACATGAAGAATCTCTGCTACTTTTGGTGGGCGCCCACCCTCGTCTACCAGCCCGTCTATCCGCGCAATCCAAACATTCGCTGGACCTTTGTGCTCAAGCGACTCTCCGAAGTTGCCGGCCTTAGCATCGTCATATGGATCGCATCCGCGCAATACGCCGCTCCCCTGCTTCGAAACAGCATCGACACGATCCTCGAGCTGAATCTGACCTCGATTGTCGAGCGTATCATGAAACTTAGCACCATTTCCGTCTTCTGCTGGCTGTGCGGCTTCTTCGCCCTCTTCCAGTCGTCGCTCAATGCGCTGGCAGAGATTATGCGGTTCGGAGACCGCGACTTTTACGGCGAGTGGTGGAACGTTAACAACGTGCGCAACTACTGGACAACCTGGAACAAGCCCGTTACCATATTCATGCGCCGCCACATCTACAGTCCCCTCGTCGGCCGCGGCTGCCCTCCAGTGCTTGCCCAAATCCTCGTCTTCCTCTTCTCCGGCGTCCTACACGAGCTGCTTGTCGGCGTACCCACGCACAATATCATTGGCGTCGCATTTCTCGGCATGATGGCGCAGATTCCGCTCATCGCTGTGACTAACTACATCCAGCGGTGGAGCTGGGCGTCGGGGCAACTTGCAGGCAACATGATTTTCTGGCTGAGCTTCTGTCTCGTCGGACAGCCGCTGGCGGCCCTGTGCTATTTCTTTGCCTGGCAGGCGAAGTATGGATCCGTCTCGAAGCAATTTGAGCAGAGCGAGCTGAAGCAGTTGTTATTCAGATAGGGCCTGAATAGGGTATATTTGATCATGAATCCGGATTATTGTCCCACGCTTTGAAATGATTTTTTTTGTTTGCTACAGGCGCTGTTTTGTACAGGAGGTGGGCAGCATTCGAGTCGGCGCGATAAGCTGTAATTAACTACAGATTCATTCTATTCTATTCCACGTTTTCAACTACTTTCCCCCCCGCCCCCAATCTTCGCAACAGGGCTGTAGATGGGATCATGCATGGTAACTCAAGGATGTCCCCTTTTCATTCAAACGCGGGGCAAACTCGCCTTCACTCTGCCCAACACCCCAACAACCTCTCTCTCCAGCATATCCTCCACCCTCCCCACCAACAACCCATGCACCTGGCCCCTCCCCACCTCAACAAACTCCACCAACCGCCCCAACACCTCCACCCTCTCCCTGCCCCCCCACCGCACCACCACCTCCGCAACCCCCAGCACCCGCTCCACCAGCGTAAACACCTCCCCTTTACTCGCCCATCCTAATGCCCCGTCTCCTTCCTCCCTTGCCACGCATATGAGCACTTCGAGCGCACGCAGCACCCACGCAGCTGCCTGCGTAGACACACTGCGCGGGGCGGGCTGCGCGGCGAGCAGGGCGGACCAGATGCGCGCGTCGAGGGTGGGGTCGTAGTAGAGATTCTGTTTTTCGGTGGCGAAGAGGGCGGAATCAGGTTTGCGGGCTTGGGACAGGGTGGGGGCGAAGGGGGCGGTGAGGGAGGTGGTGGCGGTAAGGCGGCGGAGGGCGGTGGAGAGGAGGTGCGGGGCTGGGGCGGAGGAGGCGAGAAGGTGTGAGATCAGGGCGAGAGATGTTGGGAGGGCGGGAGCGGGAGCGGGAGCGGGAGCGGGAGAATGGCGGTAGGTGCGCTGTTGGAGGGTGAGAAAGGTGTGTGCTGTGTGGGCGGCCAGGGCGCGAATTTCGTCGTCATCGTCGGAGAGAAGATCGTAGAGGATGAGGCCTAGGGCGAGGAAGAGGGGACTGGTTGGGTTTGAGGCAGGATTGACAGTCCAGATATGGGAGAGTGCGGAGAGAGATTGTGTGGCGGCGAAGCGCATGTCGAACGGGTTGGTTTCGAGGACGGCCATGCGGAGGAGGCGAATGTATCGTGCGATAGCATGTAGAACTATGGTGCGCTGTTGGGTGAGGTCCTTGTATGCGTAGTCTAGAAAGAAGCCCAGGAGGTGGAGGGCGCTTTGCATGTTTGAGGGTGGTCCAGTCAGACATTGAGATTCTAGCTTATCGAGTGTGAGCAAGGTTTGAGACGGAGTCAAGGTACTGAACAAGTCTGTTCGGAGATGGCTATCTTGAAGAGCGGATGCCAATACTGCCTGGGCTTTGGAGATGACCTCGGGATCGGCAGCATGATTTACGACATTGTGTACGGAAGCTAAGACCAGGATCAGTGGAATGGTGACTCCGTTTGATGAATAGATATTCATGATGCTGTCGAGTGTTTCGAGCGCTGCACAGCAAGTGTCCTGGTCGTTCGCGGCGAGCAGCATGAGCGCCTCATCGATGCCTTGATAGTCTTCACATACTAAGATGCTGAGCGAATCATCACGCATAATCACTCGGTCAACGAAGAAAACTCTCACCAGAGAATTCTGCAGCAGGGAGTCTCCGGGTCGGTCGCTAACGTCCAGCGCATACTGCGGTCCAATCGACACAGATTTAGTCAGTTCCTGCCAGGCGTGCAGTATTGACAACGTGCCATTCCTGTGAAGCATGGTCATACCACACACGGCAATAATATCGAGGAAAGCGGATCGAACGAATGGGCAGTCGCTGGTGATGTACCAGTTGTGGGCACGAGCACTCAACTCTTCCATCAACACACTAAACTGCACGGTTGCTGTTTGAGATTAGTGATACAGTCAGGTGAATTCGGCAAGTTGGATAATAGACTTACAATATTCTCGCGAATCTCGAAGAAGCCTGATACACATATACTTTATCGTTAACAAGACTCCATGTTGCTCGTTAGTAGATGTCGGCACTGTGCTTAGCTTGTAACAAGCTGCGCTGTGAAGTTGACTTGTGGTGCGCATCGAGACATCTGTACGGGCTGCCATGTCTCGTAAATGCCAATGTGGACTTGCAAGTAAAGATTGGACCGCTGTTTGAATCGTATGAAGATGGCTTTGTGGCGGTCGGGCCTGACGTAGGATTTGTAGTGCAGGGAAAACACCCTCGGCCCCATGGAGGTCGAACGGCGAGCTACTGTCTGTTGTGGTTTCCATCGAATTCTTCAGTGGGCCATTGGGATCAAGAAGATCTGATAGCATCTTAGGCAAGGAAGGAAAGGAATCGTAAGAGAAGCGTGACGTCTTTGCACGTTCACGCTCTTTCCAGTCTTGAGCTTCATCACTGCCTAGTAGTCTTTCAATCAGAGCCTTGAAGAGCATTAGACTGCAATTACGAATCGGCCAGATATCTGAATTCAAGGTCCTGGCGGCTAGTTCAAGGCCTTGCCCGATGTATGCTTCGGAAGCTACGCTTAACTTGGAAGTTGTGAAGATCTCCTTAATGCAATTAATAGCGTGGACCTGAGGCAACCGACTCTCCTCAATGTTGACACTTTGTGCTTCTACCAAAGTCTCTGCGACGAGATCTTTCATGGCACGAGGGAATAGCATGCCGCCGTGCGCTTCCGCGGCGAGAAGCGCAGCCATGAGTGCGGGGATGCCGGCAGATCTTCGAGTAATGGCATTTGCTTTATCCTGAATGGATCGAAGTGTCTCCTGATACCAGACCTCCGGTAAGGCTTGTAGTTTTGCAATTTTTGAGGTCACACAACGCCGACAAAAGGCCGCAAACGTCTGTGAAACCGTAGAGAAGGCACCGCGATGACGAAGCTCAAGGAGCTGAGTGAAGCAAAGATATCCCAATCGCTCGAAAATCTCCGGTGTCAAGTAGTCACGGTCGCTGTATCCGATGGGAGCCTTGATAGCAATGATACGGAGGAGGTTGCTAGCTTCTTTCAGACCACGCCATGAATAGCTGAGAATCTCTTTGGTGTCCAGGCTAGCTTCGTCTTCCATTTCGTCTGGAACATGGCCTTCAGGCGCGTCTGCACATAGAACGTGGTGAACGCACGACCATAGGGATTCGATGCTCGCAACAGTCTCATTGTGTAGCTGATGCCACTGTTCGGCTGCCTCCTGCGGAGCGCTCAACAAGTCGGAATAGAAATCGGGTTGATCGATGATGTACGCGAGAGCAGCAAATGTTCCGTGCACAGGGCGGCCATTGACGGCGTCTGATAGATTACTATGAGCAAGCTCCAGCGTCTCCAGTAATTGCAGTTTCAAGTGCTCGAACATCCGGACTTTTGATGAGAAATGAGCACAGCCATTTCTCTCAAAATTGCTGTTGGCTAACGCGAAGATCATACTGTAAGTCCGAGCGACCCCATCCGCCTGGTCGGCACGTCCTGTCAGAAGCATCATTGACTCTGCTCGTTTCAAAAAGCCTGGGATAGTGGTCAAGATCTCTCCTCTTTGACCTTGTGGAAGTGCTATCAGACAAAGTTGTAAAACAGAAACAGCTGTCTCGCGCACATCATCAAATGCATCGAGAATAAGATCTAGTAAGACTCTCACAAGCCTAGGGCTTGCAATCTGAACACCGAGAGCCCAATTCAACTGTCCTTGCGCGGATTTAGAGAGTTCGCAGTGTGGCACTCCGGGGTCAAGACCAGATCGAAGGACGATGGTAAATGCTCGTAACGCGGTAATTCGCCTCTGATATGATGCAGTCGGGCGCAATTCACCTTCTAAGAATCTTAGGTACCACGCTACAAATATAAGTGGACGCAAATCTTGATTCTTCCGCATTCGTTCACGTAGAGCGCCTCCGGTTTCCCAGCATGATGTTGGTATTGGCATCCTTGTTTGGCTGCTCGCAACAGCTTTTGACTTCGCTCTTGCAGCGGTGGCTGTGCAAGCCCGGAGCCGGTCAAAAAGACGTTGCGTGTTACCAAGCACCTCTCGACGAAAGTACGCGTCGGTGTCGGCATGCAAATGAATTAGATTTCGCTGAAGTGCTTTCAGAACGCCGATGGTCAAGGGTTTTGTTACTGACACAGAGTAGATGGAAAGAAACATGCCCGCGAGCCTAACTTCAGGCGCCTCGTGTGACATCCAGGCACCCACGATGCTGTCTGGTAAGAGCAAGGCTCCATCTCTAACTTCAATATTACTGCAGATTGTCGAATCTATTGGCCGGGTCAGGTATCAAGTCATGAATGCGTCGAGTGATGGTAAGTGCTTACCGACATCACGAATAAGGGACATCTCTTTTCCACTCTCAATAGCCGAAAGTAACACTCTAAACTCTTGAGTCGTATCTAACGTTTGCTGGTAATTGTTGGGTGGGTAGAGCTGCGTAGGCAGTGGACCCCGCGATTGGACATGCGCCGCGAAGTGTAGAACCGAAAGGAAATGCAGGTATTCCTCGATGTTGGGAAGAAAGCAGTAAGGGAAGACATGAGTTTTGAACTCAAGTATTCGGTCTGGCCAGTCGCTCAGCGTCTGAATCACAGGCGCTATCCACAGGGGCAACAGGAAATTGCTGCCTGCGCTTGTGCTATAGTTTGGCAGCCGACGAGCTTCAATGAGAAAGTTCCGGACCAGATGGCCGGCTGAAAGAGCTGTTTCATGATGAACAATCCATCCCAGAAAGATTTTGAGAAGCGTCTGAGAGTTGACGGCTTCTGCTGACGCTTGAGAGAACGAAGCAGCCTGTTCATAGTATATGTGGACCAACTGTTCAATAGAAATCACATTCTTGAGCAGAAAGTGTGCAAGACCTTGTAAAGCCGGCTTCACTTTGAAACGATCCTGTCGCTCACATATTATGTCCAGGAATGTGCCAGCGGCTTGCTTGCGCAACTCCAAAGCTCTTGAGCTCTCGTCTTTCACGATGGCGTTGGTCAATGTTAAAAGGATCTGACGCATCGACTTTCCTTTGGCGTCGCCAGATCTGTGAAGATAAATGTTGAAAATTCTGAGCCACACGGAGTCTTCCAGCACAGCACTGCGGACATGCTCACTACCAAAGATTCGGCAATGATCCACGATAGCACACAACGCATTGGATGCAGCTGCGCGGTGGCCCGATTCAAGGTCCGGTATATCTGCAGTCTCAAGAACACAATCAATGACCGCGTGGAATTGCCTACCAGGTTGTCAGCAATGCTCGATACCCCCTCTCCAAAGCTCACGGACTTTGCATCCTTACTTCACACCGTTCGTGGGGTCTTTCTCCGCAAGGTTGGGTAAAAATTTCCCTACACCTTTGGCAAGATCCCGCAATGCCTTTTCTGGCACTGGGGCCTTTGATCCGTACGCGTCTTCTGTATGCATGGTGGGCGCGTAATTTGTCTTTGCCTTGGACAAAACGAGAGGGTTAGTTTTGAAGAAAGACATTTGGCTCCGCGCTAGCCTTGCCTGATTAGGATAAGCGGCACAGCCTTCTCGGAACCTTGACTGCTACATAGAACGCGTTGTCGCATTGCCTGGCCGAAAGATTACTTCGACTCGTGGCGCCTCATAACTAGCAAAATGCCGTAGTTATGATGCCTATTATAACTCCATGGATTCATCATTGCCTTCGAGACGTTCACGATGACGCCTAGATTAGGTCTTACAGAGCTACAGTATACATGGGGCACCTTCATTCCGAATCCTTCCTATCCAAAACTTATTTACGCTCCTGGGTGGAATTCCGCTTGGGAAAGGATATGCTTACGACGAAACATGTGTAAAATTTGCTGTCAAGGAACTTGCCTCGCTTACAGCCCCTCGTGGGCCTCATCTACGCACACTTGGCAACCCGATCATTCGGCATGGAAACGCTGCTGTGTCGTATCTGCACCATTCACTGATGGAGCCTGCCGGACACCAGATTGGGCCTAGGGTCTTGGCTCGCTCACTGTAAATAGTCCACTGACCGAGACCCTCTGAGGGACCCTAAATCCTTTCATACACTCATTTGGTGATACACCTGTTTTCTGCGTCTTTAGGCCTACGGCCATAACAAAAGCTACACCTCCACGATTGGTTGCTCAATTATCACAACATTTTTGATGCATTTCTAGCGTGTACCGTTTGCCCACGATGCGTCTGCATTGCAGAGCCTAAAACTGTCAGGCCGTTGTCAGACGTAGTGTCAATCCCCACTGCGCCCGCAAGACTAAGGGTTTAGCAGTCTTCTACTAAGTTAAAAGATTATTAGATTGAACCGTATCTGTGCCCCTCAAGGCCACGAAGGTCAGGTCATTGTGGGCCATATCGGGCCATGGCTTGAAATTGTCCTTCGCGACGTCGTTGCCGTTGTCGTCGCTGCCTCTACAACCCACTCGGCTTGACACCACTCTTGTCGACAACACCATCCATCCGCTCCCTTTCTGCCTGCATCAGGCCTCATTCTTTCTCTCTTCCCATCCTCATTTCTTCGTCCCCTCTAATCACAGACGATATGGTCGGCGTTTCCGTCCAAGGCTTCGAAGAGGTGGATTTTTTTAACACCATGGGCATCGAGCCATCCATTGCCATTCGGGACCTTGCGGACTTGCATATTCGTCGCCGTCTTGTCTTGACGCGAATCCACCCCTCACACCTGCGTGGCGCGCCGCCTCCCCCTCACACCTATTTGGCTCAACTCAATGCCTTTGCTGAATATCTCGAGGAGCATCAGGAGCAGGAGGCGGCGTTTTTCCGCGAGCTCAACCGCCGCGGGCGCACGGGCTGTCACACCACCATGCGATTGGGTTCTCTCACTAAGCCCTGTCAGCCTTCTTGCGGGCGCAGTGGGGATTGAAACTACGTCTGACAATATCTTCCACCAAGTTCTGCCGTGCAAGTTGCTATCGTCCACCTGGTCCAGGGTTTGAGGGTGTGTATTGTCAGTTTTCAGGCTATTGCTATTCTTTGGACACTACTACTATCGCACCTAAGGGGTTTCAGTATCGTTGTGGTTTAGCGAACGAGGCGCAGACCGAGAAGCTGCCCAGGGATCACTGACTCTATCTGGGGATAGACAGCCGAAGATGGAGCTTGCTAAGCAGACTTCTGACTGAGCCGACTAACGACAGTCGACCTTCAGAAGGGGGATAATGTCAGGCCATGCACCGACATGTTTTAGAGTGGCCCGGCCTGAGGGCCTTAAGGGTCATAGATGCTATTCAATCCAATGATCTTCTCACTTGGTAGAAGATCGCTAACCTTTTGGTCTTGCTGGCGCAGTGAGGATTGACACTACGCCTGATAAGAACCCAATTCAATTCTTCGACAACAAATCACTAATACTGCCTCCCAAGTCTCTATCGGCACGTACGATATGACCTGTAGGGATGCTTGACAATTCAGTGCACAATGCAGTTCTGGACGTCTCAGTGCTTAGCCTACCTGAAGCTCTGAATCTATAATTCCACATGTTTTGTAGTATTGAATTATGCTGAGATTGATAGAGCCCCAGAGAGGTTCGGGCGCGTCAAACGAGAATTGCAGGCGCCTCCCTCACCTCAAATCGGGTATCCATAACCAAAGGCCTGCCCCGGGTAAATGATCCTCTCTCAGGCGACGAAAGCCGCGAATATCACCTGTAAGCTACAAATACGGTAAGTAAAAGCCAAGGCTTCCTCACACATACCTTTACAAACAGCTGCCGAGTTTTCTTATAATTAGGCCAGACTACAGGCTATACAACAAGCGACGGCGACCAAGACCCTCAACAGCCCCCGATGAAAAACTATAGGAAAACTCTCCTACAAAGCCAGCCCTCGAGACCAAGCTATTTCGTAATCTTCAGTCTAAGGAATACGTAGTAGATGATCATCAATCGCGTGAGCACTACAGCGATGTTGTAAGGGCCCCGAATCGCGAAAACCCAAAACTAATCGCCCAAAATTTCACTGGCAGCTTGTCCATACCGAAAGTCAAAAGAAAGGAGTTGGGAGCGACTGGCGGCAAGAACCAAGCAACGGGCTCAAGCAGCCGACCTGCGCTCACCGCCATGCATGACAAACGGCGACCTAAAATGCAAGGCGGCTTCGTTCTAAGCGATGACAGTGAGACAGATGAGTCAAATACCTCAACGAACAAGAAGCAACAACATCGATCGCCGAAGCCTGCCTCGACGCCTCAATCAAAATCGCCACCAGTACAACCTTCCACTGTACCTCCTACAAAAACAGTAATTCCAAATAGACAGATCAATAAGTCGCGCCTTAATGCGCTCCGCGCAAGAGTTAAGGAAACTACTCAGCATGTTTCACCGAAGAACATATTACCAAGCAGAGAAATATCTGCTACCCTATTAACTTCTGTGGAATTGCCGCCGCGAATCTCACCATCGAAGATCATGACAGCTCCAAGCACAATCCAAGGCGTGTCGAGGCATTCTCTAGCGGCCCGAAATACTGAAGCCGGGGACGTTGCAAACCCTCTAAACCCTAAAGTGGGCGGCAAGAAAGCTGTACCTCAAACTCTCATACAGCCTAAACCCCAAGATGTGACATCAGAAACCTCAAAAACACCACTGCTAGTACGAAAAGCTCCAGCCATCGGGGTTACTGATCGATTTCAAAAAGAAAAATCTCCCTCAAGATTTACCAGGGTCCATGACTCACAGCATACGAAGCAATTTCTTACTGGCCGTCAGAAACTTTCCCTGAATGACAATATTGCAGTACCTCTGTCCCGTAATTCAGCTACGATTCCAGAGCAGGGACAAGGTCGTGGAACATGCATCAACCGATCACAGAACCAGGGGCAACAGAACATACCGTCTTTCCACACGAAAGCCTCGAGAGCCAATGCTCCAGGACACAACCCTGTTCAGAAGCGGAAGGTAAGCGATATGATAGGTGTTCAGGGAATCACCATCGCACCCTCGAAGAAGATGGCTATCACATCTAGAGAAGCCCACGGGGCGTTCCGTGACAGTATCGATAATAATCAAATATCCAAAACTTATTGCAACGGGGAAAGGCTTTCGGTAGCTGTGCCGGTACCTCATAATGCTACGGACATAGATTCTTCATTAAACTTACCAAACGGGGCTCAAACAACTCAAGTCAATCAAACATCAATCCAGCCGAGAGTATTTGGCCATACAAATATATCAGCATGCCCTGCGGAAGATGGTGACTCCCTGTCGGTCAGCAAGTTTGGAAAAGGACATCTCGTCCCCTCGCATGCGTCGGCTATGAAAGGATTGAAAAAGCCAGAAGGGAAGCTGAATTCTCTAGAGACCTCACCGGCGCGAGCAGACTGCAGCACTCCCAAGGTCGCGTTAAAAAGGAATAGTGGGCCTCTTTCTGCCACTCCAGTCATGGTAGGATCGCTACGGCCATCGCTACCCATGAATCCCAAGGGTAAGATACCCGAAGTTAGGTCTGGCTGCAAAGAGCCCGTTCGGGAGACCCAGAACCCCATTCGCGGCGAGCAGATAGAGCTGCTGCCATCTATTATCTCTCGGGACGCTGAGCCGTACTTTGAGTACTCTGTGTCAGAAAGATGGTGGTCAGATGAGCAGGATGAGCACGATGTGGAAGAGGTTACGGTTATTCTGCGTCCATTCACCGACATCAATGAAGCGAATGCCCAGGCCGAGACTCTCTTCCAGCGTCTGCGTGACACGAGCACGTGGAACGCGCATCACGTATTAGCAAACTGGACCAGCAAGCGAGACGAACACGGCTGTCTCATGTGCAAGGCGAGCTTCTCGCCCTTTGACAACCCGTCCAAAGAGCATTTCGGCAAGATTTGGGTGCGCCGCGACTACGTCTCCGAGCTTGCCAATCGAAAACCACGGGATTTCCAGCCCACTCCGTTCATCTCCAGCACGGTTTTCGTTCTGCGTCTTGCCAAGCTGATTGCACCTGCCGAGAGCTCAGACTCTGACAGCAGCAATGACAAGGCTCACGCACCGCTACGTGTGTATCAGCCGCTCATACGATCAGAAGTCTTCACCACGCTCCACGAAGCGAATCGCGCGGCTCGCGATCAGCAATTGGAACTTAGTCATGAGAAAGAGCCGAAGAATGTGCTCACAGTCAAATGGCAGGAGGAAAATCTCAAGCATCTGAGCGGGAAGTTGCGTTTGCTGAACTCAAGGAACAACGGCAAAGCCGAACGCTGGGAGAGCGAGTTCAATGGTTTTGGTATTGGTGGTGATCGGTTTGAACTGAAGGTCGAGCAGGCGAGTATCTGTGGCCCACGCAACCTCTGAAACTTGATGCTTCGTTTGGCCTAGGTTTGACAGTTTGTGGAGGCGAGATTTCTTTTCTTCTCAAGTAGTATCTTTGTTTCGGAGATGGGCCCCAGACCTGGCCTCACTGCGATAGTTCTGGATATCGGCAACTATCTTACGAAGTTCTGAGGCGAACCATTGTTGATCAAAGCCATTGGGCTCTGACTTCTGTCTTTTCCTTTTCAATCAGCATGATTGATATATTTCTGGATAATGTGCTCATCTATTATTCAATACAGAAATTTAAAATTTTGAGATAGATTGATCACTGCTAAACATTGATCATGTTAATGGTGTCGCAGTGGACATTGACGCTACGGTCTTCCAGGATTTATATCTTAAATTCCATGAGAATAATCTTTGGCTAGGGATGCCTTAGAGCGACCGTTGCTTGAAGTGCGCGAAATAGAGGAGGTAAATTACATGAATTTTGGCCAGCGCAAGCCTGTAGATGTAAGGAAACAGGTAGACAGGCAGGCATGGAGAAAACAAGGGACCATCAAGCAGAGAGGAACGAGTGTGATGACATTGAGTCCAATAAGAGTAACTACTCGTACGCCATGTACGCTAACCATGCAAACTTGAATGCAAAAGAAACGCGGACAAAGTGTCCTCCATGAACACCGTTCCACCCAAATTACCACCTCTGTGAATGGATGGACCGGAGCACGAACAACTTCCGCCGCTAGCCTTCCAAGCGAAATAGTCACAAGTCCAAATGAGTGGGAGCGGCTTCAACTTCTGCCGCCTGTGACTGCTCGGCCTGCTCTCTACGAGCAATGCTGATAGTCGTGGTAATGATGCTTGATGCGACTGCAATTTTGGGTGTTGTAATGGTGGTTCCAGAGACTACGATTTCATCTTCTGGAACGTTGAGGTTGACGGTGTCAGGATTTCCATCGCAGTTGCTCATGTCGAGCCCAATTTCCTGAAGCCTGATCTCGGCATCGGGCTGGCCTCGCTTCTCCCACTCAGCGTCTGCGCAGACTTGCACTCCGGACTTGTAAGGATGCTCAAACTTGACGCGATTATGCCAGGAGCGCTTCGCAATGTCCTCGTCGCCTACCTCCGCGCCGGATATCGGAATTACCACAGTGATAGAAGAAGGCGAAGGTGTTGACGAGGAGCTCGTGTGGACAGTAGATGTAATAACTGGTGTAAATGTGAAGGTAGGAGATGCGACGAAGACGGTAACCATCGAAAGTCTGGTCCAGGTCGAATCGTCACCGTGTAAAGGTCTAGGCCCACAATCTATGGGATTGTTGGGTCCACTGCGACAATCAAACTGGGTGAAGTCATCTGTCTTGTAAGTGTAGCAGTCGTAGCAGATGAGCGAGAGACTCCATGGATGGAACATCCACAAGCCCCTGTGGTTGTTCTCTACCTGACGTGGCTGGAGGGGGGCGGTATTCTGTTCGGCGGTGCGACGGGCAATCGTCTGGGTAGCAGTGGTAGTGGCCGTGGATTTAACGGTGACCAGTGTAGGTGTTGGTTTGTCGTCGTCACCAAAGTACCACGAAGTCGCGTCCTTGGCTGCGGTGACAGTTGAAGTGCTAAGAGCAGTCAGCTACCAATCTTCGATTTCGAGGATAGTCAACCAGGAGGCAACTCACGCAGCAACGATTGTCGAGCGACATAGAAACTGGATGGAGAGTGCTGGATCGGCAAAAGGATATTCGAAACACTGATGAATTCCCTCGGGCAGTGAAAGAGACCCGATGATAGTGTCCGGCAAGCAGCCATTTGATCTGAATGCAACAAGGTCACACTTGGTGGTGCCGTTGTTGATGTCGTCAAGCCACTTGATGTCGTCTTCGTGCTTGAAGGCCCTGAGGCTATGAGCGCCAACAGTCAGGTCGTGACACTCGTTACGGCCGATGTCGATATTGACAAGCTGAGGAGATCCATTGCAGGACTTGACAGAAAAGGTGTAGACACGTATCATGTCATCAGCCTGGACAGAAAAGGCGATTGCAAGCAGTACGCCAAGAACCAAGAAAAGAAGTCGTGCCATGGCAGATAATCTATGGTCATCGTCAGAACATAGCGTCTCAAACGATGCATGAAGAATGCTGCGCAAAAAGAAGAGGTCGAGAAGAGAAAGATGATGAGCAGGATGGACAACCTGAGCACAATGGTCAAAGTGGTGTGGTGATGTTACTACAGTACATCAGTACCAGCTTCATAGGTCACCAGCAGCCTCACCATACCAGAAGCCAAATAAAGCCGTCACAAGATCTGGTCGATATGAAACCGTCTGCCGTGTGATGTGTGGTGTGTGAAGAGAAAAGAAGGCAGTGCAGCTTTCTTATAGGAACCCACAGAGGTGAGAGCTTACCATGAGAACAGCGGTAGAAGGTGTAGTTCGTGATCAATAGGGACGTGGCTACTGCTTTCCTTTGGACAATGCGTCATGGACGCGCCGCGATGCAGTGGAGCAGGGGCTCTTGCTGGCGGAAGAATGGAACCTCCGCTTGAGGTCAGAAAAAAGGGGAGTAGCGAGTGAGCCAACTTTGAAATTTTCAATTCAATTTCAACGGATACATGTTCTTATCGAGAGCGAAGTTGATCTATTGATGATATCAAGGCATAGATATTGCCATTTGGTGGGGAGTTCGATCCACTCGAGCGTAGTCGACACACATCCTCCGAGAAAAAGAGATTTCGACACTGATCCGATTCAACAGCCAACTACGTCAAGGGCCTGCGAGGACATTGTAAGTGTCCGGCTGAAACTATACCGGCCGCATACCAACCTTCATTCAGGCACCCAAGCCAACACAGAACCTCCACAACACCAAAACTCCACACAGTATAAGACGCCGAGACCCTGTCTACCACTCTCCCCAACTGTCATCGTCCTTTTTGCCTGCCACCGCTCCCCCAGGTCCCCCCTTCTTCATTGCCGATGTCCCAATCCCCGATGGCTTCTGTCTCGTCTGTCTAGCATTGATCCGCGCCTCTCCCGCACTGGAGAACTCATCCCAGAAGTCTTTCTTATCTTTGCTAGGCCCTTTTGCTGGCTCGCCAAAAGATTCCCAGAAGTCTTTGCGTTCAGGCTCGACACCGCCGCGGCGCGAAGTGGAAGAGGCACTGTCGCCTTCGACGAAGCGATTGAACGTGGTGCCGGCATTGACGACGCCAGTCTGGAGGGATGCGCCAAGAGTGCCGGCCGTGGTGCGGGCCTGGGACGCGATGTCTGCTTCTGCAAGCTGGGGTTGGGTCAGGAAAGGTAAAAATCCGATTCTCCACCGATTTCCATACCTTTTGCATGCCGGGCTTCACCCAGCCCTCATAGCCCGTCTTTCCTGCCTTACTGACGCTTGCACCAAGCCACCCGAATCCTTTCGTGAGCGCCGCAACAGGATCTCTTTGAAAGTCAGAGATCTCAGGCGGCGCATCGAAGTTATCTTCCTTCTTCCACGAGTCTGGCTCACTGCCAAATCCCGAGAATTTGCCTCCCTGGTTTGGTGCCACCCCTTCTGGCCTGTCCGCATTTGCCTGCCCCAGCTTGGCGAAATAGGCCTCGTTCTTCGATTTTTGTGAGGACATGGCGTTCGTGCCGAGGGCTGGCGAGCCGGACCGGGGGAAACTCGCGTCGTTACTTCGTGTTTTGCTCAATGGTGTCTGGCTTCTACTTCCTGCTGCGCTGGCACGGCCGCTGAGTGGCGCGCCCATTCCAGCAATAGCAGCAGCATTCTGCTTCTTGGGCAGACGTTTCGGCAGATTGCTCTTGTCAAACTCTCTGTCCTCGACCTTGCAGCTCAGTCTCTCTTTCCACTCATCACCGGCTTCCGAGTCATAGCGCTCTGGTATGGTTGAAGCCTCAAAAGTTCGTCCGTCTTTGGTATTTGAGATGTGTGAATTGAAGAAGTCTTGATATGTCTTGTTGCCGCCGGCGGCCATGCGCGCCAGTTCCGAGCCTTTAAAAGCGTCCATTGTTATGCTGCGTATGAAGGAAATATGTACACCGAGGCCGCGATGGACGCCAGAGCAGGAAAGACACATGAAGATTCCCAGTTTGGGCGAAGCCTATTGTCTCGGATTTCAGCATACGCGAGGTTGCTGGCGTGTATAGATTCAGGAGAGGACTGCGTACCCATTGCGGACTCGGCGCATTGCAGTCAACACACTTGTTGTTGTCATTAGCCTTTTGGATCTCGAGCAACTGTATGCACGGTTAGCTGCTAAGGTTCGGTCGAAGAGCGATGCCACAGCATCGCAACTCACCCCACCCTTGGCGACCGCTGGGCTTAGGGCAAACGTACCTTGCTCCGCGTTTCTGGATCGACCTCCCACAACTTACTCATGATGAAAGACGGGGGACGAAAGCAGAATTGCAGCGTTCACCACGCAATAAGATAAGTGGGGTGGAGGCTGAGTGGTGGGAGCGAACGCCTGTTGTCGAGGACAAGGGCCCAAGCTGCATGTGTGGCGCAAGGGCAACTAAGCCTCACGTTATGCAGGGGGCGCATTCCAGCCATCGACCGGACTGAAGCTAAAGTCGATCCATCCGCCGGGCGTCCATTCAAGTCATCGTCTTTCATTGAAGCGATCAAGGGAAAGTGACCCAGAGAGATTTCGACACCATCTTCAGAAAGATGTCACGACTCGGATTTCTTCATGGCGGACTTGCTTTTATTCCCAGAATGTTGAGCTAAAACTCGATCAATCCTCGTCACGAACCATTGAACAGCTTCATGCGGATGACTCCTTGCACATCGCCTCCACACCGTAGCCAAAGCCTGCCGTCTAGGCCACGGTGAGCTTGTCCCATGCCCCTGAATTCCGAGCAATACTTCCAACAAATATATACATGACAGCAGGTCGAAAGTGATCCTCAACAAGAAGAATACGGTAAACAAGGTGAGGGCACCATTAATGGGAGTGAATCCTAGCCTGAGAGAAGCCTCACAACGGTGATGACACAAAGTCAAGAGACCCACTGGACCCCATGAAACGCCATGCGCCGATGCTATGTTGTGATATTCCCATAGAAGAGTAGTAGTGTATGTGTATTCGTGAGACCGTGACGAAGCTACGACAGCCAACCGTCTTGGCCAACGTCAAACAATCTCAAGGACACAAAATTGGTCTCATAATGGATATTTGTCGTCGAGGCCATCTTCTCAGTCCCTAGTTGGATCTGGGTTAACGACATTTAATTTTCGTCCGTAGTCCCGGCTGTCGTCGATACTATCAAGACTGTCACGATTTTCGTTGGAACCATGGAATGTGAGAACAGCCCGTGGGTTGAGTCTTGAGTCGACCATTACTGGTTGACTAAATCTCCGATCCGACGCAGACATGGGTCCGATCGACTCGGAATCGTGCCGACTTCCTTGCGAACCTGACGTTGCAACCGCCATTGGGGGATACGTGGTAGTTCTTTCGTTTCTATTCCCTCCGAGAAGGCCGTTTTTGCTCATTGTGCTCGTGTTACGATTGAGGCCAGACTGTCCACCTTCTCCGTCCAACTGCTCTTGTTGCTGTTTCTTCTTTCTCCAAAGAAAGAAAAGGACGCCGCCGATAATTGCAAGAAGAGCAATTACGCCACCAACCACACCTCCGACGATGGCGCCGATGCTGGTACCCGAATTGCTTCCTTTGGTCTTGGAATCACTCGAGGACGATGCAGATGTAAGGACAACCGTTCGGGTGACGATGACACCGCTCTCCGTAACCACGGTTGCACTTGTTCTAGGTTTCTCAGTTGTAGCAGATTGGGCGGAAGAACTCGGGGCGCGCTTCGTTGATGATGGCTGTGTGCTCTGCCAAGTGAGTCAGCATTGCGCACGGAGACCAATGTAGCCCACCAAGCCAGAGTTGCATCTGGTCATGAAAATAATGGAATCAAGCGTGGCTCAGTAAAAGAGACAGTGGAGACAGTAAAACGCACTTCGGTCGTTAAAAGAGTAGACACAGAAGTGATGGAAGAAAAAACGGTCGTGACCTGCGCCGCGCCAGTAACAGTCATGACAACTGTCGATGGCTCCACCGTTACAACACTTGTGGTCACTGTTGGCGAAGCCGGAGCTCGCTGCCAAACAAGTCAAATACACGTCGTGAGCGCAGCAGAGGCGCGGGTCGTGTGTCGGGCAGAGGAGGTGAGGGAGATGAATAGAGAGCGGGGAGGGGACGGTACGGGCAATAGTGAACGGGAAGGAACGTATGGTACTGACAGTAGATGCCTTGGATGATGGCAATTGCTCTGTCGAAGAAGGGGGAGGGGTGGTACTACTCACGTCTGTTGAAGATGGTTGCGAATCTCCTTGTGTACCGGAGGGCTTGCCAGCCATTTTTATGTAGATGTAGAGGCCCTTGTCTTTACTGCCACAGTTTTCCGCTGGGTAGCCGGGACAGCCGACATTGCATTCGCTGGTATCTCCTTGATCCGCAGGAATGTAGTTGGAGCACCAGCAGTTGGTGTACTGGATTACAGCGAAGGCGAATGTGCCGAGACCATTGCAGTGATCTGTACATTTTCCGTTTGATTGAAACGTCCAAGTGACTTGGAGCAGTTAGCAAGAGCAAACGGCATGGGTGTGTGGGGAATGCTCACAAGCATCGCCGGAGCCAGTGTTCTGATTTGAGCAGTAGGGTGCGTCGAAGGCGAGGGTAACGGATGCACTCCAAAGCGCTAATAATGCGGCAGCACGGGCCGACGATGTTGGTCTTGATGTTGATCGCATCGTGGCGGGTATGAATGGGTGAGGGAGAGGCGGCCAAGCGAAGGCGACTCAACGCCTCCCACGCGGTCAGCGAGCGAGATGGGTGACGGGAAGAGAAGGGAGGTAGTGTTCGAGCAGCTCTCTGCGGGGGTGAGCAGGTGACGATGGGGTGCGGTGGTACAGCGTGGTGGCCAGTCCAAGCAGCGTGGCACAATAGGCGTCGAGGGGGTGCCAAACAGCGTTGGCAGCGGTGGAGAGAGCCTGCGCCTAGACACTCAATGGGCCATCAGCATTGCTGTCGGTGAACAGGACGCCGGACGGGTGTCGTGGTCGTGGACGGTAGGCTAGTAGGCGGATGGGTGGGCGAGGGAGTCGCGAGGCAAGAGGCTGCTGTTGAGGAAGAAGGCCGGGGTGGCCCGTGGAGTTGCTGGGCCAAGGTCTTGGGATGCGACTAACCACATACAGTAAGTAGTAGCACGGTAGTATGCAGTAACAAGCCAGTGTCCGAGGCTCGTGCGCATAATCCGGTCCGGCTTTGTTTTCTGTTATAAACATGGTATAAGGATTGATTTGTAGCTCTAGGAGAGAAGATTATGGAAACTTTTACGTTTGGACTCTGGTGTGCTGGTGGCAGAAGCGTCGTCACACCGTCACAGAGACACTGTGACCGCGAAAACCCGCTCTATGTTGATTCTTCAGCCTAGGTACCACACTCTACAATGTCATGTACATGTGCGGTTGTTATCCTTTCCTAGTGTGGCGCTCGGAACCGTATATCATTGCTTCTTCTTATTCGCCGTTTTCCTTCCCAATCCAGACTTCTCAATTGCAACATCCAGTCCGCTAAACCTCCGTACAACATGTTGTATGCCCACGGGTAGAACCCCTAGAAATTGTATGTATCTCGAGTAGAGAGGAAGTGCCACTTCGCCGCTCTCTCCTTTCTCTATCAGCCTAATGATGTCTTTGCCAATCTCCGCGGGTGTAACAATTGGTGCCAAGAAGTTGCTGGGTGTTTGGACGCCTGCGAACATCTTGGTACCCATTTGGCCAGGTGTGACAAGTATGGTCTTGATTTCCCTCGCGTCGGGCATCTGAGCAAGCTCAGCGCGGAGCGAGTGGTGTAGGGAGAAGAGTGCAGCCTTGGAGGCCGTGTAGGCAGAAAGATTTGCGGCTCCGAGGTGGCCAAGAACTGAAGATACGGTGACAATGGTGCCACGGCCTTCTTTTAGCATATGAGGGAGAAAGGTGCGTATAGTGTGAAAGTGGGAGATGGCGTTGACGCGGAAGGTACTATCGCCGGCATTAGCCATCTACTTTCTGCTTTGGCGTGTGGTGGTGTATCCTACCGTTCCACGTCTTCAGCAGCCGTATCTAGGATGGACTTGGTGTAAACGATACCAGCGTTGTTGATCAAGATTGTGGGAACACCAAGCTTCTTCCGTTAGCACTCGTCATTCAAGGTTGGATATTCTACTCACATCCTGCACAATGTTGGCTGCCGCAGCCTCCACTTGCTTTGCATCGCTAACGTCGCACTGGTAATACACTATGCCCTTTCCTTCAGACTCGTCTTGGTCGACTTCCTTGACGTCTAGCACAGCGATGTTGGCACTTCGCATGCCATACGTCTCTGCCAACAGTCCACCCAAGCCCTCCACTCCGCCCGTGATGACGATAACCTCTTCCGCTAGATCCACCTCTCGCGGCGCACCAAACGCGATTCTGTCGCTTGCAATGCCGAAAATCCCGATAGCCGTCATGGAAATGGCCCAGGCCGTCGCGATGCGCATCTCAAGAGCTTCATAGGGCGTGTATTGCGCGCGCAGACATAGGCAGACGACCCAGGCCACAAAGGGGTGAAATAACGTGTAGCCCAGGACATGCCAGATGACATCGATGCTGAGGTAGCGATGCCACGGCTCTTCGTGGTGCTTCGAGCTTTTGGGGGCCCCTACGGACAGATGTTTTCCTTTGGGAGGCATTGCGGATGCTTCATAGCAGGAAGGCTGTCGCTGCATGGTGCAATGGTGGGGCGCGAATGGGCGCGTATTCGAGGCTTGGTAAGAGTAATGTATTGGTCCGGAATCGACAGACACGAATTATCCGATATCAATTGCGGCTGTTCCCGGAGAAAATGCAATGCAACCAAAAATATAGAACTTCATCATGATTTGAATAGATCATGGTACAATGTGGATGCGAAACTGCTACGTACAGTCGTATTTCATTGACGCCTCAAGTTTCCCTACGCCGCTAACCGGATCGGCTGTAGCTTAACAGTGGGCTGCCTACAACCAACCAACGAATGCGAATTAAGTCTCATCTCATATAGTGAAGACACCGTCGCTCAATATCTCCACAGGCTTCAAACTATGGGGCTTCTTTGCTGCTTCAACTAAGCCATGGTTACGCCGGCTGTTTGATGGGTTTGGTCGTAGGCGCCTCCTTTACGTGTGATCAACCCTGGTAGTTACTGTTCGAACACACGTTATCATTCTTTGCCATCGCGGAAGCAGGTCCCGTCATGGACGAGTGGAATGATAGTGGCAGTGACAAGTCTATCTCTAGCTCAATCTGCTTAACGAAGGGTTGAATCCTTTTCGTAACAAAACGTTTTTTTTCTGTTGTAGCACCGCTGCTCTAATGAAGGCAAGATGTCTGGCAGAACCATGCATTCTGACTGCCTTCGTCCGCTTCTGAGAGGAAGCTTATACACTTGACATCCAGGTAGCTTCCTCAAAAGACTCGAATGTCAACAGGGCACCTACTTGGAGGAGCTCGGCGCAGTAGTAGCTCCCAGGTTGAGGAAAGACGCCACGTCGAGACTGCCAGGAAGCCGTCGACAGGTCAATACCGACTATGACTACAGCAGTGACGCATAAAAGCTCGATTTCCGTCTACCTCCTCCATTTCTTCTCCACCAACATCCATTGAGCTGGCCAACCATTTTTGAATTATCATCACTACCCATTCATCTCTCCACTCTCTCCCCCATTGAGTAACCTGGATTGTGCCCCTGCCGCCATGACGGGCCGCACTCTCACCCTGGGCGCACTTGTGGCCCTCACTCAGGCCATAGCTATCGTCACCAACAACTGCCCTCACGATGTCTATGTCTGGTCTGTACCCCAATCCGGGGGTTCAAATGCTACGGGTCTTCCTATCAAATCTGGTACCGGCTACGAGGAATCCTGGCGTTATGGTACCAATACCAATCCAGGTGTGGCCATCAAGATTTCCCCTCAGGCAGACGGCATCTACAAGGATGGAGATGAGCTTGAATTTGCGTACTCTGTCGCGGGCGCCAACAAGTCGAAGGTCTGGGTTAATCTATCCCCTGTTCATGGCAGCAACACCTTTGGGAACATCATCTTCCGCACCTGTCAAGGGAGTTTCACCACACCCGAGGTTTCCACAGTACAGTGTGATGTTTCAAATAACATCGAGCTGCTACTTTGTGGCGCAAACCCCGGATTCACACCCACTGCTCGGGTCATCCCCTCTTCCAGCATCATGACAGGGGGTTCCAAAGCCACTGACAATTATTCTCCTCCACCCAAGCCTACCTACACCTCGAAAAATTCGCACGCTTACCCGGTAGAGAGTGTGGGATATTCTTCCCTCTTGAAGCCCATCACAAAGCACACCCCGCCTATGCACACCTCAGAAGAGCCTCATCTATCTGGCCCTCCCGAGGTAACATCGGAGTATTCTCGGCCTACTTACACCTCGCACGTCGCCTATGCATCGCCAACAACAAACAAGGGGTACTCTAAGGCACCCAAGGTTGCTGACAGCTACGGCCCGCCCCCATGTCATGAGGAGGAATACTACAAAGCTCCTGTTAGCACTCACCATTCGGCCAGTGTACATCATCAATCTTCTTCTACCCCTTCGAAGGCTTACAATGCGACGACATCGGTTTCAAAGGTTTACAACGCAACAACGTCGGTTTCGAAGGCGCACAAGGCGACAACATCGACCCCGAGAGTGCACAATACCTCAGCAACAGTATCAAAGACATACCATGTTTCGTCAAAAACATCTGTGGCCAAGTCAAGACCCGTTGCATCAGCCTATGCCTTGCCTTCAACTAAACCTCACAAGGATACATATGACGAGATGGAAGAGGAAGAGGAAGACGAAGAGGATGAGGAGATGTCCTACGCTCTACCTACGGACGAATACGAGTACCCTGCGCTGCAACCTACCAAGGCTCAACCTCACCACCCACACTCTCCCCCATCGAAGCCTACCACCACCAAAGCATACCCCCCGCCCCAAGACTCCTCCAAGCATCCATCCTCCTCTACCAACCCCAAAATCACAGCGAGCAGCACCAGCACTCGTACCCGTACCATCACCAGCACGAGCAACAGCACCGCGACACACACCAGCACGAGCACGAGAACGCGCACCACGACCATCACCACGACCCCTCAGCCCCTCCCCTCGCGCATCCGCCGCACCGCGCTCCCATCCCACCCATCCAGCCGCCAAGCCGCCGCCCCCAAAGCCTGCTTCACCTGGTTCCACGAGCCCGCCCTCCCCAACATGACGCGCGAGCAGGCCTACGCCCTACTCAACGCCTACCTCACCGTCAAGGGCCGCGCCTTTGCCGACGTCCTGACCACCAACGCGACGGAGTGTGCGCCCCGCGCCCCGCGCGTGTACGCTGGCCGGTATTCGGCGTGTGTTGTCCCGCTGTGTGGCGCGGTGGGCGACAGCTGCGTGCATCTCGGCGACGATTTGGAGACGGCGGCTAAGGTGGCGTTGGGCAAGGATGTGGCGTTTACGACGGTGCGGGAAGTGTGTGCCTGAGATGAGGATGGCGGAGTAGTATGTCTGCTTTTTTTCTTCTGTTTTTGGGTTTCTTTTTCTGGAGATGATGAATGAGGGGGCGGAGAGAGGGTTTGATGGTGGTGCGCATTGACCATGATGGTTGTTGTAGTTGTTGTTTCTTTTGGAGTGTTCTTTGGGGCCTGTTCTTGGGTTTCCTGTTCTCTTTTTCCAGTCGGAAGGGGCGTCTGCGGCTCATGGATGTGGTTGTTGTTCTTGTTGTTGCGTTTGAGTGGTGGTGGTTTGTATTGCACGTGTTTGTTCTCGATTCTCACTTTGCAGTGTGCATGTGCTGTGACGAGTGGGGGGTGTGGGCAAAAGGAAACGAGAGAAGTCAGGCATGGTCATTGATTCAGGAGTAGAAATTACATTGTGTGCGTTCTAGTTTCGCCGTCGTCGGAAATGTACTTTTAACCATAAACCGTGAATACATGATTGCAGACAAGACATGAATCAGCCAAATTGTATTGACGAATGTTGCATTGGTCCCGCAAATGAAACGCCCTCGTACGAACCATGGCCGTGCCGGGAGAAGTAGGCCACGCGTGATGCTGGGTATATGAAAAGATGGAGAGACAGGGAGGAAGAGACAGAGAGAGAAAGAATGAAACAAAGAGGTACCATGAGGTGTCAAGAGATATGTAGAGAGAGGAGAAAATAGCCGTAGACTCCGGCAAAGGATGAAGCGTCTTATTTGACCAACTTACGCAGCCCGTGCCCTACCCCGACTTCTTGCATTCCCACTCGCAGTTCTCGCCATAGCGACGGCACTGGGCGCCAGGCCGTCTTTTTCAAGGCCCCTGGGCGTAGCTGTTCCGCCATCACTGTAGCCTGCGAAACTGCTTTGTGCGCTCATTGCGACACCGCCTAGAGTGGTAGCTCCACCAGGGCCCCCAACCTCCAAATGCGACATGCCGCTGCCCCTCAGCACACCCAGCATTTCCGGCACCGGCTCGACAAAACCGGGCGGCTGGACTTGGTACTCGCGCGCCTTGACGGGGTGGATGGCCGCTTGAAGAAGTTTTTCGCTGAGCTCGTCATCAGGCGCGGCGTCGCGCAACATGAGCTTGAGATCCTGTTCAACGTCCTGGGCGCTCAGTGGCGGGGGCGTGGGGGCCGAGGCGTTGAGTTTTTGGAAAATCTTGGCGTCGAGAATGAAGGGGGGGTTATATATGAAGGGGATCTGGCCATTGGCGAGGGCAGCGCTGGGGTGTAGGGCGGAGCGAGTGGCGCCGCGAGTGGCGTGGGGGTTGGACGAGGTCTGGCGTGCCATGTCGGTGGCGCCAGGAGGCAGCTCGTCCGAGTCTGGGTCTGGGTCTATAACTTCACCGTTTTCGGAGGCGCTGGGATGGGCATCGCCGTTTATGGTGATGCCGTTGGGCGCAGCGGTGGCAGCAGTGCCATTGTTGGGGACAGGAGTGCCGTTGGGAGGGGCGTCGTGGGGTGCGGGCTTGCGGGTGGCGAAGAAGTGCGAGGCAGCCATAGTGGCCTGGTTCATGGCCATGTTGAGCTCCTTCTCGGTGAAGAGGCGGTCGAGCGAGTATGCGGGCGCCTCGAACTGGGCATGGACGGTGCGGGCCTTGGCGTCGCGAAAGGGCGAGGCGCCGGGCTGATCGAGGGTACGGGCGTGGGATCCTTGATTATCGGGTTCCGGATCATCAAAGAGCTTGCGCTTGCGCTTGTTGTCGGCGGCGGCAGTGCCAGGGGCGAGTTCATCGTCACCAAACTTGTGGCCGGTGCGGCGGGTCTTACGAGGCGCGTGGGGGCCGCCGGGACTTTGCGGGTTGGCGACGGAGAAGTGGCTAGGGTGAAGCAGCATGGCATTGCTGTCAGACAGGTCGAGCTGCTCCTTCTCGCGGCGCAGGCGGGCGGTGCGCTGGTGCAGCGTGGCTAGCAGGCGGTCGCGCACGGTGGCGGCGAGCAGGCGGTGCTCCTCGGCGGCAATGTGCACCTTGTAGCGGTGGGCGTTTTCAATGTCGCGGCGGGCAGCTTGGTGGCGGTTCCACAGCATGGTGAGGTTGTAGTCGCGCTCCTCGAGCGCATCATTGACGGCGTCGACGAAGCGCGCGTACTGCCGCCCACAGCCGGCCACGTAGTCGGTGCCTGCGCTGGGCGCAGCTGGCACACTACCGCCCATGATGTGTGCCACTAGCTCGGCCGCCTCGCCACCGCCGTCGTCGAGCGGTTGGTTGGCGTAGGGATTGGCTTTGAGGATGAGGCTGATATCGGCCTGCAGCGCCGCCAGCTGGGCCCGGTAGTGACTGTCGCGCTGGTCGGCAAACGAGGCTACCATGTCGGCCAGCTTATCGGCAAGCATTGTGCGCCGCTTGTCGCGCTTCGACGGCGGCGGCGGCGGCGGTGGTGGTGCCGAGGGGGCAAAGGCGTCGGCGGGCGGTGGGCTCCCGGGGCGGACCATGATGTGGAAACAACGCAAGAAAGAAGCACTTTGGCGGGCACAGCGCGAGATCAAGCAGGCGACCGTGGCAATGGCGGCGACGGCGACGGGTGGGAATTCACTGCTCTGATAGCGGGAGGCAGGCTGCTCAGTGCATAATAGAGGACGTAGTAGACTTGGGGAAGCCGATGCTTGGCAGGCTTGGCTTGGCAGGCACACGCACGGACCGGCAACGCTTCCTGTTCATTCGCTGACGCTAACTTGGTCATTCCCCCTCACGTGATCCGCTGCTCTGGCGCGCCCCCATCACCCCCTTCACCCCCTTCGCCCCCATTACACCCACCGCGCTCAATTCCATGCCCTCAGTCGCAGAGCTCCAGCGTCAGATTCGTGTCCCCCAGAAACACGGCCGTGTGGTTTGGCTTCGGCTCCCCGTTCCACACAATCTCCTCGATATGCCTGCCCTCGGGCCCGTGGATGCGCAGCGTCTTCCCCGTGAAGTCGAATCCGTTGATGGTGCTGAGGTCGTAGTAGATGCTCTGGTTCTGCGCGTACGTATACGAAAAGTGCAGCACGGGCTTGCCCTCGTACAGGCCCTTCTCCGTCTTCGTGATCTTGATGGCCGTGCCCACCTTCTCAAAGTACTGCTTCTCGCTGTAGTACGTGCCATTGGGCACCTGGGTTGTTTCGCCCGTCGTCGCCCCGACCGATGTCACCCACACGTCGAAATCGCACTTGTTGTGCACAAAGCTGGTGCCTGCCAGCACGCTGCTCGCCATGACCGCGGCCGTGCCCACTACCATGACGGGGAAATGCATCGTGAGACGTGAAGGCGAGAGGAGACGTAAAGCGAGGAGGGGAACGAGACTGATGACTGCGCGAGGGCGTTTGGAGCTTGGAGATTGGCATGCCAGTCGCTCGCCCTCTTCTTATACCCCCTCCCTGGGTCTGCCGTCATGGGTAGCCACCTTGTAACCCTGTGCAGAGGACCGTCAAGCAAGGTGACGCCTAGACAATGTCATAGACAAGGCGCTTGTCGTGGCCAGAATGCCTGACAAGGTCCAACATTTCATCCGGCCGTCGCACAGCCGGCCACCAGCGTGGTACCAACCTACAATTTTCATTACCTCCGTACTCGCAACCCGTCACCAACCAGGGACAGGGCGCAGGACGGACTGTCAGCCACCGGTGCCGCCAGCAAACACCTGCCGGGCCTCCAGGTCAGAAGATGAGTAAAATCCAACAAGTGCGCGCCCGTATGGCGGTACAAGAAGCTCGTAGCCTTCCGCCATTTGATGCGTGTCCCGACATCCCGCCTGTCGACTGGCGAAGCCGAGTGATTGTGTTCACGTATACGACACCTTGTACGCCGGGGGATGTGCCCAGGCTGCCAGCACCGAGAGCATGGCGAGAGAGGATTCAGAATGCGTGGCCGCCCTGGTTGTGCGTGTGAGCTGCGTGAGGAACGTGACCGGCTTATGCTCGCGAGGGAGATTCCTGCATATGCAGGGTGGCCAAGACCATGTGGTAGATAGGTGGTAGATGGGTGGTAGATAGATGGTAGATAGGTGGCAGGTAGGTGGCAGGTAGGTGGAAGGTAGTGCGAATGTAGTCATCCATGCTGAAAGGTGTCCGACGCCTGGCGGGCGAAGCTTAGACAGCGCTGGGCCATCAACCTGGTCAGAGCCGATCGAGCCAGTTCTCTTACCCTCTGCACAGTCACCGTCCGGCTACATCCATGTCAGGGCAACGCAATCGAATCTCCGTGCGGTGCTAAGCCGGCTGCTGCCATTCGACCTCGGTAGTTCGTTCAAAGCTGCAGCGCAACTCGCCTCCACATTCCGCCCGCATTTCGTCTGCGGGCAAAACGCCGACATGTGACGATCGCTCCTCGACTCGTGAGAGCACTCTTTCTCCGCAATCCAGCGTTCTTCCAGGCTCTCCATTCTGCCTAGATCGGACCATGTCTGCGGCTCTTCGCACAACCGCCCGCATGGCTTCACGGCCGCAGCAGCGCTTGGCTAGCATCCAGCGACAGTTTAGCAGCTCCGCATCGCCGAAGAAAGAGATTCGAGATGCCTACATCATCAGTGCGAGTCGGACGCCCACTGCAGCGGTATGCAGAGTGAAACGACTGTTGTAGTAGTAGACTCATGAAATGGCAGTTCAATGGCAACTTCACCACTGTGTCCGCAACTCAACTAGGCGCCGCCGCCATCAAATCGGCTCTCGAAAAGTCAAAAGTGCCTGCCTCGTCGATAGACGCTGTCTTCATGGGCAACGTCCTCGCTGCCGGCGTCGGGCAAGCACCGGCACGACAAGCTGCCATTTTCGCCGGACTCCCTACCAATATTGAAGCCACCACCATCAACAAAGTATGCGCATCCGGCCTGAAGGCCGTCAATATTGCGGCTTCTACCATCGAACTCGGACAAGCGGAAGCACAAGTAGCCGGCGGCATGGAGAACATGACCCGGGTGCCATACTACCTGAACCGGGCCAGCCAGCAGCCCGCCTTCGGACACCAGACGATACAGGATGGCTTGATTGCAGATGGCCTGACGGACGTGTACAACCAGATCCACATGGGCAACTGCGCAGAAAAGACAGCCAAGGACCACGGCATTTCGAGACAAGACCAAGACGAATACGCCATTGAGACGTACAAGCGCGCGCAGCAGGCCTACAAGGACGGCCTGTTCACAGACGAGATTGTGCCCATCACCGTGAAGTCAAAAAAGGGCGACAAGGTCATCACAGAAGACGAGCAGTACAACAAGCTCAAGCTCGACAAGGTCTCGACCCTCAAGCCTGCCTTCGAAAAGGGCCCCCACGGCTCCGTCACCGCGGCCAACAGCTCACCCCTTAGCGACGGTGCGTCGGCGCTGATACTGGGAAGCAAGGCGATTGCGCAGAGATACGGCAAAGACAGCCGCGTACTAGCCAAGATCATCACCTACGCCGACGCCGCCGTTGGCATGTCCTCCCCATTCCCCTCCTTTCCCACCATGTCCCCACCCCACTAACACCCCACCCACCAGACCCCATCGACTTCCCCATCGCGCCCGCGTCCTGCGTCCAAAAGCTCCTCGCCCAGTCCGAACTCTCCCCAAGCGACATCTCCGTCTGGGAATTCAACGAAGCCTTCGCCGCCGTCATCAAAGCCAACGCCAAGATCCTCGGCCTCGAATCCGCCCACGTGAACCCCCGCGGCGGCGCGATTGCCCTCGGCCACGCGCTGGGCAGCTCCGGAAGCAGGATCCTCGTCACACTGCTGCATCAGTTGGAGCCGGGGCAGTATGGCGTTGCGGCCATCTGCAATGGCGGTGGCGCGTCCACGGGTATCGTTGTGCAGCGCGTGGCCGTGGACCAGTTGTGAGCCTTGTGCGTACCCATGGCACTGCGAAGCTGGGGGACATGGAGTCAAAATCCAATCAAACGACGCATCAGGTCACATGCATGATTTCAATAGTAGTAGAATAAAATTCACCGGCGCTCTGTGTTGTGCTTGCTGTGCTGTGTAGGGTACCTGGCGCGCTTTCTCCTTGCTAGTTGTCAAGGTCATGTCATACGTGATTCGTTCTCGAGCATGGTCAAGTCGATTCCTATATCCATATCCATGTCCATATCCATGTCCATATCCATGTCCATATCCATGGCGAAATTCAGCTCGTGATCGTCCCAGGTCACGGTAGCATCAGCCGGTGCAGCCGTCGGCCTAGCACAAACGTCTGCACCCGCTGTGCAGCTGGACACGGGCGGATTCCACGCGGAGGTGGATTGCAGATCGAGCAAGTCGGTGGGGCATTGGTGTTGGGCCCACGACGGGAATTGGAAGTCTTCCGGCACCGGTTCCACGGCGTTGTGGCAACGGGCCCGATCGGCGAGTGCCAGATGTGAGGCTCCGACATCCTTGAGGAGGTGTTCGGGAGCTAGGTGGGAAGCACTTGGACCCAGCCAGTATGACTTCTTCAGCACCTGCAATGACCCAAAGCTCTTGGTCGCAAAGCCTACCTCGCCGTTTTCCCCGTAGCAGGGCCCGCCAGGTCCCGGGCACGACATTTCAGAAATTGGCTCGAAAACGCCGAGAAACGGCTCTGTTGTGTCTGCGTTTGGTATCTGGGATGCTGGAGAAATAGGCGACGCTGTCATGGAGCCTGTGAGGCCTGGGAGACTGAGTGGCGACTGAGAATCCGCCGAGAGCTGGTGGGCCTGACTAGGGAGGTGGCTTGATCCTGATAGTGCCAGATTAAAGGCTTCCGCGAGATGGACGCCACTTTTGGATATGGTGACATTGGGAAAATTGTCGATATTGAAGCCTACGTCAAGAGTTGTGCTGCCGTTGATTCCCAGATCTTCATACACCTCATGGTAGGTGGAGATTTTGGGCGTAGGGGCGTTCATGTCGATTCCATGCGCTTTCTTGAAGAGATTGAGCCACTCCGGGTTGTCGGCTGAGGTCTGCTCCCAGGGATCGTCATTTCCGTAGAGAATGTTGCGGGCTTCGGACTGCAGCATGTTGTCTGTTACAGATCCTGGACCATGCTTTTCGATCTGTTCGCGAGCAAACTTGCCCAGTCGGAGGGTCAAGACCTCCCAGCAGGTTGCGTCAGGGTTTTTGTAGGCGAGTTTGGTCTTCGTATAGTCTACTGGTGTGGTCAAGACTATGGGGCCGATGGGGGAGGAATTTTGGTTGTCCTGGTAGGCAACAGATAGACCTTCTGTCG
>Ga0182211_1000041_pt1 | contig 31013 bp, 24 predicted proteins | sample G5R1MG_20_FD_129660 | JGI IMG/M metagenome (GOLD analysis project Ga0182211, IMG submission 129660) | Switchgrass phyllosphere microbial communities from Michigan, USA - G5R2_MAIN_03OCT2016_LD1 MG | ecosystem: Host-associated > Plants > Phyllosphere > Phylloplane/Leaf | place: USA: Michigan... | reverse complement strand
GCGGCGGTGCACGTGACGGTGGTGGGCGATGGCGGGATGCGGGCGGGCGGCGGGCGGGCGGCGGGGGTGAGGCGGGACCACGGGACGAGCATATCAGCACGCCATGCGCGCAGTAGACCGGCACCAGAAGGGCAAGAGTCGGGGCGGGGCGATGCGCAAGGCCGGCGGCGGGAGGGGGTGGCAGTGGTGGTGATGGTGGTGGAATCTCCAAGCACCGTCGTGCGCGGCGTCGCGATGCTGCTCCAGGTGGACCGTGCGCCGCGTCCGCGATTGACTCCTCCGCTGGGCCAGCGACACGCACACACTGACACGCAGACTGACACGCAGACAAGCCCGCTACAACCCGCCGTGAGACTGCGCGCGCCATGCCCGTCGCCTCCTCCCAGACCGCCCCGCCGCCAGTCCGCGCCGGCGATTAGTCGCGCCGGAACCGCATCACGTGACTGGCCGCAAGCCATGACGCCTCCCGCCGCCACCGCAACCACGCCTTCTTCCTCTCTCCCCCGCCGTCGACGGTGCACCCCCAGGGGACTGCACGACTGCACCCACGCATTGCTCCGCCAAGCCACGCTCCGCCCCGCCTGTCGTCTCCGCGGTCTTCTTCTCCTTCCCCCGCCATCCTCCTCGCCCACGTGACCATTCTGGCCATCGGCGTGGACCCTTGATTGGGCGCCATGTCCATGCCGGCGATACCACCCTCGGTCGCATCCTCTTCTAAAGCGGCTGCCTCGTCTGGCGGCTTGGCCTCGCCTGTCCAGAACCAGCCGGGCCCAACCAGCACCACCCCCTTCTTCGGACAGCCGCGGGGCACTGCCACGAGCGCCTCTGCGCGATCGTCAACGCCACGCGGCCACCAGCAGAGCAAGAGGCAACATAAGAGCTCCAAACGCTTCCGGCAAACCGATGAGGATGCGCTGGACGCGTCGGTGAGTACTTCCAGCGGCCTTGTCCTGTCCTCTGCTAACCCAACAGCTCGCCATGGCTCCCTTCACAAATCGCAAAGGCCAGACGTCCATAACCCATCTGATGAACTTCAGCCTACCTCCACGCCCGCCGAGCCATTCGTCTCACACCCAGGGCAGGAACTACCGGCGCAATCCAACCTGGGGCCTGGGCTCGGGCTACCATGCCGTTGACAAAGCGAGGTAGCTAGTCCTTTCCCCTGTACCCTGTTGGCCTGCACCTTCTAATCCGCCCAGATACGTCCATGCCAACTATCGCTTCATCGTTGATCCCCGCGGCGACTATCGCGCGCAGAGCGTCGATGCCGACATCCATCTGGACTGGAACAATGTCCTGCAGATTTTGGCCTCGGAGCTCTCGCAGGAAGCCTCCTGTCCGATTTGCCTGGGAACCCCGGTAGCCCCAAGGATGGCCAAATGTGGCCACATCTTCTGTCTCCCGTGTCTCATTCGCTACATGCAATCGGAAGACGACGGCAAAGCGCCAGAGAAAAAGGCGCGGTCCAAGAAGTGCCCCTTGTGCTTTGACACAGTCTACACCGCGGAGACGAGGCCTGTACGCTGGTACACGGGACAAGAGAATGAAGCGCCCCGTGAGGGCGGTGATGTCGTCCTTCGCCTGCTCGTCCGGCCGGCTGGAAGTACGCTGGCGATGCCGCGCGACGGTGCCGATGCCCTCTCCAAAGATCAGGATATTCCCTGGTATCATGCCGCCGAGGCCATGGATTATGCTCGCGTTATGCGCGGCGGAGAAGACTATCTGCTCGAGCAGTTCGATTTAGAGGTCAGCAGGCTCGAGCAACAAGGACAGGAGGACGAGGTTATGTTCGCCGAAGACAGCATGGAATGGACGAAGAAAGCGATACGTAACATACGGGAGTCCAAGGAGAAGATCAAGGGCATTGGAAATCCTCCGGAGGCGCTACCAAAACCCGCAGAACCAAAGGGGAAGAGGGTACCGAGTGTATTGGACAAAGAACCTGGCGTTGACGCAGAAATGTACCTGATGCACAACTTCTTACCATCTGGACAAGAATTTGTCCCAAGTGTAGCCCCGCCCGATACTACTCTAGGCGACAATAAGCAGCAGCCAGTCGTGTCTGCATCCTCTCACCCGTCTGCCCCAAGCCACGGGATTGCATCCACCCTGGCCGAACTACGTGTTCGGCAGCAGCATGAACAACACAACACCCCTTCGGAATACTTCTTCTATCACGCCTTGCTACATTACTACCTGTCACCGCTCGACATTCGCATTTTGAAAGCCGCGTTTGGTACCTTTGCATCCTTCCCATCCACTATTCTACCGCGCGTCGAGCGAATATCGACAGGCCATGTTGTGGACGATGAGTTACGGAGACGGACCAAGTACCTGGCACATCTCCCGTATGGGTGTGAAGTGAGCTTCCTTGAATGCGATTGGACTGACACGGTTGCGCCCGAAGTCCTAGAGCACTTCAAGCCCGAGATTGAGAAGAGGCGCAAAAAACACACAGAAAAGGAAACAAGGGAAGAGAAGGCACGTGTGCGAGCAGAGAAGGCGGAATATGCCGAGTTCTCCTCTGCACGCCGAAAGCGGCCAAGTATCTCGGACCGGTTTTCGGCCGATGACTTCCAACCGCTGGCGTCGGGGAGCGGGTCAGATGCACCCACAGATGGCGAGCACACATCGTCCTCGCCTCCCTGGCCGCTGCAACGGGGTGACGGCTTCGCTTCCTTGGCGTCACATTCAACCAGCCCTTCGGCACCACGAACCGTCTGGGGGACTGCGGTGGTTGCTGGTACATCTCCTGTGATCGGGCCACAGGAGCAGAACGAGGGGGAGGATGGCTGGCTGCAAGGCTGGGAGCAGGATCTGCTGCAGGAGGAGGACATGGTTGCTCAGGCGCAGGCCCTGTCTCTTGGAGGTGGAGAAGAGGCCCCGAAGAAGGCCGCTGGTGGTAAAAAGAAGAAGGGCAAGAAGATCACCCTCATGAGCACGAATGTCCGGAGAGGCGCCTGATTTGTCGATATGTAGTCCCATTCGCATCACTGAGTAGCGTTGCGCGAAAAGGAGCCATGAGGGTATTTGGAAGTATTGCCGTTGCTACTTGTACTATCTTGACGACGCATACTTTTATACTATGACTACGTAGTATCTTCTGATGTACCACCATTGTATATACGAGGTATCTTTACCATGTGGGCCGTGCATCGCTTTGCCCCCACTACCCCCACTTGCTCGTCCAACTTCACCCCTACGAAGGAATTCTATGTAGAGCACCACAACAACGCAACTACCCATAACCACACCCTGCATCGACTCGCCACCGCCATGCTCATCACCGAATCCCACCAAGATGTACCGACCAAAGCCGGCGGCGACATGAGTGCGTTTTTCGTTTTTTTTTATTTTTCATGCTGCTTCTCTCCATACCGCCACCATGTCCCTGTCCACCTCACTTGTCTACCTACACCTACGACCCACGTGTACATCATGATGCGGGGGGGCTTGCTTGATTCCATCTCCTTCACTAGTCCAACCCTCTTTTCCAAGCAAAACAGCAGCCGAAGAAAAATCCCAACCTCCGATCCCCCAAATGGGCGAGAGAAGAACCCTACTAACGCACGCTGTGGCGAAATAAAAGGAATCTTCTTGTTTCACCCCACGGTGCCAGGCTATCCGAAGGCGCGGTTTCCCGGCGTGGTGCTGTTTGCGGAGATTTACCAAGGTGAGTGCGTGCGCTGGGGGCCAAGGAATAGTTTGGGGGATTTCTCTTGTCCTGTCCGTATTGTGCCCTCCCAGAAACAACGGAGTGGACAAACCTACCTACACCCAGTACGAGTGAACTGAACCCAACACCCAGAAAAACAACCACAGTCACCGGGCCCGTGGCGCGCTTCGCCCGCCAAATCGCTTCGCAGGGCTACATTGTCGCCGCGCCGTCGTCGTACCACGAATTCACCGGCCCCGCGCCGCTCGCCTACGACGGGCCCGGCACCGACAAGGGCAACGCATGGAAGATCACCAAGACGGTAGAAGCGTACGATGAAGACGCCACGCTCGCCGTCGACACGCTCGTCGCACTGCCCACCTGCAACGGCCTCATCGGCGCAACAGGTACGTCGTCCTCCCCTTTCCCCCCCTACCAACAGCAATCCCCCACTCACCCTCCCACCAGGCATGTGCCTCGGCGGCCACCTCGCCTACCGCTGCGCGCTGGACCCCCGCGTCCGCGCCGCACAATGCTACTTCGCCACCGACCTGCACGCCCACTCGCTCGGCCACGGCACCAACGACGACTCGCTCGCCCGCGCCTCGGACCTGCGCCACGCCGAGCTGGTGCTCATCTTCGGCAAGCAGGACAACCACGTGCCGCCCGCGGGGCGCGATTTGATACGCAAGACGCTGCATGAGGCGGGCGTGCGCTTCTCGTTTTACGAGCATGCGTGGGCGCAGCGTATGTCGATGATTTCCTCCTTCCATCTCTCTCTTTCTGTTTTTTTGGAGCGTGCTGACCACACTTGTACTAGACGCGTTTATCCGCGATGAATCGAGCAAGGGGCGGTACGATGCTGCGTTGACGGGCGTGTGCTTTGAGATGCTCAAGGAGCTGTTTGGCCGGACGCTGCGGTCGGATCTTGGGCCGCGGGATGGCGCCGAGGTGGAGGTGGAGGATGTTTGTTAGAGAGGGAGAGGGGGGAAGAGGCAAATCATAACCAATGGTTCTACCTACATGTCGGGTATAGGAAAAAGAAAAAAGAAAAACTTCATACCGCAGCCGATGCCATGGCCTGCTTCTCCCGCTTGCTCGCCTCGCGTTCGGCCTTGCGCATCGCCCTCAAGTCCGGTGGCTTCTCGATACCCAGCCGGGCCCTCAGGTCAGCCACATGCGTCTCCAGCTCCTCCTCCCAATACACATTCAGCACATCGTCGCCGCGGGCGCCGTTGCGCAGCGCCCACGGGCCGTAGATGTGCCAGAAGCGGCGCCTCGCGGCCTGCGGCAGGGTCAGGGCGCTCAGTACGGCGAGGCCCGTCATGGGCAGGCCCGTGTTGGCAAACTCAAACGCCTTGAGAGCAACCTCGCCCTCGCGCAGCACGGGCAGGCCCGCCAGCGCGTGGTAGAAGTCGTGGCACTCGCGGTACCGCTGCATGACGTAGGCGCACTCTTCGTCGTCGATGAAGCGCACCGCCGCCCGCGTATCGGGCGACACGTGCTCGGCGTCGAGCCACGCGGCGTACGCGGCGCCCAGCGTGTGGGGCGGCAGCCGTCGGAGGCGCGGCAGGTCGAGCGTCGTCGACGTGAGGCGCGGCCGCTCGCGCAGGATCCGCCGACCCGTCGGGTGCAGCAGCATGCGGTCGCGGAGGCGGGTGATGAAGTAGGGCTGCGCGGTGGCCTCGCCAAACGCTGCGATGAGGTCTGCGCGTGGGGGGGTGGGATGTGTGAGTGGTGTATGGAGCCGTCGGCTGGGCAAAGGAGAAGAAAACACACCTGCTCGTCTGGGATCCACGAAGCTGCCGATTCCTGAGCCGAGGGCGAGAGCGAGCCGCTCGGTGCGCGTCAGGGGCACATGGCCCTCGTAGTTGGGGGGGGGCCGGTGGAGCACAGAGAAGGCGCGGGCGGCGGACAGGGGCGACGGCGGGCTCAAAGGTCGCGAGGACACGATCAGCCGGGTGAGGTGGGAGGCGCGGACATGTTTCGCCATGGATGAAGACTGCAACTGATGCGGTTTTACTTCATCGTCGTGTTGGTGGGGGGAAGTGTGTGCAGCGTGTGTGGCGTGGCGTGGCATGACATGATGTTGTGCTATCGATAACAAGCACCGAGTGTGCGCCACAGGCCGCCCTGCACCGCCACAAGGCACCGCCACATGCTCGTGAATGGCGGGGGAAGCAGGTGCCTAGCGCTTCTCCAGCGAGCGTAGAAGCATCATGACCCAGTCTTGGCTGTACATAGTAGGTAGGCATCTAGCCATGTCCTAGGATATACGGTAACAAGTACCTACTGACGAGAATACAAACACGAATCGGTGCCCTCTACGGCCACATGCCATCGACGTCTCCCGCCACGCCGCCGCCGCCGCCGCCGCGATACGCATCCACACTTGACGTCGGCGGGGTGTGCAATGCCAAGTTCTCCTTCCGACGAGCAGCCCGCAAGGCCAACGGCCGTCGTTGCTGCTGGGCTGGAGCCGAGACGCGATGGGGCGTTGGGGACTGGCAACTGGCGTGTCGATGGCGAGCAGGACCGCGTTCGATGCACACGTTGGGGCTGAGGGGACTGAGGAGGACGGCGGCTGTCGTTGTGGAATCCACCCCCGAGGAACGGAGGGGCGATGCGGCCGACGGCGACGCGCACCTGTCGATCGGAATGCAGACGCCGTGATGGTATTCTACGTCTACACACCCTCGCCGCACAGGGCCATGGTCCTTCGTCTCTCGAGCGTCCATGGCATTGCCAGTGTCTGCATCGTCGTCGTCGTCATCGTCGTCATCGTCGTCGACAGCCAACAGCCAATCTTGCACGCGCTGCGTGGACGAGCAGCCCAAGTCCGAGGCGTTGCGACGCCCGTTCGCGACGAGGTAGCCTGAGTCGTCGGACCAGGATGCTGAGCCGCGCTCCGAGGCTGGCAACGTTGACGACGGGTCAGGCCGCAGAACGGCCAGAGTGGAACGGGTGGAGTGCGACGGAGATTTGGACCCACGGTGCGGCGGGGCACCACCGATCGCGTTGATTGCGGTGATTGCGGTGGACGCAGGGTCGTGCTTCGCCTTCCCAGACGATGCGCTCCTCGCTAGGCTGGCTCGGGCGGGGGCATCGGTCGAGGGGCGATGGCTGGCGTCCTGGAAGATCTGGTGCATGCGCAACGCGTGGCCGGCGCGGGCGGGTGACTGGGCGAGGACGGCTGCGGCTCCCTGCTGCGATGGCCGAGCGCGGACATGGGCGCCCCTGGGAGGGGTCGCGGGGGCCAAATTTCGGCGAGGGTCGCACGAGAAGCGGCCGCCGCCTTGGCTGGTGGGGGAGAGGGATTTTGGGGCTGGCCAAGGATCGGCAGGTGAGTGGCCTGACCAGGGTCGTGTCGTCGTCGTCGTCGTCGTCGTACTGACAGCATGGGGTGTAGAAATGGCCTAGATGGCTATTGAGCGTCGGGTCCCAGGCGTTCTGGGTAGCAGCAGTCGACCAACTTGCTGCGAGGAAACCATGGGAGCGATGCACGCAATGAATTGATGGGTGGCTGGGCTGTATGTGTGTGTGTGTGTGTGTGTGTGTGTGTGTGTGTGACGTTGGTGTTGAGTTTGCAGTGGGTGGGGTGCGACGGGAAGACTGTCCCTGCTACGTAGTGCCTGTCCACTCTCGACTGCGAGTGCATAGAGAATAGCCAGTAGTCGCTGGGTAGGCACATACTACTATGTACTATGTAATAGTATGTACCTACTTACACTTCCTAGTGCCTGCCATGAAGCACGAGTGCAGCAGGCGCTGGTCACACTGGCGAGGGGCCTGGGTGGTTGTTTACACAGCGCATACATGGCACAGAGTGGTTGTCGTAGACGTATAGTACTACTATATAGTAGGTATGTATATAGTAGTACCTCGTAGTCGTTACCGGCCAGTACATACACAGCACTTGTAAGGCCCCGGCATGCTCCATGTCCTGCTGTATCGTCGCCGTTTCAGGTGGCATGCGCAGATTACCTGCGAAATTGCCGTTGCGTCCTACCTGCACTATCGCATGTCCATGGCACGGTGCGGGTAAGCTTTAGGAGGCACTTCTGGCGCCGAACGTTGAGGCCATGGCCACGCCAGGCCCTGTCTCGGTAGTACAAAGGTCGTTTGTCCATAGGATGGTACATGTAGTAGGCCGGTGGCGGGGGCGGTCGTCCAAAAGAAAACGCGTGTCCAGGCCGAGCCGGCGCGGAGGCGGCTGACTCGTCGCCTCGTCGCGGCATTTCCTCCCCTCGCTCGCTCTGCCTCGGTAGGAGCAGAAAGGTAATCGCTAACGAAGCAGTCAACGAATGCAAATTGCGTGCAGCGAGAAGGAATGGAGGCTCTCACGGTCCGATTCGCAGCAGTACCCTCCTTCACACCAAGCCGGCCATGGTGGCGCACATGTGCCTCCACGGCATGGCCTGCAGCGACGTCTGGGGCGGTAGGGACGCAGCAGATGGATTGTCTGGCCGGCCGGCATCCATGGCGACGCTTGACGCGTACGAGACGACGAGGACGGTGGTGTCGGCTGGTTGCTGGTTGCTGGTTGCTGGTGGGTGTTGTGTGTGGCGTCCCCTCGTGGCTGGAGGCGGCAGCATGTGCGCCTGCCCGCTGTCGCACCATCCCTCAACCCTCAACCCTGCCCACCCCCTCCACTCTCTCTCCCCCGGCCCCACTCCACCCTGGCATGTGTCACCTTGGGCCCGCGGCCTTTCGCCCTGTGAGACATTGCACATTGCCTGCTGGCCTCTTGCACGCTCGCGCTCATCTCGCTCTTCTTCGTCTGTCCGTCGCCCTTCACCCACGGGCTCGAAGCTCCACTGCCCGTACGGCTCCCGCTACCCTACCTTCATTTCCTTTCGCTGCCTACCACCACCACCCTGCTTGGCTCTTCACAGCCTGTCCTGCCGCAAGAACCCGGCCCACATTCTTTCTTCGCCCTCTCTCTTCCTTTCTCGGCTGGCGGTCTATGGATAGCGGACAGCGTAGGTCCACGTCTCTTACGCCGTCTCCCTACTCACGAAGGAAGTGGTTTCCGACAACGTCACACATTCCAGCCCTCCCCTTCCAGAATGTCTGTTTGTCCGTCTTTTTTGCTGTGATTCCCCCTCTCCTCGCTCGCCTTCTTTCCTACCCATTTTCTGTACACCTACTTTCACGCTGCCTTGCTGCGCAAACTCGGTCCAGACACGTTATGCGAGGGACACGCTCTAACATTCAACCCAGTTCGCCAGTGCTAACTTCCGACACGCCGAGACAGTAGTCTTGGATAGCTTCGAACCCAAGGTGCCGTGGACTTGCTGACCTGTGCTCTCTCTCTCTCTCTCTCTCACTCACTTTCTATTCCTCGTCAAGTGCATAGTTGGGTCAGGCACCCCATGCTCCGACAGTTCATCCACATTCAGCCATACAATTCATGAGTTACGACCCAAGCCCAAGACGGGCTGGTCGAGCCCAAGGTGTGCACGATGTCAGGCCGAACCCGTCGCGTCCCTTACGAGATCAAGCGCAGCCAGATGCTTCAAGAATACCAGGGCCTCCCCAGCGCCCAGGTCATCTTGTGTCACACACTTCGTCTCGAAAGGCCAATCAGATGCCCTTGCATTTTGCGCCTTCAAACCAAGACCAAGTGGCAGGCAGAGAATCGCCCGACCTTCAATGGCCACTCCCCAACAACATGACGGACATGCCACATGCCAGCTCCATCGTTCCATCCCGCTCACCGCAGCGACCGCAGCGACCGCAACCGCCCCAACAGTTCTCCAGGCCCTTCTCCAACGACTATCCGATTCAGCGCCTTTCGCCAGGACTCGCATCCCGGCCTTCTCCAGCCTACGCACGGCCGTCACCAGCTAGCGGCGCATCATATCCCAGCCAGGACTTGCTTTCACCTTCTGCACGACAAGGCCCATCTTCCTACTACTCCCAAATGCCACATGTATCGCCCATAGTAGAAGAGATGGACGCACCGTCTGCCACCTCGAGATCGCGTCATGGCTCGTATGCTTCAAGCAACGTCTTTCCCTCCAACAGCGATGGTTTCTATCCTGAAGACGATGTAGACTCGGGCGATGAAATTGACTTATCCAAAAGTGATCGTGGTACCGTCACGCCGGACCACGACGACCGGAGTGGCCTCGTGAAACAACCGCCCGCGCTCGTACGGCAGGCCAGTCTGGGAAGGAGAAGCAAACCGTCGCTCATGACAATCAGGTCGACAGACAGTTTTCCAGGCGGGGGAAAGAAGAATCCAGTAGAGATGGGTGCAGGCACCGTCGCAGGCATGAGTGGAGCTGGTGGAGCCATGCTAGCAGCAAGGGATGACAGTCCGTCCGGGCTCGGAAGAACAACGCTCAGTGATGGACGCGGCCCAGCACAAACCTCCCCATTTTCTGACGCTGCCAACGTCATTGAAGACAGAGGAGGCAAAAACGCGAACCTGGTGGGCTCTGCGTCTTCGCCACATCCCCTCTCTCAAGAGATGCGTCCCACGGGGCTGGCTGGACGTGCGGGACTGCGACGGCCCCTCAAGCTTGACATGGAGGCTGTGCGAGACGCCGAGGCACGTGGCAGCATAACAAGTCTGCCGGACCTCATACGTCGAGCCACAAAATTGGCAGCTAACCTTGATCGTGGGAGAACGGCGAGCCGTCTGGGCCTGGATGTTTGGGAGTCTGGACTTGCCGAGAAACGAGACCGGCGACAATCGGGACTTTCTGATATGCTTGCTGCATTCCCTCCCCCGGGCCAAGATACGCCGATCCGAACGGGCACCCCAAATACCGGCAAGTGGCCTTTGCCAGGCGATGGGACAGACTCCAGACTGAGCAATCACAAGGCCGAGAAACGGCGGCGATGCTGCGGTATGCCAATGTGGGTCTTTGTGACGCTGCTCATTGCCTTGCTGGTCCTTATTGCAGCCGCCATTACTGTTCCGATCGTTTTTGTGGTGATTCCGAACCAAAATAAAAATAACAACAGCGCTGCGCAAGACAACGCTAGCATTGGCGGTGGCAGCAGCGACAACGGTAACGGCAATACCAGATCCTCTGCGGGGTCCATGGTACTCCCTGGGCCGACGTCCAAGCCCAGCAGCAACCAATGCGACGGAATCCTCACTTGCCAAAATGGAGGCATTGCAATTCCCAATGGCGATCGATCGTGCAATTGCATTTGCATCAATGGCTTCACTGGACGCACATGCACAGAGAAGGATGCGAACGGCTGCACTACCACCACGATTGCCAACACTGCCAATAACGCCACAGTTGGCACTGGGATTCCTCGACTGGTCGCGAATGCGAACAAGGATTTCAACGTTCCTCTGGATGCCACTCGCATCCTGTCCGTATTTTCCAATTTGTCTCTCAGCTGTGCTGCGGAGAATGCGCTCATCACTTTCAACGGGCTGGTATCTCGCTCCCTCTCCCACCCGTTCTCGAGCCATGCATTCCACCCGGCGCGTTCGTTTCCCATTCTGCACCACCGACATGCTCTTCAAGCGCTCGAGCAGCCCCTCAAGCGTGATACAGCCGGCTCGTCCGGCTCGAACAAACTGATAACACAGTCGGTAGCGAGCAATGCCATGGCTCTCGATTTTGCTCGGACTGGCGTTCTCTTTGCGCTTCAAGAGACTAGTAACTTGGATACTGCTTCCAATGCACAGGACGCAATCCAGAAGTTCCTCGCAAGCAACAGTGGTGGTGGCTCTGGTGGCAATCGTGTCCAAGTCGGCCCGTTTGAGATGAACCTAGTGGACTTCACCATCAGTTTTCGAAACGGGACTACAATTCGAGCACCGCAGCAGGGCCCTTGATTAGATTGTCTACGTCTGGACTCGGCCCAAGGTCATCCCATGCTCTTTCTCTACCGTCACAGCGACGCCCTTGCTGTGCCTTTGCCTGACTTCCCCTCAACCCTCATTTCGTTGATCCAAAGGAGAAGTACTATCGACACGGCCTCTGCCAGGTGCACTTCCTTTCTTTTGCTTCGTACACCTTTGATTTTTGCTGCATCTGTCCCGCGGACACTTTGTTTCACCCAATGGACTGGATCTAATGTTTTGTACGGCGAACAATACCCATGGCGGATAGAATCTATTAGCACTCCCGATGTAGTCAGACAGGTAGACGAGCATCCTGCATGCGGTGCCGGAGTCACTTCGACACAAATGCGCTGGAAATGGATCATGACTGACTACCCAACGTTCCTCTGGCCGTAATCCCCTTTTCATGGAACCTATGAAGTCCCGATTGTTACTAACGGCCTTCAGCCACAGAATCGCCATCGCCTATGTTTCCAATCATCCCCTCTGCCTACTATCCACGTCTACATCGTCCCGAAGTGTCCCATTTACCCACAGCGCCCGCAGACTACTTTGAAGCGAAGTGTTCTTGTCGCCGCTGCCCCACCTCATTCAAGCCCGCTTTCACCGACAAACGCCCTCTATCTTCCTCCACCATTCGACACGATTCCATTCTATTTGTCAAAACGTCATGCCCCCACAACCAAACGCTCCTTTCTCGTAGGCATCAGCGTTTTTTGATGACATAATTGACACACCGTCGCGTATATAGAAATCCCTCTTTTCCTCTTATAACCCATTTATCCTTCACCTGCCTCTTTACTGTCTGCCGCACGTCTTGCAAAGCACGCCATCAAACTCATTGCAACCACAGTCCCCGCACACCACGACTGGCACAGCCACACCAACCGCCTACCATGCATTTTCTCCCGGTCGTTACGCTGTTGTTTACGACGGCCATGTTCGTCTACGAAGGCTTGTTTGGCACACCTTGTGGCCTCGTCCGCCATGTCTGTAGTGTGCCCTCTATCGAGGCTCCTCTTCCCGTTATCCATGTCCGCAAGGTGACGCGCCATGTACAGGAAGTGCCTCGAGCTCTTCCTACCATCACCGTCACTACGGCCGCCGAATACAGTACGCTTCTTTCGCGTCCACTCGGCAGACCGATGCTAATTGGGTCACTACAGTTACTCCCGCTTCCATGGTCTGCACTGCCACCGACACCGTCTACACGCCGTGCCCCATCGAGCACAGTACGTTTTTTCGCTTTGTTTACGCTTAGCATGACCATGATGCTGATTTTGTCCCCACAGTCACCTCCGCCTCCATCTTCCACACTGCCACCGATGCCACCGGAACACGATACCCGGCGATAAAGCCCCGCCAAAGAATCCTTCGACCCATCTACCGTCCTCGCACTCACCCTTTTGTCGCTTCCGTTTCGTCTGCCATCACCAAGGTCCAAGCCTTGGGTGACTGGCTGACCGAACCCAAATTCTCCATCCTCGACACCCTCGCCTACATTTCGGTCGGTCTCCTCTGCATCTACATTCCGTGCCTCGTCTACTGCCTTACTTGGCCTGTCCTCCAAAGTTGCATGCCGCCCCGTCTCCTGGCACTGGCAAGCGCAGCTTCCACGACCATCCAGTTCAACCGGTACACTCCATTGATAGCATTCTGCACGACCATCGACGCGGCGCTCGGCGTGACCGAGGTCGTCTTCATATTTTGCCAAATCTTCTTTACCAAGATCAGCGCACGCGTCCCTCGTCGCGCCGAGGCCTTTATCGACTTTGTTCTTGACTCGGATGAGCGCTCATGGCAGCGCGCAATCGCGCCGCTAGCGCGGGTAGGCCGGTTTGCTGGCAACTTCGTCGTCGGGTTCTTCGTCTGGGCCAAGCACTACATCGTTCTGATGCATCACCTGCACGTCCTCAAGGGAGAAAAGGCCGAGATCGTAAACGGGTACTGTACCAAAGAAGCCCGCGAGGCCTACAGCTGGGCCTTTGCCGCCTCGTACGGAGAACTGGCCAGGATCTACATGGAGAACACCGTCACCCACAGTCAGTACAAGATGCTCGAAGCCGCATTCGTGCAGTACAAGACCGACAACCCCGACGACGGCCTGCGCGAGCTCGGCGAAAAAGCCTTGTCCTACCGGCTATCGCATATCGAGCTCGTCAAGGACTGCAACTGGTACCGCATATGCGTCGCCAACATCATCAACTGGTACCGCCACAGCTCGTGTACAAACCTGCCCGCCATGAACAAGTCCGTGGATCCCTGCGTGCCCAGGCAACTGTGCTTCACCGCCGACGCCAACCCGGACACAAAGTTGCACTACGACACCACCATCAACACCCTGCCCCGCCTCCCCCTCGCTCCCGAGTCGACCCAGTCGACGGAGCTCTCCTCCACCGCGCCCGTCGAGCGAGGCATTAAAGCCCTCGCCCGACCCGGCACCTCCTCCTCTTCCTCCTCTTCCTCCTCCACCGCGCCCCTCGCACGAGGCATTAAAGCCCTCGTCCGACCCGGCACCTCCTCCTCCTCCTCCTCCACCACCATCCCCTCCTCCTCCGCCACCATCCCCTCCTCCTCCCGCTACGACCCCTTCGCCAACGACGGTGCGCTTATCAAAGCCACCTTCCCAGGCATCCACCTCGGGCCCGCCCACCCCTTCTCCAACCCCATGTACCTCTCCACCAAGCGCCCGCCGCGCATCCTCCAGCCCGAGGCCCGCTTCGGCACCCAGATCGAAGACGTCGCCATGACAGGCAGTCTCGCGGCGTGGAATGCCTACAAGCGGGTGCTCCCGCGGTACCGTTCCACCGCGGCCGCCGTCGCGGGCGCGGGCGCTGGCGCTGGTAGTCGTGCTGGTCGTGGACCGCTCTTCTCCAGTGGCCGCGCGCCCAAGGTCGTCCCGTCGAGGCTGCGGCCCTCGATGACGATGCGCGACAGCGAGCCGGTGCTGCTCCCTGAGACGCCGGCGCTGAGGCTGGGGCAGGGGCTGGCTGCGCAGGGTAGCCCGATGGATACTTCGCCGGTTCACTGGTGAGGTGGTGAGGGGGGGTAATTTCCTTCTCTTTGTTTTTCTCTTCTTTTTTTTGGATTTCTCTTTTTGCGTTCTTGGAATTGGTGTATTCTTTTTTTCAGGCTGTCTTGAAAGATGCCTGCCTGTGCGTCCTGCATCAGCGTGCGTGTTGTGGAATTTGTGTTTTTATGTTCGTTGGTTTTTGCGTTGGTTTTTTTTTTTGGTTCCTATGTCTGGCAATGGTTGGCAATGAGGTCGACACTTGCCCAGAGTGTGCCAGAAAATCGAAATTTATCAGCCTGGATTTTGCCATTGGACCAAAGGAGGTACAGTTATACCTGGCACCAGACAGAGGAGTCGACGACGATGGCAACATCATGGACAGCAGGATGAAGGTCGGAAATGACTCCCTGAATGTCAGCCATATCCCCATGGCTGAAGGTCAGTCATGGCGAGGAAGGGGCTTCATGCATTATGGAGGTACCAGTCTGGATGACCTCCTGCGTAAAGGTGGCTACAGTTTCAAAGATGTTGCCGACACCGACACCGACACCGAAACTGATACCGACACCGACACCAACGACTTCGAGGAAGACACCGCAAATCTACCTAAGAGGAAGACGTTAATGGATACATAGGTGGATAAATTGAGGAAGCAACAACGACTCGGCAACACAGCTGCAACTGGTGATAACGATAACGCAAGGGCTGCTCGCAACGAGATGGCTGGTAACGACACACCGGCCTCACGATGGCACGCTTTCTTTGAGCAAATGGTAAAACCAAGGAAGTAATCGGACGGTGACGTGGCATGGATAGAACAATGGCATGGCAATGGTTGCCAAATGAGTCACTTTGATGGACGGCGAAAAGTTTTTCTTTTTTCAGTTTTCTTTTATGCTGGATAGAAATAATATGGTTGCCCGCAGGGGGTGGCAATCCTACCTGGAGGAGGCTTGGCAACTATATATAAATAGTCATTGCCGCACTGGCAACGCGGCTTAGCTTATACACGATCATTACATGCACCCCTACCATGCATTCGGTGACCTGATCCATGCTCCACTGGCCCGATCCGTATCAAGGGATGGCAGCGTGAGCGTGGGGCGTTTGGATACTTGTTGTGTTTCCTATCTACTATACCGGTATCCCAGTGTTTCAAAAAAGCACAGTAGGGAGCCGAGCAATGCTAATGCGCTATATATACAATACCTCCCGTCGTGATATCGTGTTCAACGTACACTATTATACCAAGTTTTTACAAGAGCAAACGCGAACAGCATGTGCGTTCGATACGACAGTTTCGCATGCACTGCACATATTACAATTCCTTGCCGTCCTTATCTAAACTTGATTCATTATATCTGGAGGGCGATCACGTATAAAGAGAGGTGGCTAGGTGGTAGGGATGTACGCCTTTAGACCTAGCTAGGCAATGAGGGTGTATAAGTAGATCGTAGATAAAGTGGGTCCAGGAAGATCCAAGTTAGGCAAAGTCCATAGGTAGCTAGCTCAGGCCAAGCTTCCTTGGCATGTCTTACCTAATTACCTAGTTTGCACGTCGGTTCTACCCACCTAGTTCTTGAGCACTGTAGTCAACAGAATTCGAATTACTTTTTGGGTTGTTCGGACCTGATTGATCTTGAAGCATTCAGCCCGTAACGCCTCGCAGCGTCTCGTCCCGTCCTCACCCTGTTTACCTTCACGCTAGCCCCATGGGTTGTTGCCAGAGTAACCATCGATCATCAACCATCCTTCAGCACCCGCAACGACCCCACCACAGTCTTTTCTTCACATCTTTCATCGTAGACCAGGATGTCCAAGTCCGTCCCCTTTAAGGAAGAAAGCCCCACCAATGCGACGCAGTCACCACCAATCAACGCCACCCTACTTAATCGCTGCCTCACCCTCCTCGCCGTCAAGCTAATCAAGCGCACCCGAAAACGCAACGGCTCCGTGCTCTTTCTTTCCCGAACGCTATGCGTCAAGATCCGGAGCGCGACGAATCTCAGCGAGGCATCCACGCTGCAATTCGTCGCGAAGCACACTTCGCTCCCCGTGCCTCGCGTGTACTGCGCCTTCGTGAGCCACGGCCGAGCCTACATTGTCATGCAGAGAATCCAGGGCGAGTACGTCGGAGACGGCTGGCGAAAGCGCTCCGAGGAAAGCAAGGCAAGGCTACTTCATCAGCTCGGGACCATGGTGCAGGAGATGCGCCGCATCCCGTGTCCAGAAGGTACGGGGGTCGCTCGTGTAGATGGCGGCCCCGTTTATGACCCCCGGATGCCCGGTGCAGTCACGCGCGTTGGGCCTTTTCGCACGATCCAGGCCTTCCATAGCTACCTGCGTCGAGGCGTGGACGCCCATCCAAATCATATTGCCGAAATTGGTCGCCTTATTGCTCAGCACGACACGCTTCAGACCGCGCTCGTGTTCACGCACGGAGATCTGAGCAGCTTGAATATCCTTGCTTCGGGAGACGATATTGTCGGTATTGTTGATTGGGAAACGGCGGGATGGTACCCTGCGTATTGGGAGTACACCACTGCGTGGCACGTGAACCCGCAAAACGAATTTTGGCGTGACGAAGTCGATAAATTTCTCCAACCTATGCCCGAGGAACTGGCAATGGAGAAAATACGGCGCAAATACTTTGGAGATATCGCTTGATTCATCTACAGGCATTTATACTAGGTACGTTCATACGATCGTTTCCTTCCTGTCAATCAAGTTGTAGGTAGGCACTGTTCGCATGCCTCAAGGCACATGTTGTGAGCGAAAGACATTTTTCAACTCAATCTTATTAATCCAGACGACGATATGTTCAAACGAAGCAATCACCATGCGGCTTAATCATGGTTGACTCAAGAACCGGAATATTCCAAAGACCGCTCAAAATCATGGCCCTGATATGCTAGAGGCAAATCCCTTGCAATTCGTACTTGGCGCGTTGTGTCTCCATCGTAAACAAAGAATTAATGCTCCTCCCCCTCTTCGTCGAGCCATCATCGCCTGACGTCTTCCCATTGCGGTTCACGGATAAGGAACCAAGCGCGGGCCGCGCCTTGACTACTTGTGCCCGCTCGAAATCCACCACCATGACTTGACGCGTGTCCTCATCCCACAGGATATTGCGCGGCATGAGGTCTTTGTGCAAGACGCCAAGGTTGTGAATTGCCTGGGCTGCACGGTCAACCTGTTGGGTGAGAAGGTCTCTGTTTTCGACGGTCAGGTGCTGCGTGATCCGGTCGCCTCCAAAGCTCAGAAACATCATGTGAACCAGCTCGGCGATGCCTTCGTAGAAATAGCGAGTTTGTAAGTCGATGTTGCCTAGATGGACTGGCACGTAGATGCCTTGGATTGGACGCAGGTGTTCGTACACAGTAGCCTCCCATCGAAGGCGCTCAACAAAGTCGATGGGGGTAGCTTTGGCCGCGACGGTATATCCGTACAGCTTTGATCGGACCCTAAAGAGAACACCGCATGCCCCGGGTCTACTTACAGGCTCGCAATTGGTGTCCAAGTCTTCTGCCAGTTGCTGACGCATCAGGGCAAGGAAAGTAGGCTGGTCAATCTGGTGATGGTCGCCTTTTCCGTGGTATTGCATGTTGGGACAAGACTTATCGAGTAAACCGCCATTGACTAATTCACGTAGGCAGTCTTGAGTGCAATACTGTCCATCCCGCGCCACCCTGCGCGCGGTACGACCGGAAGAGCTGCTGGCGGCGGCTTGGGTGCGAGAGGTTCGCTGGGAGGGTAGTTGTCGACTTGGGGTATCTGGATCGGGCTCCTCCTCATCACTGGCTTGGCGTTGATGTTCGGGTTCCTTGCAGCTTTGGGCTGGTTTTCGTCGGAGCTGGATAGGCGACATGCGGAGGAATTCATTGTGCCGGGGCGGCACGTATTCCGACGACGGTGTGTTCCCTGCAGGGATAGCCTCAAGCAGATCCTCATATACAACCTCCCAACTGTTTAGTTGAGCTGCGGCATCATTGCGCCACTTTTGGTCCCGAGGCGGCGTTTCTAGCGCTTGGAGGGTGAAAGCAAGCATCTGTCCAACGGCTGTCGCATGCAGTCGATTCGGGTTGTCCGAATCTGGCATCCATCCCGTCGTAGGTCCAACGTCGCCCTTGGGGACGGATAAGAAGTAGTAGACGGTCCTGGGATCATCGAGCACCTGCAAGAAGATGGAAGCCTCACCGGTGCAAATGCAGCCATACTGTGACCCAATCTTCACCATGTAAGAAAACGCTTGGGTGATAACAGCAGCAATAAGCCGACGGAAGCCGTCTTTCGTAGTGTCAGACTCACGACATTGAACCACGTCTTCGAGGTCCATGTCATCTAGACCCTCGTAGATATAACTAAGCGGGAGCTTATGCGGTGCCTTAAATTCGAGGATGAAGGCGGCAACGCGTTTCTCGGCGCTTCGAGTGCTTGTGTTATAGACACAGAACTGATCAGCAAGTGGACGGGAGGATCGAGTGGGTTGTGTGCCACTTGTTTCTGCCTCTGCTGACTGGGTTTCTCTAGCTCTGGCAAGGAGGCGTGGCGATCTTCTTCGTGTTCCTGACAATGCCATTTGCTCCGCGCCCTCCTCCAGGGACTCTGGGCTGAGGGTGTTGCCATGATTCTCGAACTTTACAGTGCCCTGAAGTCCAAACTTCTGTCTCAGGGCCCTGTTATTATATAGTTGCTCAATAATCAAAGACACGTGCTCTTCGACGACCGAACGCTGGAAATGGTGAAGATCGAGCTCAGAGCTCATCATCCGGCGTCGGATTGATTTCCCAGATGTTTCTAAGGCATGCAGCGAGGTGAAGTGACGCTCCGCGACAAGATCGCTTTCCATAAGGTACTCCCAGATAGCTGCTTGTCGTGCTGGAAAGTCTTGCCATCGGAGAATTTTCTCGGGCCGAAGCTTGTTGTTCGCATTCGAGGGGTCGCCCTGTGTCGATAAAGTGGGATCGGTTTGGACAGTGAGACCAGCGTGGAGGTAAATATGGCAGGCGTCAAGAAATTCGGGCAGGGTAGTATTGCGAAGTTGCTTTTCGCTAGCTTTCTGCGCGTTCTCTGCGGCTTCACGTTTGCGTTGCTCCTCTTGGCGTAGGCGCCGTTCTTCTTTCTGCGCGTTCTCTGCGGCTTCCAGTTTGCGTTGCGCCTCTGCCAACAAACGTTTGTAATCAGGCGACTGGTCTGCCATTGTTGACGGTAAGAATGATTCTATGGACAAGTTGAATGGTTTCCTTATATGCGGCGTCGATAAAGTGGCATCGGTTTGGACGACACTAGCGTGGAAGTGAATATGGCAGGCGTCGAGGAATTCGAGTAGAGTCGTCTTGCGAGTTTGGTTCTCTGTGAATTTGCGAGGCGTCGCGCCTCTTTATATCTGCGTTCGTCCTCTTCGGCGTCGTGCCTCTTCCAGTTTGCGTTCCTCCTCTTCACATCTGCGTTCCACTTCAGGATAGCGTTTTTTGGCATCAAGTAACAGATGTGCCATGTGTCGCTGTACGATTGGCGGCTGCCTGGCGGCTGCCTGGCGGTTGCCTGGCGGTTGCGTGGTTTGCGAGGTTGAAGGAGGAGGCGGAGCAACAAAGTGTCCGGGGAACCCCTAGGTAACTCGTTACGCAACCACGGCTGATTGGACCTCACGTGCCGTCCTGCAAAGTGACCATTGCCCGTCTGCACGGTAGCTGCGCGCTACGCGTAGGCCTTATCCCTACCCAAGGATAATGACTATTGAATGGGCCTCAACAGCTGGTTGATACGTGGGGCGAGGGAGACGAGCAGAAGTGAGGAGGCAGGGGTTGTGGTCAGTACGACGCACACGGCGTACGGCGAAGGAGTAACAAAGAAAATGGAGTGAGGGCCTGCACAATGGCCCCATCATCTCCGTGTAGCGTGCGAGAACTGTTTGCCTGTCTGTTGACTCTGTTTACCGATATCGAGAGTTGGACGCATTCTACGCATTCTGGTGCTTGATGGACGACTGGGTCCCGTGACATGGCACGTGATCACCGTGCGTGCCAAACAGCCCCTGAGGTATCCATCCACCCACACGCATCTCCGTACAGACAGACAGGCTGGTTTCGATCGAGCGATGGGGACTGGGCTGGCCTCACTGGATCTCGGCCTTTGTCCCAATAACGACTTGTCGGTGTCGGGGATGGACTTGGATACTCCGGGTGCAGTTGGATGATCAGGCCCAGATGCACTCCTCGTACGGAGATACGCCCACCATTCATTCTCCACAAATACTACATTTTCACGCGTTTAGCGCAGCACGCTCCGTACGCGAGACAGCTAGCGTCACGGGAGGAACGGAGAGGGTTTTTTGAGGGCGCTTATTTCCTCCACGCATAACGCGGCCCACAGTGGGGCAAAGCGTAGTGTACAATTGGTTTGACATGGTCGCACCGCTGAACCGATCCAACCGCCGCGTGTGCGTGTATGGTGTGTATCCTTCCACCCTGCTTCTACACTTCGCCTCTGAACAATACCCGGTCAATCCAACCCCAATTCAAGACTCGTTTAGCTACACGGTTCTTGCTGGACCAGACCAGGCACAACTCATTCAGTGAAGAGCTTTTGCACTCAATATTGGCCTTTTCACTCTCGCTCGCTTCGTACATACCAACATGGTTCCCAACACCACCTTTCATGGGAAACTGGGTGATACGAACACGTCTTGCTTGTTCGTCTATGAGATGGACAAGGTTCCTGGAGCATTTACATACTAGGCCAAATGTCCAACAAATACATGGCCGGAAGACAGACCGAGGTTGATGCCCGACGACGAATCAACACGGCAAAATTTTTTGCAAAGTAGGCCTGCAGAAGGGAAGAGAAAATTCACCATGAACGATATAGCCAGATAACCGCCATGCTAGCTTTTTCGCCGAATCGTGGATCCATCGCCAAACGCTGTCCACGGAGCAAACGACGGCGCTGTATCGCCAACACAACCATGATCTCGACCTGCTGTCGAATGAGCTACCTTCGCGCTTCTCGAGCACATTGGCAAAAGTCCGTACCCAGCTACCGATGTTATACAGCCCATCGTATCCGCTCTCCCTCGCCCATGGTGATCTCAGCGAGACAAATCTACTCATCGACGTGCACACAGGCCATCTCACCGGCGTCATAGATTGGGCGGAAGCCCAGGTATTACCCTTTTGCTTTGCCCTCTGGGGTTTCTTCAATGTCACAAGCTATATCTCATCGCCTGGGTGAAAGTTTTACCCCAATGCGAAACTTCTGGAGCGAATCTTTTGGCAGACATTGGAAGAGTCGGTTGGACAGTGCCTGAGGATACCCGACGCTTGACCAGACTGTCGTGTATTGTTGGCGTATTTTCAACTTACAGGATCCAGTGGAATGATAACGATACTAAGATGCCTGTGGGGAATGAGGATTCTTCTGTGCGACATCTCGATGCATTTCTCGCAGATGAGAAGACGGCGATGAACTCCCTTATTATGAGGGAATAAGTAGTCGAGTTTTCTCCACTCAGCCCTACCAGAAGATACCAAAATGTAACACTACAATATACCATATAGGAAACTTTCCGATTCAAGTGATTTTGCTGCACGTGGGTTACAACAGTGGGTGAGGATGAGTAAAGTGAAGCGGACAGGTGCAGCCGAGACGCTTGCCCCACCAGAGCTATCTGCAATCCTAAGCTCCCCCACACCCAAACACCACAACCCAGGCATTCAAGGCTCCCCGGGCCAAACGCCTCAAGATGCCACAAGAAGCCTCCAAGATCTCACAGGATGACGCGCACGTCGACGCAGCAGCCGACGCCGTCGCCGATTCCAGCCAGCAGCCACAAGCCGACTGCGCAGACAAAAGCGGCGACGAGGCCACAGAAACAGCCGAGGGAGCCACGCCAGGCACGAAGAGCAAGAAGCGCCAAATTAAGGAGGCGCTTACAGGCAAAGGCAACGACGATGCGGCCGTGGGCGGAGACCTGAGCAAAGACCAGAAGAAGATGCTGCTCGAGGCGAACCCTGCGCTCAAGAACGAGCTGCAGAGCAAGGCGACCAGCAAGGCCGACCTAGAGCAGATGATTAGGAACCTGAGCATGAACGAAATGCTCACTGGTCTAGCGCCATCCAAGAACACAAAGGACATGGCCACACACGCCTTCTGGAAGACACAACCAGTGCCCAGCTTTGACGAGATGGCCAACAAGGACCAGATCAAGGACGGGCCGATCAAGGAGATTGACGTGGATAAGGTGGACAAGAGCCCTAGCCCCATGTACCCGGGATTTGAGTGGGTGACCATGGACCTCGAGGACGAGAAGCAACTAGACGAGGTCTACGAGCTGTTGACGAACCACTACGTCGAGGACAAGGATGCAACCTTTCGCTTCAAATACTCGCCGTCGTTCCTGAACTGGTAGGCTGCAGGCTTCGTAGTGGCATGAGGCGCGCGCTGACAAAATATGGACAGGGCTTTGAAGGCGCCTGGATGGAAGAAGGAATGGCATGTAGGGGTCCGCGCAACCGCCTCAGGGAAGCTCGTCGCCTTCATCTCCGGCATACCCATCCAACTACGGGTGCGCAACAACGTCCTCAGCTGCTCTGAGGTCAACTTCCTCTGCGTCCACAAGAAGCTCCGCTCCAAACGATTAGCACCCGTCCTTATCAAAGAAATCACCCGCCGCTGCTATGTCGAGGGCACTTTCCAGGCTGTATACACCGTCGGCTCTCTCCTACCCACTCCTGTCTCCACCGCCCGCTACTTTCACCGTGCTCTCGACTGGGAGAAACTCTATGATGTGGGCTTCTCTCCTCTTCCCCATGGCAGCACACGATTACGTCAAATCACACGGTACAAGCTGCCAGATGCCACATCAACCCCCGGACTGCGAATCATGGAGGCCAAGGATGTAGACGCTACGCTGGACCTGTTAAAGCGCTACCTGGAACGTATGGACATGGCCCAAGTGTTCGACAAGACCGAGTTCGAGCACTGGATGTGTCCCAAGGAGCAGCCAAAGGAGCAGGTGGTATGGAGCTACGTGGTAGAAGACCCTCACACACACAAGATCACTGACTACTTTTCCTTTTACAATCTCGAGAGCACGGTTATAGGAAACAAGAAGCATACTACGATCAAAGCCGCCTATCTCTTCTACTACGGAACAGATGTTGCCTTGGAGACGCAAAAGGGAAAGGACAATGCAAAACTGAAGCAACGGCTCAACTCGCTCATGAAGGACGCATTGATATTGGCAAAGAAGGTAAGACTCCAGAACGTACCCGCTTCAACTAAGCGGCCTACTGATCTTGCTCAGGCCGAGTTCGACGTTTTCAACGCGCTCACCTTGCTCGACAACCCCCTCTTTCTTGAGGAACAAAAGTTTGGTGCTGGAGATGGCTCGTTGCACTACTATCTGTACAACTACCGCGCCGCGCCGATACCAGGAGGGATTGATAGCAGGAATCAGTCGAGCGCAAGCCACATGGGCGGGATTGGGCTGGTTATGTTGTGATTGATTTGCTTGGTAGCACGTTGCGCAGAGCGTCGCGTTATCTAACGGCCGAAAAGCGTGCATTTCGGGGGGCATTTCTCATAAAAAATGGAGCATGCATCTGAGTCTTTGCGCAAGGAATACAAAATCGAATACAATGAGCCTCAAGCCAGCAGGCGATGACCCTGAGCTGTGTTGGTGACGACGGTCTGAGAGAGAAGCAAAGCATAGCGTGGCCGGCGTTATCGGTCCTAGGCAGAATGCAATGCACGTCATTCCTTCCGCTGCATCAGCCAGCAGATAATATGCAGACGCGCCGATGCGCAGACCGTGTCAATAGACACAACCATTGCTACCATGGGTCAAGGCTCCTCACACGCCGCCCCGCAGTTGACGGCTGGTGCGTCATGGCCCCCCCCCCAGCGACGCTTTTTCTTCGCATCGCTGACCCGGCCTAACCATAGACCAACTATCCCACCTCCTCGCCCAACGCTTCGCCACGAAAGCCTATACGCCTCTTGAGCTCTACTGCTTTACCTCTGTCTTCCGCTCTCTCGCCGACACCAGCTCCGGCGTCCACTACTGGAGCGAATCCACGCTATGTCGCTTCCTGGCGCTGCCCGACGTGCTCGGTGTCGGCTCTGTCGTCTTCCAGATGTGCAGCTATCTCGGCGCTTTTCCACTGCCAAGCCAGGCGCCGGCGATTCTGACCCAGGAGGCGCTGCTAAAAGTGGTCACGATAGTAACGGAGAGGTATGGCGTGGTGGTCAAGAGGAGGGGGAGGGAAATGTGGATCCGGGAGGTGTATCGCAGCTTAGCGGTGTATGATAGAGGCCTGCGGTGTGATGGTGGAACAAGAGTGGCGGAAGATGAAGAAGAAACGGGAGGGGAGAAACAAAAGGGCCAGGGAGCGAGCCGTGGCCTGGGATTTGCGGTCGATGAGCCAGACGACGGGGAGGGCGAGGACGAAGATGACGATGAGCTGGTTCTTGCTGCGCTGGACGCAATGGACGCAATCGATGCGTTTAAGCAAGGGGAGACGTCGAATGTGCACCATTCCATGATACCAACGGATAACCTGCTGAAGTTGGTCGAGCTGTTACTTCTCATTGCGCCGATAGATGCCCAGCAGAGCTTGTCGCGTCTCGCGCCCGAGCTGTCTGATGAACGTGTGGACGAACTGCGAAAGGCTGCGCATGGTATTGTGTCTTCATTTGGTGCCGACAAGCACCCAGGCATTGCATACCGCACCTTCCACGCAGTTGTATCGGCCGCATTGCCATTTCTCTTCAACGGCCTCAAGCCTTTATTCGAACACTTCCTTTTCGCCAAGGACTTTGATCTCTCGAAACGCAAGACGGATCCTTCCTCTCCAGCAAAGGCACACCAGCCCGTCATACCACCCCCAACCCCAGTTCTAAACCCAGAACCGATCCTTCGACAACCAGGCGAAATCCTCAACCTCACCGTCCTCAGCCAACTCTCCTTCTTCCTCGACGGCAGCACTCTCTTCCGCCGCCTCCGGCCCCTCTACAGCGGCAACACCCACGGCTTCAGCATGCGCTCCTTCGAAAGGCAAGTCTTCAACTGGCGCGCGCCGACCATCCTCCTCGTCAAAGGCCAGCTCCTCCCCGCCACGCCCACCAGCACCCGCGAGCGCGCCCTTGCAGAAACACTGCCGCCCAAACGCCTAGCCAACAGCATCCCCGACTCGCAAAGCAACCAGACCCTGATCTACGGCGCCTACATACCCGCTCAGTGGAAACACACGACCAAATCCTGCTTCGGCGACGCCACCGCCCTGCTCTTCCAACTCTCGCCCACCCACGACGTCTTCCGCGCAAGCACCACGAGTACCGAGTACATCTACTTCCACCACCAACCGGCCACGCATCCTCGTGGCCTCGGCTTCGGCACACCCATTCCGCCCCAGTCCTCGGCGCACACGACGCATGCCTCGCAGCCGCCGTTCCGCCCGGGGCCCGTGTCGCTGCATCTTGACGACGCGTTGGAGTTTGGCGTCTTCACGCATGTGGCGGAGGGCGGGGGCTCGTTCCGGCCCAGTGGGCTGCCTGGGCGCAGGAGGGCGGACTGGCAGGATCGGTTTGAGGTGGAGGATCTGGAGGTTTGGGGGTGTGGGGGGAACGAGGTGGCGGAGGAGCAGAGGAGGGAGTGGGCGTGGGAGGAGAGGGAGGCGGAGGCGAGGCGGAGGGTGAATCTGGGGACGGGAGATGTGGACATGGACCGGGAGTTGTTGAAGATGGCGGGGGTGATTTCGGGGGATCGGAGTGGGGGGAGTATGGGGTGATGATTGGCGTGGTCGCGCGTGGAGCCAGTTACGTGATGGGGTCTTTCTTGGAGCCAGGCATATCATGATCGAGAGGAGCGTTGCCTTGCTCAGCCAAAACACAGCACCAGCCGTCTCCAACGCTGATCATGCCCAATATACACATGTATGCTACATCTGCTGTCTCCATGCCTCTGCCCCTCTCCCTGCCCATGACTCCCACCCATCAACGCCCTTTCATCCCTGCCTACACACACCGCATTAGCCAGCCCTGAACCACCCACCCACCCCCTACCAACCGCCTCTCGGCCCCTTCCCCAAAAGAAAACTCACCTCTGCTTATGCTTGGGGTTCTTGCTACAGACAATGTACACATAGCGGCCCTTCTTGCGCCGCACGCTCTTGCACCCGTCGCACAGCTTCTTGACCGAGCTGCGCACCTTCATGCCGCGCGTCTGCTGCTGCGCCGGCGCGGCGGCCCGACCTGGACCGAGACAGAGACCGCCGAGCCGCGAGCTGAGGCTCGCCATGCTGAAGGGCTGCTGCGCGGTGGTTTGCGCAGGGAGCCGCGAGAGGGAGGGGCGCAGGCAGGCGCATGTCGGGGTGTGGATGTGGCGGGTGGTGTGGAGGCTGGGGCGCGCAAAGAGGGTGCGGCGGCGGAGGGGGAGGAGGAGCGCGCGGGGCAGCATGTTGGTTTGGCGGCGGCGGCGGCGGCGGCGGTTGGGGGTGGTGGTGAATTGCGGTGTGGCGTTGGGGGAATCGGTGGTGGTGTTGGTGGTGGAAAATGCGCCAAGCAAGGGGCACGGGCCAATTACGTTGCTCACCTCAGCCTTGTCTTGGTGTTCTTGGAAATGATTTCTGTCGGCGAAGAAATGGTTTTGTGCGTAAGGGAATACGAATGTAGCTTCTCTGTACGTCGACCCTGGGTACCGGGAAAAGGTATTACAATTACTGCGGAGTGGAGCGCTGGGAAAAGTACGCCATGGTCTCGACACAACCAAATTCCAATACAGCCGTCGGTCGCCCTTCGACCATCCACCATGATGATCCCTCCACGCTCGGCTCGGCCTCGCTTTCCAGGCCTGCCTCCCGATCCACACCCTCATCCCCTGGTGGCTTTGTGCTCCTTCGGCGCCGACTTGCACGTCAGCACGCTCTTCCCATCCTTCGTTCCCGGAGCGCAAGACAGCTCCCCCGACGTCTCCAACACCAGCTCGAAGTGGCCGGTCGTCGTGCCGCTGAACTGGACGTTGGCGCTTGCGTTTGCGGGATTGATGCCGATGCCCAGGCCAATGGTGATGTTCTCGGGCGTGATTTTGAACCCGCCGCCTAGCCCGTAGGCACGGGAGCCTGCGTTGAGGCCGCCTGGTAGGTGGTTAGTATCGTCGAATCGCATTGTGGGCTGGGCAGTGGATGGGGCAAGGCCCACCTCCATACGACACCTCGCGCTCCCAGTTAATCCCGCAGCCGACGCCGATGTCCCCAAAGGGCGAGAGATTGCCTGCGGCGGAGACCTGGCCAACGCCGCTGGTGGTGTTTGTACTGTTGGACACTTGGACGAAGTGGACGCCGTTGTCACGGGGTGGGAGTTTTGTTGGCTTTGGGCCGGGGATTTTCGTTACCTGTTCGCCTTCTTCCCGTGTTGTGGCGGCGGCGAGGCCAGCAAGCACGGCAGCAAGGTTGAAGGAGAGGAGCTGCATGGTGATAGTGAGGCTGGAGAATATGGCAATGGTAAAATGCGATTACGCTTCCCTTATATACAACACTTGCTGATTGAGACCAAAGGGGCTTTATTCAGGTTATTGGAAATATTAATTCCCCGACCATGTCGTCAGGAACGTAAAGCGCCTGGGTCGGCGCCTCTATCATTATTTTTTAATAAGTATCCTGGATTCCGGATTCATTATTTTTTAATGAGTATCCTGGATTCCGGATGGTCCGAAATTCCTCCTCGGTCCGTCTATCAAGTGTCAAGCTCGACAACAATCTTCCTCAACGTCTGCTTCGAGACGCACGTAGCGACGACCATCAGAACCCCGAAGCGACTTTCCACACAGTACCGTAGTCCCTCTCCACCCTAGCCCCGGTACTGCAACGACCCACCCCTGTTTCGAAGCTTCTTGAGTTTCCATTCTGCATAGAATTTGGGGGGTCCTGGTAATCTTATCGCACGCTAAATGCTTAGCATCTCGTGGATCGGGCCGTGGGCGTTGGTCATAAATCTCGCAGCTTCGGAGCAATCTTCAATTGAATCAGCATTCGCCGGTTGCGCTCTGACGGTCCACTTCGTCTCTACTCCACACGCAGTAGCTCTCTCCTTGCATCTCTTTTTTCATTTTTCGTTCTCCGGCGTGAAGGCCGGCCTGGGCGACACGTGAGTTTGCATGGCGCGGTGCCGAGGCCTCAGCTTCAGCAAATTGCAAGGACATGCCCGTTAAAAAAAAGCAACTAGCATCTTGGTTTTTCCGGCCAAACCCTACTATTAATGTGCACGCTGTCAACAACACCGCCACCCGTATCACGGACCGCCGAGATGAACCACCGATACGACAGCGGATTGGCACATTGAGCACCCGTCTCCACTCGAAGCGTCTGATGTCGGCATTTGAACGCGAATTGTGATCCCGTCCCCTATAACCACAGCGATCCCCCAAGCGTTCGGGGATGCTCTCCGTATCTTAACTTCAATTGGCAATACTTGCTCAAACACACTCGTTCACTATGTACTTAATGCGCACGCTCGCCGCGTTGGCGACTGCGTGCAGCATCGCGGGGGGCGCATCTGCGACGGCAGAAAACGACACCCATTTATACACCCATGGATCCAGTTTTGTGCCTGATTATGTGCTGCGGGTCACGCATGAGACCCGTACCGTGGCGTGCCAGACGCACACTTCGGTTCTGGTGAATGGCACCTCGCCGGGTCCGACCCTGAGGTTGCCTCCGGGGAAGACCACATGGATCCGAGTCTGCAATGATATGGAGGAGTTTAACACGACCATGGCATGTGAAGAGCAATTTCCAATGTGTGTGGCCGGATGTTGCTAACCTACGAGACAGCATTGGCACGGTTTGAGTCAACGTACTGCGCCGTTCAGTGACGGCTCGCCAGTCTCTCAATGGCCAATTGCCCCACACCGCTGCTTTGATTACGAAGTACATCCGGAGCAGGAGGATTCAGGAACCTACTTCTACCACTCTCACGTCGGCTTCCAAGCTGTCTCCGCTGCCGGACCGCTCATCGTTGAGGATTTCGGACCACCGCCGTTCCAGTATGACGAGGAGCGCATCATCTGCTTCCAGGACTACTTCAACAAATCGGACGAAACGATTGAACAAGGCCTTGGGGCGACTCCTTTTGTCTGGTCCGGAGAGACCAGCGCTGTCCTGATTAACGGAGTCGGAATTGCCAAGGGTGAAAAACCCGGCGAGGGCAGCTGTACCCTTCCAGTCATCGATGTGGAGCCTGGCAAGACGTATCGCTTCCGTTTCATAGGCGGGACCGCCTTATCCCTGGTTGCCTTTGGCATCGAGGGACACGACAAGTTCGATGTCATCGAGGCAGACGGCCACTACACCAAGCCTCACACCATCGACCACATGCTCGTATCCCCAGGCCAACGATTCGACACGCTCTTCCGCACCAAGACCCAACAAGAGCTCGGCGGACGCACGGATTACTACATTCAATTCGAGACCAAAGACCGGCCCGCAATCTACACGGGCTTCGGGATTTTACGCTACTCCAAAGCCGCACCGGTCCTTACCGCCGCGCCCACCACGCCGCCCATCACGCTGTCCAACGCAACGTACGACTTCCTCGAATACGCACTGGAGCCCCTCGTCCCCAACGACTTCCCCCAGGCGTCCGAAGTTACCCGCCGCATCCACATCACCAACTCGCAACTGACGCAATCCACCATCATCTGGCAACTCGACGGCCTCAACTGGACCGACGACAACCCCGCCAACCGGCCGCCCTACCTCGTCGACATCTACAAGAACGGGCCGGCGGCGATGCCCAACTACACGGCCGCCATGGCCAACCAAGGCTGGGACCCGCAGACGCTCACGTGGCCGGCCAAGCTGGGCGAGGTGCTCGAAATCATCCTCTCCAACAGCGGCAGCAAGGTCAACAACGGCGGCGGCTTCGACTACCACCCCTTCCACCTGCACGGCAGCCACTTCTACGACTGCGGCAGCGGCAACGGCACCTACGACGCCGCCGCCAACGAGGCCCGCCTGCAAAACTACCACCCCGTCCAGCGCGACACCACCAATCTGTACCGCTACCGCGAAAAGGGCGCCCCCGGCCGCGACGAGGGCTGGCGCTGCTGGCGCCTGCGCGTCCGCGATCCCGGCTGCTGGATGCTGCATTGCCATGTCCTGCAGCACATGCTCATGGGCATGAATGCCGTCATGATCATGGGCGAGTACAGCGACATTGTCAAGATTCCCTATGTCGGCGCCCAGGGCTACCTGGACTATGGCGGCTCCGCGTACGGGGGCGACGGCATCGCGCCGGTGGTGCTTCACAAGTGGGACGGCTAGGGCGCTGCCCCCCTTGTGCTCGTTTTGTTTTGGTACAGCGTTACCATCTGCGCCTTGCCATGGACGCTGCGCTTTGCATTTTTCGGGGTAGTTTAGACTTCTGGATGGATTTTTTTTTTGTTTTTTTTTAATCTTCTATTCGGTGTGCAATGTGTAGCTATGTTGTTGATCTAGATCTAAAGATGTAGTTGAGAGTGCTGGGTC